>Ga0160471_100401_pt1 | contig 12817 bp, 9 predicted proteins | sample HID1973K_E11MG_FD_108268 | JGI IMG/M metagenome (GOLD analysis project Ga0160471, IMG submission 108268) | Enriched mosquito-associated microbial communities from UW Madison campus, WI, USA - HID1973K_E11 MG | ecosystem: Host-associated > Arthropoda: Insects > Digestive system > Unclassified ... | reverse complement strand
GTTCGCGTTTCGCATCCTGGTCGATATTGCGCTCAAAGCGCTGTCGGCGGCGATCAACGATCCGACCACGGCCGTGCTTGCTATCGACCAGGTGCACCGACTATTGCGGGTGGTGGGCCAACGATCGCTGCACATCGAGGAGATTGTGGATAGGTCAGGGCAGGTTCGGGTTATCCTACGGACGCCCAATTGGGAAGACTTCGTACATCTTAGTTTCCGCGAAATAAGACAATACGGCGCGGGCAGCATTCAAATCGCGCGTCGTTTGCGTGCTGCGATTGAGAATCTCGTCCAGTGCCTACCGGAACATCGACATGATGCATTACGCGTCGAGTTGGCACTGCTCGATCGCACGATCGTCTCGATGTTCTCGTTTCCCGAGGATCTGGCGTTGGCCCGTATCCCTGACTCGCAGGGGCTGGGAGGCTCCGCCACGTCGACAACACATGACTAGCCCTTTCGGAGGAAAAACATGGACAAACTCATAATGGGCATCGTTGAATTCCGCGAGAAACTGCTGCCGCAATACGCGGAACAGTTTACCAAACTGGCGCTCGCGCAGACACCTGATGCCCTCTTCATCACGTGCTCGGACAGTCGGGTTGTCCCGGACCTGCTTGCCTCGACCCATCCGGGCGATCTGTTCACGATGCGCAACGTTGGCAACCTGATTCCGCCGGCGACTGCGGAAGGGGTCTCTACCGGCGACCTTTCCGAGGCGAGCGCGATTGAGTACGCAGTGCTGGTGTTGAAAGTCTCGAATATTGTTGTGTGCGGGCATTCCGAGTGCGGTGCGATGAAAGCCGTGTATACACGCAACGCCAAGCTGAAAGCGCCGAACTTAGATAAATGGCTGTATCACGCCAACAACGCAGCGTTTCGCCTCGAACACGAAGGTCCGCTCGATGAAAGGCTGAAACCGCACGATCAATTGTCGCAACTCAACGTCCTTGTGCAGCTTGAGCATCTGATGACATACCCGATCGTCCACCAGCAAGTCGCCGCGGGCGCACTCGTGTTGAGCGGCTGGTGGTTCGATATTGCGAGTGGCGACATGTATGCCTATGAGCGCAGGAGCCGCTCATTCGAAGTCATCGACCGCGCGATGGCTGATCGGATGATAGCGCGCCTTGCTGCGCGGGCGCGGTGAAGTGCACGAAGATCTTCACCACAATTCCCATCGCGGGTCGACGGGCTAGCCACGGCGAGAATGGTTGTACGAAGGACCGCTGTCTGGTGCGGAGCCGACACTTGATTCCCGGTGAAGGGGCGGACTTGACGTCCGGAGATGGCCGTCAGTTCGCGTTCAAATTACTCGCCAGAAGGCTGACCTCGCGGATCGCGATGTCGGCGCTGTAGAACCTTCATCCAATTGGTGCTCTCGGCCAATTCCGGCCCCTTGTCCGTGCTTTTGGGTTGACGTTTGAACGGCGGCTTGATTTTGAAAGCGGACCAGCAATTGAGCGGCAATGGTCCGCTAAGAATGAACCTCCGCGCCGAAACTAGGCACTTTTGAGGCTGTTTTGTGCTACATCGACTTTAGAAAGCGCTTCGTGCATCGACTCAATAGCCGCTACTTTTTTCTCAAGTTTCCGCCGATAGCCACGAGTAGCGCGTTCAGCGACACGGGCTTACCCAAATGCGCATCGAACCCTGCACGCAGTGCCTCGGCAGCGTCCTGCTCGCGTCCGAAACCGGTTAAAGCGATCGCTGGAACCGCCCTACATGCCGGCAGCTCACGCAACTTCGCAATCAGTTCATAGCCGCTCATTGTCGGCATGCCGATATCCGACAGAATGAGATCGAATTCGCTTTCGCTCGCGACCTTGAGAGCTGCTTCGGGAGTCGATTCCGCTCTGACCTGCGCCCCTTCTAATTCAAGCAAAGTCCGGAACCCTTCGAGGCCCTCCAGCGAATCGTCGACAAGAAGTACGCGCAGCCCCGTCAGAATGCTGGGATCACCGGTTTTACCCGCGGGCAATACAGATGAAGATGGAGGAAGATGTGGCAGCCAAAGGCGGAAACAGGATCCTTGTCCCAATCCAGCCGAGGTACCCTCAATGCGTCCGCCGTGCATTTCAGCCAGTTGCTTGGTGAGCGACAAGCCGATGCCTAAGCCGCCGCGATCACGTCGGCCGCCGCCGTCCGCTTGGCTAAACATATCGAAAACTTTGGGCAGAAAATCGGGCGCGATGCCTTGTCCCGTATCGCATACCTCGATGCAGACGTATCGATCATCGCGCGTAAGCGACAGATTCACGCGTCCGCCGTGCGGCGTGAACTTCAAGGCATTGCGCACCACGTTCCAAATCATCTGCTCCAGGCGTACCGGATCGGCCTGAATCGTCAACGGCGCGTCAACGCCTGACACTGCCATTCGAATTTGCTTGTTCGCGGCTTCCGCGTCACTCGCCTCGACGATCGCTCGAAGAACAGATGCAAGATTGACCGGCGAGAAGTGCAACGCCAACTTGCCCGTGCGCACCCGCGATAGATCCAACAGGTCGTCAATGATCTTGGATTGCCCAAGGACCGAACGTTGAATCGCGTCCGCCGCATCCTGAACCAGCGCAATATCTTTCACCTCGAGCGAGCGGCTCAGTAACTCAGCCTTGACGTGAATTAAGTTAAGCGGATTCTTCAGCTCGTGCGACAGTACCGCAAAAAATTCATCTTTTTGGCGGTTCACCGTTTCCGCCTGGGCACGAATGGCTCGCTCGAGCGCCAACTGCAGTTGCTGCTGGCTCTCCACGCTCTTACGGTCGGTTAAATCGCGCGCTATTTTCGCAAGACCCTTGAAGCCGACCGTGTCGATCGATGTCATGACGCCGCTGCAATAGATCTTTCTGCCGTCTTTTCTGAGGTGCCAACGTTCGTCCTCGGCACGACCTTCCTTCTTGGCTGTTTCTCTTTCCGCGAGCGCTGCGCCCGGCCGGTCTTCCGGGACGAATATGAGGTCGATCGGCTTGCCCACGACCTCATGTTCTTCAAAGCCAAACATGCGGTGCGCTCCTCGATTCCAACTGAGGATCGTGCCGTCCGAATCTTGCACAATGATTGCATAGTCGTCGGTGGTCAAGGCAGCGAGCTTCAGACGTTCTTCGCTCGATCGGGCCGCTGCCTCGGCCCGGCGTCTTTGCGTGATGTCGATCAGGGTGAGCACAGCACCGTCGATGCGATCGTCCACGGTTCGGTATGGCAGCACGCGAGCGAGGAACCAATCGCCGTCCAAAGTGCTGACTTCCCGCTCCGCCGACTTCAGGTCCTCGAATGCGCTTCTTACATCTGCGGCGAGTTGCGGATAATGCAGGCGATGCGTCAAATCGAGCAAGGGGCGACCGATATCCGTCGCTATTAAATTGAACAGTCCCACTGCTGCGGGCGTATAGCGTTTGATGCGCATCGAACGGTCGACAAAGATAGTCGAGATGCCGGTAGAGGCAATCAAGTTTTGAAGGTCATCGTTGGCTTTCGCGGTCTCTTCTACCTTCGCCTGCAACGCACCATTGACCGTCAGGATCTCTTCGTTGACCGACTGCAGTTCTTCCTTGCTGGTTTCGAGCTCTTCGGACGCTGACCGCATTTCTTCGTTGATTGCCTGCAACTCTTCGTTGGACGCCTTTAGCTCCTCGCTTGAGACGCTAGAATGCTCGACGGTCGATTGCAAAAGCTCCTTTAATCGCCGTACTTCGGCCTCGAGGTGTGCGACGACAGGACTCTCGTCAGTCGGAGCGACTTCGGACACTTCGGGCAACGTGGTCTCCTCCGCCTCATCGAAGAACACTGCAAGGAGGTCTCCAACGGCCGCATCGTAGAACGGGCGCACAGTCATGTTGACGTAGGAAAGAGCGGTACCCCGCGCGAACCTCACGCGTTCTGCATCGACGCTTTTGCCATGTCGCAGCGCCTGAAAGAGCGCAGTTTGAAGCTCCAGCCTCAGCTCGGGGTTGATCAGGGTGAGCAGATTGTGAGACGGTTCACCGCCGACGTATCGGAGGAACCGGCCGACATCCTCTGACATATGCAGGATTTCCCCGTCGCGATCGATCAGCACGCTTGGCGGCGCATAATGCTCCATGGCGCTTCGGTGCAGGGCTGAGACCGACGAGTCCGTGCGACCAATCGCTGGCTTTATGTTACTGAAGTGAGTCGGCTGCGCCAGCGGGCCGACGAACGGTAACGTCGACGCAGGTCGCGCGCTCGCCGATTTCTTCGCGCGATAAATCCGGCTCTTCTTGTCAATGGCGACGAAAAGGTCATCGGCAATCTCAGCCGACTCGGAACTACCCAAGTATAGATAGCCGCCCGGTTGAAGCGCGAAGTGAAATGTTTGCAAGACCTGTCGCTGTACCGTACGGTCCAGGTAGATCAGTAGGTTGCGGCATGACACCAGGTCGAGCTTAGAGAAGGGCGGATCACGCAGCAGGTTGTGGGCGGCAAACAGAACCTGTTCCCTTAAGGATTTGTTGATGAGGTAGCGCCCGTGCGTGAGCGTAAAAAACTTTCGAAGCCGGGCAGGCGGAACGTCGGTCACAATCGGCGATGGATAACTGCCCGTGCGCGCCGTCTCGATAGCGCTCTCATCGATGTCTGTGGCGAACACCTGGATGCCACAACCTTTATTGGCTTCCGCGACACACTCGTTAAGCAGCATGGCGACCGAATACGCTTCTTCGCCGGTCGAGCAGGCCGCCACCCAGACGCGGATGGAGTCGTCATCGGACTTGTCTTCGCAGATGCGCGGCACGATTTCGCGCTCAAGGGCTTCAAAAGCGTCCCGATCGCGAAAGAAATTCGTGACACCGATCAACATGTCCTTAAGCAATGCCGTGGACTCTTCCGGGTGAGTGTCGAGAAACCGCTGGTACGAGGGTAAGTCTGGAAGCGCGTTGACTTGCAGCCGACGTTCAATGCGTCGCAGAACCGTCGCGCGCTTGTAATGCCGGAAGTCGTGCGCGGTGCGGGCGCGCAGCGTAGAAAGGATTTTATGCAGTGCGTCTTCTGCGAGCGGCGCCGAATCCGGCGCTGCACTACTATCTGCCGATGTTGCTATGAGAATCTGATCGTCGCCGGCGGGAGGCAACTGAATCGCTCGCGCGTTGTCGCGCAGTTCGATAAGTTTCTGCGGGATCTCAGCGACCGGTAGCGCAATGTCGACCAGGCCCGTCGCGATGGCATTGCGGGGCATCTCATCGCATTCGGCGTCCTCGGGACTTTGCGCGATCGTGACGCCGCCATGCTCCTTGATCCGACCTATTCCTATCGTGCCGTCGCTGCCAAAGCCCGACAGAACCACGCTGATCGCGCGGGTGCGGTGCACTTCGGCGAGGCTGCGAAAAAACAGGTCGATCGCCACCGGTCGTCCTGGTTCGCGATTCGACGGCGTCACTCTCAGATAGCCATCATTCATCGACAGGTAGTTAGCCGGCGAGATGAGATAGACATGATTCTTTTCGATCTGAGTCGCATTCAGGACTTGCACGACGGGCATTCTAGTGAGTCTCTGGAGCACGGCGTCGGCCTGGCTCTCATGCCTGGGCGACAGATGAAGTACGATCACAAACGCCATGCCCGCGTCGTTTGGCATGTGCTCAAAGAGACGCGTCAGCGCTTGAATCCCGCCGGCCGATGCCCCGATGCCGACGATCGGAAACTCCAGCGACGGCATGACAGAACGAGTCACGTCGGGCGGATCAACTGAAGGCTCAGGCGCTTTATTGCTTGTCATGACGGGCGATGTTGATTACCACGCTTGTTGGCAGTTTTGATTTGAATGCGTGGACGACTGATTCATCTAGCGTACACCACGAGCGTCACGGACGTTGTCTCAACAAAAGATTGCCGAACCGATCAGAGAATTTTCGGGAAAAACTTCCATCGCACGCAAGCTGACAGGCGACGGTCGCGCAAATAGTGCCGGCCCGCGCGAGTCCATCGCAGGCCCTGTCGCCCCAGACTGGCGGGTCTACGTTACACATAAATTTGCCGCGCAGTTGGGTCGCCGGGATTTCGAGGGTCGACAGCGCAGTTTCAGATGACTTTCCAATGAAGACCGAGATCGCCGGCAGAGTGTCCGCGCCGCACCGCTGGCCGACAGCTTGCACGCTTCCGGCGCCTAAATCGGGTGGCGCGGATGACGGCAACGGGTTGAAACGAGTTGGCCAATGCAGGAAGCTGCTTCCACCGACTCGATCGCGCCAACATCAATAAATCCGCAAGGCTACCGATGTAGAACGCAACAGGCTTCAATTTCCGCGAAGGCCGATTGACCCACCGGAACAGCGAAGCGAGCGGCTGTTGTACTTTGCAAGCGGCCATAGCAAGCGCTCGGTGACGACCGACCGTTGAGGGTCGAATTTGCCCATCCACATGGAGGGTGGCTGGCGTTCAACGCGGCTGCGATATGAATGGTGGGTCTCCTTCGTTCAACAGCCGTCCCAGCGTGAATCGATGAACGTCCGCAAAGGCCGATTAGCGAGCAGTGCGGCCCTCCTCTTTCGCCGACTTCGTTGACGGGCCGGGAATCGCCGCAAAAGCGGCAAGCAATGTGCCTTGTGATGGTTGCCGCGCCGCGCTTCAGGGCCGCCCGTGATCGCAGATCTGGTATGTGGAGACGAACGCCGACAGCAGCTTGTCGCCGCCTTTGCCGATCCGGCTACGTGCTCGTCAATGCCAACATCGTGCACGGAGTGCGCGAACGCTTTCCGCCAGGCCCTGCAAGGTGCAGGTTCGCGGGCGATCGCGGAGCCGGTGGACTTCTACAACCGTATCGTCCCACTTCTCGTCAGCGGTCTTTCTTTGAAAACCATTGACACCGGCCTCCTCGTGCACCGATGTCTGCCAGCTGTCCTTTCAGCAGTCGGCGCTCACTAGGCTTGATAATAGTTAATAAGTGTTATACTGTGGGATGACTTGCTTGGAGAGCACAACCATGATCAGTGCAGATCTTGGACAACAGCTTGAGGGATACATCACGAAGCTGGTCGAAACGGGACGGTACGGCTCAAAGAGCGAAGTGTTGCGCGAAGGCGTGCGATTGATTCAGGATCGCGAGACGCAGCTTGCCGCGTTAGATGCCGTGATCGAGCGAGGCGTCGTCGATTCAGATGCTGGCCGAGGAAAACCCGCCCAAGAAGTGTTCGACCGGCTTGAGGCTAAGTATCAGGCGATGGTGAACGGCAAGGCATGATTGTTCGCATCTTACCGGCTGCCGAGGCCGAGCTTGAGGCCATCGGCGACTACATCGCCCGCGACAATCCACGCCGGGCCTTAAGCTTCGTTCTTGAGATGCGTGACAAGTGCATGAGCCTTGCAGATATGCCCCTCGCCCACCCGCTCGTGCCTCGATACGAAGATTGCGGCGTGCGGCATCGTGTTCACGGCAGCTACCAGATCTTCTTCCGCGTTACTGGGCAACCCGAGCGCATCGACGTAATCCACGTCCTACATAGCGCCAGAGACATCGCCGCTATCCTTTTCCCCTAAACACACCCACGAAAAAAGGCCCAGGACGGCTTCGCTGATTTCCGATGCGACGTTGTCGCATCCGTCGGGCATGCGCGATACCGGAACCAGTGACACTTTCGGAGGCGCGCGACGTCCTGCACGATCGGTGTTCCAATGTCTACCGGACGTGCAAACGTCACAGTCCGCATCGCCTTCCACGCGCAGCCGAAAGTCTGCAGCGAAGATTTCCGAGTCAGTGATTCGGTTTTCGTTCGGGACGCGGTGGTCCAAGGCCCGGCAACGTACGCGACGTGGCCTATCGGTGCTGCACGTTCCGCGTTGCCATGTATATGTCAAAAAGGCCCGAATGCAGGCGGCGGATCTCTTGACGCAGGGCAATCAGTTCGTGCTGTTCGCCTTCACGTTCTCGACGCAGAATCTCTCCGAGTAAGGCAGTCGCACGCGATGCCGGCAGATCGCGCTGTACGCGCGCCTCGCCGAGCCTGCCTGTGACTGCCGGTTTGATGATCAGCAGCCACGCTGGAAACCACGCGTAATCTTCGATTTCGCCTGTGCCTCGGAAATCTGCATCAAAGCGTCGATGCAGCACGTTGAGCGAAGCGGCCTGCAGGGTGACGATGAGCGCGGTGAACCGGGCCGGCGCCACCCACGCCAACTCCGCAATTAGCGGCCACGCAGCAGCGACTCCGGCGGAACGATAGCGCGCCTCGGTCATCCACGCGAGCGGCGATGGAATGCGCCACCAGGACTCAATCGATTCGATAGCGTCGCTTGCAGCGGCCCAGTCACTTGCCCGAAGCCACAGTGGTGCGGCGTGACTGTCGGGGTCACCGGCACGGTACCTCAACGCTGCGGCGCGCTGAGCGAGTTCACGCCAGCATTGTGTCATCCACAACTGGGCGTACCGCTCGGGCAAAATTTGTCGGGCAGCGTGCGCCACCTCATTCTCAAAGTGACGGCAGATCACGGCCAACTCAGCGTGGTCGGTCACGGCGAGCGTTGATGCGTTCTCAAGTTGCTGGACAAGCACCGTCATGGAAGGCAGGGCACTGTCGCTCGGGTATTCGCCGGCGAGCACTGTGAGTGCCGTTCGCGCCGCGGCGGCGTCGCGAAGCTGCAACTGCTCCACCACATCATTGCGCAGCGCTACGTCCCGGCTGTCGGCAAATATGTCGAGTTGCTGCATTGTCGTCGCGCTCAAGAAGGTCCATGAAGACGATACAGGCTAATCGATTTCGCCGCGTCGAAGAAGCTGCCATGGATCGTTCGACGAAACGCTGCGCTGATTATCGACTGCCAAAAGAAGAGCGACGCATTATTCAGATGCCCCCCAGGTTCGCCGACGCACAAATGGTCGGGCTGTCCGTGCGCCAACGAGGCACGCGCCACAATAGCGCAATCTTCCAGCCTGTTATCATTTTGCGGCATCCGTTTTCCAGGCACCTCCAGTTCCTTCTTTCCCGATGTCATCTCGTCGCCCTTCCTCGCAAGCTGCTCGGTCGTTGTCTCACAAACCGCTCAGCAAAGAGATGCTGCTGCCCCTGCCTCCGTCGGCGGCGCAGACCGTCGCGTTATCGAATCACTTGACGTTCGCCGCCTGTCGGGCCGGCGCTGGATCGGCCTATCTTTTCAACGAGCTTATCCAACTCGTCTACGGCACATTCTTTGTGCAAGATGCGGGTTATGGCGACACGGATGTAATTATTTATGCACGCGCTGAAGCGGCTCTCGAGCGCGGCTTGAAACGCGCTGAGGTAGAGCGAAGATGGAACCTTGAGGCGGCGGATCTGCCGTTGTTCGAAGCGTTGTTGCAGCAGGCAGACCGACAATTAGCGAGCGCGCCAAGATATGTTCACGTTGCGGCACGGGACAGGCTTAAACGGTTCGCCACTAGCGGGCGCGCCTCGCCGCTCCCGTCCACGGCGGCACGCCACTAATCGCAATCGGCCATGCAGCGCGATAGTGCCCATTAGCACCACACTTTACGCGTGCGTGGCGATAGTCGCTCAGTTCGAACGACGGCCGATATAATGGACCGCGGAAATTTCACGCATTGCACCGGAGTTCTCCTATGAGCCAAACCCGCGGACCGAATGCGGGATATCGGGGCAAGCCAAACAGTCGGCGCCAACCTCATCACCTGACGAATCGGAAGCACCCAGCGCGAGTCAATTCTCCTTCTAGAGAGACTAATGGCGGAGCCACGCCGGCGTCGATTATTAAGACTCGTTCGTTGAAAGTCCTCGTCGATGCGATCGGCGCAGAAAATATCGCGTTGGGGCTCGATTCCAGCATGAGCCGGATCGCCGAACTGATGCGCGGCGAGCGATTTACGCCCGAAACCGCCTTCCACATGGAAACGACGCTTGGGCTACCTTCCGGCTTTTTCGACCAACTTCATCCGGTCCTTTCGCCGGAGACGATTGCGCGCCTAAAAGCGCCGCTCGAGTTCGTCCATGCGGACGAGACCGTCGATGGAGGTGGCATCGAGCACGCACCCCTTCTTCCAAGTGCGCAGGAGACATCGCTGCTTGTCAGCAGTTTGTCCAAGGATACGACCATGCCGTCTAAGAGTTCGAAAGAAGCGTCGGGTGCGACCAAGACCCGTGCCAAAAAGGCGTCTGCGCAGGCAAGCGGTTGGGCTGCAAGAGCAGGAGATTCGCCCCCACCGCACCAATCGCATCAAGCGGCCGGGCGGAAACAGGCGCGTCCAAACGGCGGTGTGACCGTAGAGCGCATCAGGCAGGCCAACCTTCACGTTCTCACCACACGCAACGGTTCGAAGGTCAAGCTCGGCGCAGTCTTGGGTCTGAGCGGATCGAATATGGCGCACCGACTCCACGGTAAAAAGCGCATGGATGACTCTGAAGCCGAGCGCTTCACCGCGGGGCTAGGTCTGCCTGCGGGGTGGCTAGACACACCCCGCGCTGAAGCCGACATTCCCGAGTCAGTTGCGCAGCTGCTCGCGCCCACATCACGCGTGCGCACACTTGGCCAAGCACCGGCGCCCACCGCTGTGGCGGCGTCTGAGGACACAGAAGTCGCGGCGGCGCCGACCAGCGAGATAGAACGAGCGCTGCCTAGCGCCCCGAGCAACGCGCACATTGAGCCATTGCCAGCCGATGCGGCAGGCGACGGCGACCACGTTGCGAGCCCTCACCACGAGAACCTCAGCAGTGCAGTTGCAACGCGCCGCGACGGTCCCGTGCAACGCATCGAAAGCAACACGCCAGCAGCCGTTTCCGCACCGGTGGCGTCGCAGCCTGCGGTTGCAATGTCACCGCCCGCTGACACGCCGTCCTCCCCCACTTCCGCGACCAACTTGGACGGTCTCGATGGGATCTCACCTATCGCAGAGGCGCTCCTGAAGACGCTCGCCGGCAAGGCACGCACCGGTCGCTTGGATGAATTGAAGGCGTTGGAGTTATTACAACAGGCGGTTCTGCTCTAGCGGCAACGTCACGACCTATGAACACAGGGTGCCAGGACGATCGAATTCGCGCTGCGCGCGGGGCTTCGTGCGCGAATGCCGAGTTGTCGGGGTCGACGCGTAAGAACCGCATCGGTCACAGACCGCTTGCCGGCCTCACTCACTACGCCACGCGGCGTCCGTCGCCCGCGCCGACGTCCGCCTGTCCTTGTGCGATATTCTCGACGTCAATCTCAAGCGCAGACAGCCGGGCAACTTGAACGGGAAGTAACGCATAGGCGAAGCGAAGCTCGTGCAGGCGCGCTCTCCAGTAGCAAACGCTTATCGGCAACGGAACGGATGTTGCCCGTACTGCCTTCACCACTTTCTGTATATGCGCGAGTTCACGATCCGCTTCCAGGGACGTCCGCTTCGGCACGTCCGCTGAAGTATCCGGCACTTGATGATTTCGCTTTGCTACGATTGACTTCATACGCTGTGCGTCTCCTGATCCGTTGAGACCAGCGTATCGAGGCTCACGAGAAGTCAAGAAAGCATGCGCAGCCGTGTATTGGACTTTGGCTAGAGGTAGGTTCTTGCCGGGCTCCCGCGAATGCGCAAGCGGCGCCGACGCGCTACGTCAGCCCAACCCTTTTTGTCTTGTCTAGCGCCTGTCGGCCTCCCTGCGCGTGTGCAACGCTCGCCCAACCAGCGAGTCCGCATCGCGAATCAGGCGTCGCACGCAATCGTCCACCGCTGCCTTCGAGACCTGACTCGCACTCGCCGCTGCGATGAGGGCATCATAGGCATCGTTGACGTCACTCATCGACACCTCATAGCCGTGGCCGGCCTCCATCCATTGCAGTGCGCACAGCGCACAGTCCATCGCGAAACGGGACTGCTTCGTCTCGAAATCTCGCGCGGCGCGTATGAGCGTCTTGGGATCGGTGGGGCTCTGTCTGGACAGCGCAATGGCCTGATCGAACAGCCCGGCGTCTTTGGCGGCGGCAAACCATTTGCCTTCGGACCCAGGCTCGCTTCGAACCAGGTCCGACAAGATCGTTGCCTGGGCTTTCCCGGGATATTTCTTGGTGATCGCGCGGAAAGTTGCGAGGTACGTGCCTGCACGATTGGCGGCAAGCGCATAGCGCTCGTACGCTTCCTCGGTCATGCCGGACTCGAGGAGGATCGTCTCGCAGGTGCGCGCGATTGCGGATTCGGGCGCATTCAGCCCTCGGCTCGCTTCAGCAAGGCGAAGTGCTTCGCCCGGACGTCCGAGGCAGACCAGCGCGTCGACGGCCCAACGCCGATACCACCAGGAACTTAGGCGATCGCGCCGCACAAGCTCAACGATCTCCTCGAAGCGGCCGGCTGCGTAGAGCGCACTCAAGCACGGCACCACGCCGACGAAGCAGTTGAATCCTTCCGCCTCCAGCACATGCGTGACGAGCGGCAACAGCCGATCCGCCCATGGAGTTGCCAACTCGGGCGTGACGCACAAGCTTCCCCAATGTTCGCCGAGGCTCTCGATGTAGGGCATCTGATCGTCCTGCAACGCCTCGAAAAGCCTTTCCAGCCAGCGCTCCCGTGCTGCGGGCTCAACGTCGGCGGCTGCGATGATTGGGACGAGCGCCTCGATAGCACGATTGACCGCGCTGCCCAGTGCGCCCGAAGAACTGTCGACTTGCTCAAGTGCGGGCGATAGTCTTTCAAGAAGAAGAACGGCCCCTTCCGCACCAAGCGCACCATCGGCGCGGGCGGCCGAACGAATCTCAGATACCGCTTCCTTCAGGCGTTGGATGGGCAGCGAGGATCGCCATCCAAATGCGTTGCGTCGGAAGCGTGAAGCGAAGGTCCATTTTGATGAGGGCATGACAGTCACGTTCCGGCAGCATTTCAGTGCGTCGAAGTCGTCGCGGTCGCGAGCAGGTCCGTAGTCGG
>Ga0160471_100381_pt1 | contig 13266 bp, 8 predicted proteins | sample HID1973K_E11MG_FD_108268 | JGI IMG/M metagenome (GOLD analysis project Ga0160471, IMG submission 108268) | Enriched mosquito-associated microbial communities from UW Madison campus, WI, USA - HID1973K_E11 MG | ecosystem: Host-associated > Arthropoda: Insects > Digestive system > Unclassified ... | reverse complement strand
GACCCGCAGATCCGCAACTCGACCGCGCAGGCGCTGGAGCTGGCCGGTTTCGCGGTCGAGGCGCTGGCCACCGGCGACGAGGCGCTGGCGCTGGCGGGGCCGGGGTTTCCGGGGATCGTGGTCAGCGACATCCGCATGCCCGGCATGGACGGGATGACCCTGCTGGGCCGGCTGCGCGAGGTAGATCCCGACCTGCCGGTGATCCTCGTCACCGGCCATGCCGAGGTGCCGCTGGCGGTCGAGGCGATCCGCGGCGGGGCCTATGACTTCATCGAGAAGCCCTTCGTCGTGCAGGAGCTTGCGACCGTCATCCGCCGCGCGCTGGATCATCGCGGGCTGGTGCTGGAAAACCGCCGCCTGCGCGCCGTCGCCGGCAAGCGCGACGATGTCGAGGCCCGGCTGCCCGGTCGCACACAGGTCATGGTCGACCTGCGCTATCGGCTCAGGGCGATCGGGGCCTCGGATGCCGACGCGCTGATCATCGGCCCGACCGGCGCGGGCAAGGAGGTGGTAGCGCGCACCCTCCACGACCTCTCACCCCGCGCGGGCCGGCCCTTCATCGCCATCAACTGCGCCGCCCTGCCCGAGGCCCTGATCGAGAGCGAGCTTTTCGGCCATGAGGCCGGGGCCTTTCCCGGCGCGCTGCGGCCGCGCTACGGCAAGTTCGAACATGCGCGCGGCGGCACGGTGCTGCTGGACGAGATCGGCTCGATGCCGCTGGAGTTGCAGGCCAAGCTGCTGCGTGTCCTGCAAGAACGGGTCATCACGCGGCTCGGCTCGAACGACGCGGTGCCGCTGGACGTGCGCTTCATCGCCGTCAGCAAGGTCGACCTCGCCGCCGCCGTCGCAAGGGAGGAGTTCCGCGAGGACCTGTTCTGGCGGCTGAACGTCGCGGTCCTGCATGTCCCGCCGCTGGCCGCGCGGCGCGAGGATATTCCGCTGTTGTTCCTGCAACTGGTCCGCGAAGCCGCCGCCCGCCACAATATCCCCGAGCGGAGCGCCCCCGCCGCCTTCCTCTCGGGCCTCGCGGCCAAGGACTGGCCGGGCAATGTGCGGGAATTGCGCAACCTCGCCGAACGCTTCGTTCTGGGTCTGGAGGGGGCCGAGCTTGGCCCCGCCACCGGGGCGCGGCTTTCGGACCGGGTGGCCGAGTTCGAGCGCAGCCTGATCGCGGGCGCCATCGCCGCACATCGCGGCCGGCTGCGCCCGGTCTACGAGACGCTCGGCATCTCGCGAAAGACGCTCTACGAGAAGATGCAGAAATACGCCCTCGACCGGCGGCTGATCCTCGATTCCGGCGAGGACGAGGAAAGCTGAGCGTAAAATGGGTGAATTTCCACCCATCATCAGCCCGAGATGTTACCCTTTCCACCCAATTCCTTGCAGAAACCCGCAGAGGCCGCGTCGAAACCGCGCTTTGGGTTTGTGCGACGGCCAGCGCCCGCCGCAGTCTGGATCGTAGCGGCGGCACGAGGAGCAGACCGCCGACATCACTTTCCTTGGGAGGGGAAAATGGCTTTCTCGAAGCTTTTCGGCGCGCTTTGCGCCGTGACCATGCTGGCCGGGCCGGCGCTTGCGCAGGGCTATCCCGAACGCCAGATCACCATGGTCGTGCCGTTTTCGGCCGGTGGGCCGACCGATACCGTGGCGCGGCTGGTCGCCGAGAAGATGTCCGGCGACCTTGGCCAGCAGATCGTGGTGGAAAACGTGGGCGGTGCCGGTGGCACGCTGGGCGCGGGTCAGGTCGCCAAGGCCGAACCCGACGGCTACACCGTGCTTCTGCACCATATCGGCATGGCCACCTCGGCCACGCTTTACCGCAACCTCGCCTATGACACCCTGAACGCCTTCGAATATGTCGGGCTGGTCACGGAAGTCCCGATGGTCGTCGTCGCGCGCAAGGATTTCGAGCCCACCGATTTCAAGGCCTTCATGGACTACGTCAAGGCGAATGGGGACAAGCTGACGCTGGCCAATGCCGGCATCGGCGCGGCCTCGCATCTGTGCGGGATGCTGCTGATGCAGGCGCTGGAAACCCCGCTGGTCACGGTCCCCTACAAGGGCACCGGCCCGGCGATGACCGACCTTCTGGGCGGGCAGGTCGACATCATGTGCGACCAGACCACCAACACCACCCAGCAGATCAAGGGCGGCACGATCAAGGCCTATGCCGTGACCACGCCCGAGCGTCTGGAGTTGTTCCCCGACCTGCCGACCGCCAAGGAATCGGGCCTCGAAAGCCTCGAGTTCGCGATCTGGCACGGCATCTACACGCCCAAGGGCACCCCCGCCGAGGTGAACGAGCGGCTGTCGAAATCGCTGCAGGCCGCGCTTGCGGATGAAGGCGTGATCAAGGCCATGGCCGATCTGGGCACCGCCCCCTCGCCCGCCGAGGATGCGACGCCCGCCGCGCTGAAGGCAAAGCTCGAATCCGAGATCGCGCGCTGGAAACCGGTGATCGACGCCGCCGGGGTCTACGCCGACTGACGACCCGCCTCCCCCCGGCGCAGAACCGGGGGGAGGCCACTGACCGGGGGGGAAAACATGTCCACGAAACCCAAGGACTCGACAGATATCATCGCGGGGCTGCTGCTGATGGCGACAGCGCTTTTCTTCGGCTGGCAGACGACCGGGCTGGAGATCGGAACCTCGCTGCGCATGGGGCCGGGCTATTTTCCGATGGTCCTGTCGGGACTGCTGTTCCTGCTGGGGCTGCTGGTCCTGATCAAGGCCTTCGGACGCGAGGGCGAGCCCCTGGGAAGCATCGCCTGGCGCGGCATGTGCTTCATCCTGCCCGCGCCGGTCTTCTTCGGGCTGACGGTGCGCGGGCTCGGCTTCGTGCCGGCGCTGTTCCTGACCACGCTGATCGCGTCGCAGGCATCTGTGCGGATGCGGCCGCTGCCCGCCTTGCTGCTGGCGGTGCTGGTCACGATCGGCTCGACGCTGATCTTCAGCTATGGGCTGGGACTGCCCTTCCGCCGTTTCGGCCCCTGGCTTCCGTTCTGAGGGCGCAACCATGGATCTTCTCAGCAACCTCGCCCTCGGCTTCTCGGTCGCATCGTCGCTCGCGAACCTCGCCTTCTGCCTGATCGGCGTCATCCTCGGCACGCTGATCGGCGTCTTGCCGGGGATCGGCGCGACGGCGACCATCGCCATGCTCTTGCCGATCACCTTCCAGCTTGAGCCGGTCAGCTCGCTCATCATGCTGGCGGGGATCTATTACGGCGCGCAATATGGCGGCTCGACCACCGCGATCCTGATCAACATGCCGGGCGAAAGCTCCTCGGCGGTGACGGCGATCGACGGCTACCAGATGGCGCGCAAGGGGCGCGCGGGCACGGCGCTGGCGACCGCCGCGATCGGCTCGTTCTTCGCCGGGACGGTCGCGACCTTCCTTGTCGCGATCTTCGCCCCGCCGCTGACCACGATCGCGCTGAAATTCGGCGCGGCGGAATATTTCAGCCTGATGGTCATGGGCCTCGTCATGTCGGTGGCGCTGGCGCATGGCTCGGTGATGAAGGCGCTGGCCATGGTCGTCCTCGGCCTGCTGCTGGGGCTGATCGGGACCGACATCTATACCGGCGCCCCCCGCTTCACGATGGGCATCACCCAATATGCCGACGGGCTGAACTTCGTGGCGGTGGCGGTCGGCGTCTTCGGCATTGCCGAGATCCTGCGCAACCTCGAGGACGAGCATGACCGCGAGGTGATGACGAAAAGCATCAACCGCCTGTTTCCCACGCGCGACGAATTCCGCCAGATGATCGCTCCGGTCCTGCGCGGAACCGCTGTCGGCTCGGTCCTGGGCATCCTGCCGGGCGGCGGCGCGATCCTTGCCAGCTTCGCCAGCTACACGGTCGAGAAGAAGCTCTCGAAGCACCCGGAGGAATTCGGCAAGGGCGCGCTCGCGGGCGTGGCAGGGCCGGAAAGCGCGAACAATGCGGGCGCGCAGACCAGCTTCATTCCGCTCCTGACCCTCGGCATCCCGGCGAATCCGGTGATGGCGCTGATGATCGGCGCGATGATCATTCAGGGCATCGTGCCCGGCCCGAACGTGGTCAGCGAGCAGCCGGCGCTGTTCTGGGGCATCGTCGCCAGCATGTGGATCGGCAACCTGATGCTGGTGGTGCTGAACCTGCCGCTGATCGGCCTTTGGGTGAAGCTGCTGACGGTGCCCTATTACATCCTGTTCCCGATCATCATGGCGATGTGCTCGATCGGGGTCTATTCCGTCAACTCCAACACCTATGACCTGTTCGCGGTCGCCTTCTTCGGGCTGCTCGGCTACGTCATGTCGAAGCTGCGCTGCGAGCCTGCGCCGCTGCTCCTCGGCTTCGTCCTCGGCCCCCTGCTGGAAGAGAACCTGCGCCGCGCCATGATCCTGTCGCGCGGCGATCCCACGACCTTCATCACCCGTCCGATCAGCGCCACCCTGCTGCTGCTGACCGCCGCGATCCTCGTGCTGGTCTTCCTGCCGCAGGTCCGCAAGCGCCGGGACGAGGTGTTCACCGAAAGCGACGCCTGAGGGCGAAAAAGAGAGAGAGGGAGGACTACATGACGTTCAAGATCACCCGGCGCCTCATTCTGGGCGCGGCGGTTGCCGCGGGGCTGGCCAGCGCCGCCGCGGCCGAGTTTCCAGACCGCCAGATCACGCTGGTGATCCCCTTCGCCGCCGGCGGCTCGACCGATGTGGTCGGCCGCATCGTCGCCGACCGGATGAGCCAGTCGCTCGGCCAGCAGATCGTGGTGCAGAACGTCGGCGGCGCGGGCGGCAGCCTTGGCGCCCAACAGGTCGCGAAGGCCGATCCCGATGGCTACACCCTGCTGATGGGAACCGTCGCGACCCATGCGCTGAACCCGCTGATCCTGAAGCAGAAGCCCTATGACCCGGTAGCGGATTTCGCGCCCGTCTCGCTCCTCGTGCTGGTGCCGAACGTGCTGGCGGTGAACCCGGAACTGCCGGTCAACACCGTTCAGGAACTGATCGACCTCGCCAAGAAGGAGGATCTGTCCTTCGCCTCCTCGGGCAATGGCACGCCGCTGCATCTGTCGGGCGCGCTTTTCAACTCGATGGCGGGAACCGAGATCGCGCATATTCCCTACAAGGGCTCGGGTCCGGCGCTGACCGATGTGCTGGGCAATCAGGTGCCGATCATCTTCGACAACCTGCCCTCGGCCTCGGGGCATATCACCAGCGGCAAGCTGCGCGCGCTGGGGGTGACGACCAAGGAACGCGCGCCCTCCTTCCCCGATGTCCCGGCCATTGCCGAGACGCTGCCGGGCTACGAGACCTATAGCTGGAACGCGCTGTTCGCGCCCGCAGGCACCCCGCCCGAGGCGATTGCCGCGCTGAACAAGGCCGCCGTCGAGGCGATGGCCGATCCGGCCGTGGCGGGACGGATGGGCGAGTTCTCGGCCAGTATCGTCGCCTCCTCGCCCGAGGAACTGGGTGAACACGTCAAGGCCGAGATGGCGAAATGGGAGCCGGTGGTGAAGGGCGCGAATGTAAGCCTCGACTAGGCATGATGCGGGCCGTCGCCGGACGGCGGCCCGCCCTTTTGCCCGGAGCGCGGCGATCGACGCCTAGGGCTCGGCCCCCTCGAAGCTGAAGATGGCGAGGCTGCGCTCGCGCTCGTTCACGCGCAGGCGGCGGTTGATCGGTGCATGGGCGCGCGAAGAGCAATCCGGGCGCTCGCACAGATAGCAGTTGAGGCCGATATCCACCGGCTTCGTCCGCTCGAGGTCGATCCCGTCGGCATAGACCAGCCTTGGCGCATAGGCGACGTCACAGCCAAGGCCGATGGCAAGGCGCTGCGCCGGCTGGCCATGCGTCCCGCCCGCGCGGGTGACGGTGCGCGCGATCGAGAAGTAACTCGCCCCCTCCGGCATGCGGATAACCTGGGTCTGGACGCGGTCGGGCATCTCGAACGCGGCATGGATGTTCCACAAGGGACAGGTGCCGCCAAAGCGCGAGAAGGGGAACCGCCCGGCGCTGAACCGCTTCGAGATATTGCCCGCCCGGTCTACCCTGACGAAGAAGAAGGGGATGCCGCGCGCATCCGGCCGTTGCAGCGTCGACATGCGATGCGCCGTCTGCTCGAAACTGGCGCCGAAGCGATGGCCCAGCAACTCGACATCGTAGCGCACCGATTCGCAGGCGGCCAGAAAGCGGCCATACGGCATCATCAGCGCGGCGGCGTAGTAGTTGGCGAGGCTCACGCGCAGCAGCGTCACCGCCGCGGTCTCGGTCATGCCGGACTTCTCGACCAGCGCCGCGATCGCCTCCTCCTGCTCCAGCCGCGCCAGCAGCACCCCGATCTGGAAGCGACGGCTGGCCTGACTCAGCAGTTCCGACAGCATCAGCTCGCGCCGGTGCGGATCGAAGCGGCGAAGCTGGTCGCCCATCACATGGGCGGGCAGGATGCGCACGGCGATGCCGTGTCCCGCCAGCCGATGGGTCATGGCCATATGCGGCTCGTTGCGGTGCAGCGCCAGTTCCTCGGCCACGGCCTCGGCGGCGCGGTCCAGCGCATCGACATGGTTGTTATGGGCATAGAACCAGTTCCGCACCATGTCGACCGGCCGCGAACTGCCGGTCAGCGCCTCGACCTTGTCGCGGTCGGTCAGCGGATTTTCGTCCGCCTGCGGGCGCAGCAGGGCCTCGCGGTGGCTGTCATGCAGGCGCACGAAGGCGCTGGCGATCCGGGGCGAGGCCTGCAGCACCGCCTCGATCTCGGCGCGGGGCAGCGGCCCGGCCTCCAGCGCCGGATCCTTCAGCGCCGCGGCAAATTCCGCCGCAAGCTGGGCGTCGGTCGAGGGGGCGAGTTCCGAGATGTTGAGGTCATAGACCTCGGCCAGCCGCATCAGGAACCGGGCCGAAGCGGGGCGCTGATCCGCCTCGATCAGGGTGATGTAGCTGGCCGAGACGCCAAGCTCCAACGCCATCTGCGCCTGCGTCAGGCCCAGCGACTGGCGCAGAACGCGCAGGCGCTGACCGATGATGAGTTTTTCACCCCGCATATGACAAACCTTACAAGTTGGTCCGAACTACCGTGACATGACTGACTGCCACACCCAATCCACGCAAGCAATTAATGCACATCCAGCATGACATTACTAAGCTGACATAACAACAGACGACTCAACAGGAGCATGTCATGCCTCTCGACCGCAATGCCACCGCGCTGCCGCCCGTCGTCCTGCGTAAGGTCGCCGGCGGCGAGCATGTGCTGACCCCCCTCGCGCTGGCCTTCGTGGCCGAGTTGCAGGACCGCTTCGGGCTGCGCCTGCATGCCCTGATGGTCGCCCGCGCCCGTCGGCAGGAACGCATCGACTGCGGCGAAATGCCCGATTACCTGCCCGAGACGAAGGACATCCGCCGTGGCATCTGGCAAGCGGGGCCTACTCCCCCTGCGCTGAACGACCGTCGGGTCGAGATCACCGGCCCGGTCGAACGCAAGATGATGATCAACGCGCTGAACTCTGGCGCGCGGGTCTTCATGGCCGATTTCGAGGACGCGACCTCGCCCAGCTTCCCCAATATCATCGCGGGGCAGGCGAACCTGATCGACTATCGCGACGGCACGCTGGAACATGACGATCCGAAAACCGGCAAGTCCTATCGCGTCGGCCCCGATCCCGCGCTGCTGATCGTCCGCCCGCGCGGGCTGCACCTGTCCGAGGCGAATGTCCTGATCGGCGGCCAGCCGGTTTCGGCGGCGCTGTTCGACTTCGGCCTGTCGCTGTTCCATTGCGGGCGCGCGCTGGCCGCGACGGGGCGCGGGCCGTTCTACTATCTGCCGAAGCTGGAAAGCCACGGTGAGGCCCGGTTCTGGAACGAGGTTTTTGTCTTCGCTCAGGAACGCACCGGCCTTGCCCACGGCACGATCAAGGCCACCGTCCTGATCGAGACCCTGCCCGCCGCCTTCGAGATGGACGAGATCGTCTGGGAGTTGCGGGACCATATTGCCGGGCTGAACTGCGGCCGCTGGGACTATATCTTCAGCTATATCAAGACGCTCCGGAACCACGCCGCCTATGTCCTGCCCGACCGGGCCGAGGTCGGGATGGACCGCGCCTTCCTTGCGACCTATGCGGCGCGCGTCGTGAAGGTCTGCCACCGGCGCGGCATTCACGCGATGGGTGGCATGTCGGCCGCGATCCCGGTCAAGGACGATCCCGCCGCGAACGAGGAAGCTTTCGCCCGCGTCCGCGCCGACAAGCAGCGCGAGGTGGGGATGGGCTTCGACGGCTGCTGGGTCGCCCACCCGGATCTGGTCCCGGTCGCGCAAGCCGTCTTCGACGCCGAGATGCCGGGGCCGAACCAGATCAGGAAGCCGCGGCAGGAATGGCGGATCGAGCCCGCGATGCTGCTGAAGCCGCATGAGGGCGCAGTGACCGAGGCCGGGGTCACCACCAATGTCTCGGTGGCGATCGAATACCTCGCCCAATGGCTTTGCGGCCGGGGCGCGGTGCCGATCCACAACCTGATGGAGGACGCCGCCACCGCCGAGATCAGCCGCGCCCAGCTTTGGCAATGGATCAGGCATGGCGCGACGGTCACGCTGGCCGATGGGGGCGAACGCCGCCTGACCGCCGATTGGCTGGGCGAGCTGGTCCAGGCCGAGATCGTCGGCATCCTCGACCGGCTGGGGGCCGACCGCTTCCATCGCGGCCGCTATGCCAGCGCCGCCCGGATCGTTCAGGAGGCGGCGACCGCCCAGCAGTTGCCCGATTTCCTGACCCTGCCTGCCTATGACGTGCTGAACGCATTGGAGTAACGCGCATGGACGATACCCGCACCCTGCCCGCCATGGGCCAACCCCTTGCCCATGGCCCCGCCACATCCGAACTCGATCAAATTGAAAGGACCGATGATGACCACCCGAAAGACTTTTTTGGAAATCCGTGCCGAAGTGCAGTCCCGCTACCCCTCCGGGGCTACACCGGGTGGCGTTTCGGTCGATGACATCGTCCAGCTGAAGCTGCAGAACAGCTATGACACGCATCTCGACATTGCCCGCGACATGGCGCGGGTCATGCGGGCGGACATGGCGGCCTATGACGCGGACAGCTCGAAATTCACGCAATCGCTGGGCTGCTGGTCGGGCTTCCATGCCCAGCAGATGATCAAGTCGGTCAAGCGGATGCGCGGCACGGCCAAGGGCACCTATGTCTATCTCTCCGGCTGGATGGTGGCGGGCCTGCGCAACCGCTGGGGCCACCTGCCCGACCAGTCCATGCATGAAAAGACCGCCGTGGCCGAGCTGATCAACGAGATCTACGTCTCGCTGCGTCAGGCGGACGAGGTGGCGATCAACGACCTCTTCAAGGTGCTGAAAGCCGCGAAGACCGATGCCGAGCGTGACGCCGCCATCGCCGCCATCGACAACTTTGAGTCCCATGTCGTTCCGATCATCGCCGACATCGACGCGGGCTTCGGCAACGAACACGCGACCTATCTGCTGGCCAAGGAACTGATCAAGGCCGGAGCCTGCGCGCTCCAGATCGAGAACCAGGTCTCGGACGCCAAGCAATGCGGCCATCAGGACGGCAAGGTCACCGTCCCGCGCGAGGATTTCATCGAGAAGCTGCGCGCCTGCCGCCTCGCCTTCGAGGAAATGGGCGTGGACGAGGGCGTCATCGTCGCCCGGACCGACAGCCTCGGCGCCGGCCTGACCCAGAAGGTCCCGGTCAGCCAGCAGCCCGGCGACCTCGCCTGGGAATACAACAAGTGGCTCAAGACCGAGCAGATCACCGAAGCGAACCCGATCCGCGAGGGCGAGCTTGCGATCTATCAGGGTGGCGAGTTCGTGAAGCCCGCACGCCTTGCCAACGGTCTTTTCCCCTTCCGCGAAGGCTCGGGCCGCGCCCGGGTGATCGAGGATTGCATCGCCTGCCTGACGCAGGGCGGCGCCGATCTGCTGTGGATCGAAACCGACACGCCCAATGTCGACGAGATCGCCGGCATGGTGGCCGAGATCCGCAAGGCCGCGCCCAAGGCAAAGCTGACCTATAACAACTCGCCCAGCTTCAACTGGACGCTGAACCTGCGCCGTCAGGTCCGCGCGCAATGGCTGGAGGAGGGCCGCATCACCGCTGCCGACTATCCCGAGGGCAACGAGCTGATGAAGCCCGATTTCGACGCGACCGATCTGGGCCGCGAGGCGGATGCCCGGTTGCAGCGCTTCCAGACCGACATCTCGGCCCGTGCCGGCGTGTTCCACAACCTGATCACGCTGCCGACCTTCCACCTGACTGCGAAGTCGATGGACGAACTCAGCCGCGGCTATTTCGGCGAGCAGAAGATGCTGGCCTATGTCGCCACCGTCCAGCGCGAGGAGATCCGGCGCGGCATCTCGGCGGTGAAGCACCAGCACGAGGTCGGCTCGGACCTTGGCGACAGCTTCAAGGAGATGGTCGCGGGCGAACGTGCGCTGAAGGCGGGCGGGCACGCCAACACCATGAACCAGTTCGCGGCCGAATAGGCCCCGAGCGACAGGGGCCGGTTTCCCTTCGCGGGATTCGGCCAACCGGCCCTGATGGCGCCGCCCTCGACGGGGCGGCGCCATTCGCATTCCGGGCACGCGCGGCAATGCTTGACATCGCACGCGATTGTGAGCCAACACATTCCCGCTTCGGTTCCGGCGGCAATGCCTCCGGATCAAAAGGGAATGCGGTGCGCCGTCAGGCAATGCCGCAACTGCCCCCGCAACTGTAGGCGGTGAGCAAGGGCCGACGATGCCACTGGGGAACACCCGGGAAGGCCGGCCTGCGCCTTGATCCGCAAGTCAGGAGACCTGCCGCAGCACTCACCCATTCCCGGCGCGAGGGGCGCCGAGGGAGCGGCGATCCGCAGAGGTGACCTCACCCGCCCTGCGGCCGGACCATTGGTCCGCGGGGCATCTTGCAGGCAAGCACCGCCTGCGCCCGGAAAGGTCTAGGAATGAAGTTCTGCCCCAATCTCCCGATCGCCCTTGCTGCGGCAATCCTGCCCGCCACCACCCTCGCACAGGAGGCGGTGACGCTTGACCCGCTGATCCTCTCGGCGGGTTTCGATCCCATCGCCAGCAACGCCTATGGCCGCGCGGTCACGGTGCTGACCTCCGAGGAGATCGAGACGCGCGGCCTTGCCACCCTGCAGGACGCATTGCGGGCCGTGCCGGGGGTCTCGGTCTCCAGCAGCGGAACGGCCTATACGCAGGTCCGCATGCGCGGCGGCGAGGCCGATCACGTGCTGATCCTCGTCGACGGGATCGAGATCGCGGGCGGCGCCGACGAATATGTGCTGAGCGGCTTCGAGACCGCGAATATCGACCGGATCGAGGTTCTGCGCGGGCCGCAATCGGTCTATTACGGCTCGAACGCCTCGGCGGGGGTGATCAACATCATCACCCGGACCGGCGGCCCCGGCCTCTCCTATGGCGGCGCGGTCGAGCTTGGGAACGGCGCATCGGCCTCGGCCAATGTGTCGCGGAACGGGCATCGCGGCGGGATCGCGCTGAACCTCTCGGCGCGCGACGATCATGGCTATGACCAATCGGGCGATGGTGGCGAAAAGGACGGGCTGAACCGCAAGACCGTGGGCCTTTCGGGTTGGTTCCAGGCGACCGAGAACCTCAAGCTGGGCGGTAGTCTGCGCGGAGCCTGGGAAACCTATGACTATGACGCCGAAAACTACTTTGCGACGACGGCCGAGGAATATGTGCAGGACGACCCGACCCTTGTGGGCGACCGGGACGAGTTTCAGGGCGGGGTCTGGGCGGATCTTGCGATGATGGACGGACGCCTGACCCAGCGGCTGGACTATCAGGGCAGCGTCTTGAAGCAAAGCCTGACGGGCAGCGACGAAACGCGGGGCGAGACGCGCAAGCTGAAATACCGGCTGAGCTTTGGCCTTGACGGGTTGGCGGTGGCCGATACGCGCCATGTCCTGAATGTCATGGCCGAGCGCCAGACCGACGAATCCTCCTCCGCGCCGGGCCGTGACCGCGAGATGACCTCGCTGGCGGTGGAATATCGCGCCTTCCTAGACAACGGCCTCGATATTCAGGCCGGGCTGCGTCACGACGCGAACAAGGTGTTCGACGATTTCACCAGCTGGAACATCGGGCTGTCGTGGCAGGTGCCCGACCTGCCGCTTCGGCTGCGCGGCTCGGCCGGGACCGGGCTGGTCAACCCCTCCTTCTTCGAGCTTTACGCGAATGACGCCTATACGCGCGGCAATCCCAACCTGTCGCCCGAGACGAATCGCGGCTTCGATCTGGGGATCGAGGCCGAGCTTCCGGGTGACCGCGGCGTCGTGGAGCTGACCTATTTCCGCGAGCGGCTGGAGGACGAGATCGCCTATGTCTTTGTCCCCGGCGACCGCGCGACCTATACGAACCTTTCGGGCGAAAGCACGCGCGAAGGGGTCGAGGCCAGCGCGCGGATCAAGGCCAGCGAGAACCTTAGCCTCGCGCTGACCTATACCTATATCGACGCGAAAAATCCCGATGGCTCGATCGAGATCAGGCGGCCGCGCAATGAATTCGGCCTGTCGGCGACGCTGGCGTTCATGGAGGGCCGCGGACAGGTGACGGCGGATCTGCGCCATGTCTCGGGGAATTACGACAGCCAGTTCTTCGGCGACTATGCGACGGCCGAACTGCCGGCCTATAACGTCGTGAACATGTCGGCAGGGTTCAACCTGACCGACGAGGTGCGGCTGACGGGGCGCGTCGTGAACCTTTTCGACACGGAATATTCGGATGTCTGGGGCTTCGCCTCGCAAGGAAGGACGTTCTATGCCGGGCTTCAGGCGCAATGGTAGGGCGCTGGCTGGCGGTGCTGGCGACCATCGGCATTACCCTGCCCGCGCTGGCCGAAGGGCCGCAGCGGGTGGTGTCGATGAACCTCTGCACCGACCAGCTGGCCATGATGCTAGCCGCGCCGGGGCAGCTTGTCTCGGTCTCGCGCCACGCCATGGACCCCAGCATGTCGGCAATGACCGACGAGGCGCGCGCCCTGCCCGCCAATTCCGGTTCGGCCGAGGAGATCTTCCTGCTCCGGCCCGATCTGGTGCTGGTGGGCAGCTTCACCGATCCCATCACCCTCGCGATGCTGGCGAGGCTGGGTGTCCCGGTAGAGGTCTTTCCGGCCGAGGAAACCGTCGACGGCATCCGGGCCAATATGCGCCGCATGGGCAAGGCGCTGGGACGCGAGGCCGAGGCCGGGGCCGCAATCGCCGCCTTCGATGCCGAGCTTGCCCGGCTTGACGACGCCCCG
>Ga0160471_100377_pt1 | contig 13346 bp, 9 predicted proteins | sample HID1973K_E11MG_FD_108268 | JGI IMG/M metagenome (GOLD analysis project Ga0160471, IMG submission 108268) | Enriched mosquito-associated microbial communities from UW Madison campus, WI, USA - HID1973K_E11 MG | ecosystem: Host-associated > Arthropoda: Insects > Digestive system > Unclassified ... | reverse complement strand
GCCGAAATTGTTCGCGGCCTCGATCACGGCGCGGTAGCCGGCGATATTCGCCATCGAGGAAAGCGCGTCCATCTTCTGCGCCCGGCTGATCCGGGGCACCATGTCCATGGCGATGGCGGTGATGCCCTGCTCGCGCGCGGCTTCCAGCAATTCGGCGTTCTGCGACGGGTAGAAATGCGAGATCAGCGTCTGGCCGCGCCGCATCGCCTTGATCTCGGCATCGGTCGGCGGACGCACCTTGGCCACCACGTCCACGTCGTCGATCAGCGCGCCAGCCGTCGGCTCGACCGTGATCCCTGCAGCCTGATAGGCCGCGTCGGTAAAGCCCGCCCGCGTGCCCGCTCCGGCCTCGACAAAGACCTCATGGCCCAACTTCCTGAGATGCGCGGCCGATGACGGTGTGATCGCGACCCGTGCCTCCCCCTCAAAACTTTCCTTCAAAGCGCCGATCTTCACCAGAACACTCCCCTGTTGGCATCGCAACGCGGTCTGCATAGCATCGAAATAATCTTTCACAAGACCGCGAGGGGAGAAGCAATCCCGAAAAGTGACGCGACGTCCCAGGGACTATACCTCCGCCGCCCCGCTGCCGATGGCCGGAAAACAATGATCCCGGCACCGCGCGGAGGGCGGGCCGGGATCATGGAATCATCAGGAATGCGGCGGGGTCAGGCGGCCTGATCGGCCTTGGCCTGCAGGCGGCGGGCATGCAGCACCGGCTCGGTATAGCCCGAGGGCTGGACGCGGCCGAGGAAGACCAGATCGCAGGCCGCCTGGAAGGCCACGCCGTCATAGCCGGGCGCCATCGGGCGATAGAGCGGATCGGCGGCGTTCTGCCGATCGACGACCAGCGCCATCTTGCGCATCGCATCCATGACCTGCTGCTGGCTGATGACACCCTGATGCAGCCAGTTCGCCAGCGACTGGGCCGAGATGCGCAGCGTCGCCCGGTCCTCCATCAACCCGATATCGTTGATGTCGGGCACCTTCGAGCAGCCGATGCCCTGATCGATCCAGCGCACGACATAGCCAAGGATCCCCTGGCAGTTGTTGTCGAGTTCGCGGGCGATTTCCTCGTCGCTGTAGTTGCGGCCGAGGGCGAGCGGGATGGTCAAGAGGTCGTCAAGCCGTGCCGGGCGCTTCAGCGCCGCGATCTCGGCCTGGCGGGCATGGACATCGACCTTGTGGTAATGCGTGGCGTGCAGGGTCGCCGCCGTCGGGCTGGGCACCCATGCCGTATTCGCGCCCGAGCGGGGATGCGCGATCTTCTGCTCCAGCATGTCGGCCATGCGGTCGGGCATCGCCCACATGCCCTTGCCGATCTGCGCCTTGCCGGCCAGCCCGCAGGCAAGGCCGATATCGACGTTGCGGTCCTCATAGGCGGAAATCCAGGGCTGCGACTTCATCTCGCCCTTGGCGAACATGGTGCCTGCCTCCATCGAGGTGTGCAGCTCGTCCCCGGTGCGGTCGAGGAAGCCGGTATTGATGAAGGCGACGCGGCTGCGGGCGGCGCGGATGCATTCCTTGAGGTTGACGCTGGTGCGCCGCTCCTCGTCCATGATGCCCAGCTTGACGGTGTTTTTCGGCAGGCCCAGCACCTCCTCGACGAAATCGAAGATCTCGCAGGCAAAGGCGACTTCCTCGGGGCCGTGCATCTTCGGTTTCACGACATAGATCGACCCGGTGACCGAGTTCTTCGGCCCCTCGCGGTCAAGGTCGCGCTTGGCGCAAAGCGCCGTCACCATCGCGTCGAGCAGCCCCTCGAACACCTCGTTGCCGTCGCGGTCGAGGACGGCGGGCGTGGTCATCAGGTGGCCGACATTGCGCACCAGCATCATCGCCCGCCCCTTATGCGTCACGGTCGAGCCGTCCGGCGCGGTGAAGCTGACATCGGGGTTGAGCTTGCGGGTGAAGGTCTTGCCGCCCTTCTCGACTTCTTCCTCAAGGCTCCAGTCCATCAGGCCCAGCCAGTTGGCATAGGCCAGCGCCTTGTCCTCGCCATCGACGCAGGCGACGGAATCCTCGCAATCCATGATCGCGGACAGCGCCGATTCCAGCACGATATCCGAGATGCCGGCGCGGTCCTGCCCGCCAACCGGGGTCGAGGGATCGATGACGATGCGGATCAGAAGGCCGTTGTTCTTCAGGAACACGTCCGAGGGCCGCGCCGCATCGCCGATATGGCCGGCAAGCTGGGACGGATTGCGCAGCTTGGGCGTCAGCACGCCACCCGTGACCGAGAGCGCCGCGATATCCGTCCACGACCCTTCCGCAAGCGGCACGGCCTCATCGAGGAAACCGCGCCCCCATGCGATTACGCGCGCGCCGCGTTCCGCGTCATAGCCCTTGCCCTGCGGCAGGTCGCCCATCGCATCGGTGCCATAGAGCGCGTCATAGAGGCTGCCCCAGCGCGCATTGGCAGCGTTCAGCGCATAGCGCGCATTGGTGATCGGAACCACAAGCTGCGGCCCCGCGACCGAGGCGAATTCGGGATCCGTGTCGGGCGTGTCGATGGCGAAATCCTCGCCCTCGGGCTGGAGATAGCCGATCCCGGCCAGAAAATCGCGATAGGCGCCGGTATCGAGCGGCTGGCCGCGCCGGCCCATGTGCCAGGCGTCGATCGTCGATTGCAACTCGTCCCGACGCTCGAGCAGCGCGCGGTTCCTCGGCCCGAATTCGTGGAGCAGGGTCGACAGCCCCTCCCAGAAACGGCGCGGCTCGACGCCGCTGCCGGGCAAGGCGCGCTCGTTGAGGAAATTGGCCAGGGTTTCGTCGACCCGCAGGCCTGCCTTTTCAACGCGCGCCATCGCTGATCCTTCCTTCTTCGTAACTGGGACCGATTTTGTACACGGTGGTATGCCAAACATCTCCGGCATTCAACCTAACCGTTCTTACAGTCAGAATTGAAAAAGCTTTCCGGAAAAAGAGAAAGCCGCCGACCGGGATGAACCGGACGGCGGCGCAAATGTCTGGGAGGTCCCGTCAGTTGGTGGCAGGAGGGGTCGTCGTCGCCGGAGGCGTGGTCGGGGCCGGGGTTGCCGGGGCCGGGGTGGTCGGCTCGACAGTGATCGCGTCCTCCACGGCTTCCTCGGCATTGTCCATCGCCTCGCCCGCGGCGTTGACGGCGTCGTCCGCAGCATCTTCCGCCGCGGTTGCCGCGTCGCCTGCAGCGGTGGCGGCATCGTCGGCAGCCTCTTCCATCGCGGCGCCCGCGGCATCGGCGGCGTTGCCAGCGGCGGTGGCCGCATCATTGGCCGCGTCCGCCGCGGCATCGGCGGCATTCCCGGCGGCGTCAGCCGCATTGTCGGCGGCATCGGCAGCCGCATCCGCCGCAGGCGCGGTCGTCACCGGCTCCGTCGTCGTCGCAGGCGCGGTCGAGGTTTCGGCCGGCGCGGTGGTGGTCGCCGCAGGCTCCTCGCCCGTGGTGACGTCATTTCCGGCCATGAAATACTGAACCACGAAATAGGCAATCGCCAGGGCAAGCAGGATGCCGATGATCAGCGGCAGGGGCGAAGCCCGACGCTCGACCGGCTCGACATAGGTCTGGTTGACCTGACCGGGACGCGCCGGATCGACGGGATCGGTCCGGGTCGGGTCGTTGGGGTCATAGTTTGCCATCTAGGCTCTCCTCAGCACGGGTTTCCGATGGATCGCACAGGCGGGGGTTGTGCGACACAACACCACCGGCTTGGCTTGCGACCCGCCTATCCCGCGATTAACAATCGGGTTTCCACGAGAGTTCCGCGCTTTGCGAAGATTTTTTGAAGGGTTCCGTCATGACCGCCACACATCTTCTTGCCGACTGGCGCCCCTACCCGTTCGAGATCGCCGAGACGCGGCTGGTATTCCGGCTCGCACCCAGGGCGACGCGGGTGAGTTCCAGCGTGGATTTCCGCAGGACCGGACCCGGCGATCTGGTCCTTGACGGCGTGGGCCTCCGGACCCTTTCGATGACGATCGACGGCCAGCCCATAGACCCGGCGCTGATCCGCCCGCAGGAGGAACGGCTGGTCATCTCGGCGGCCGACCTGCCCGACAGCTTCACCTTCGCCGCCGAGGTCGAGATCGACCCCGAGGCGAATACCGCCCTGGAAGGACTCTATCTTTCCGGCGGCATCTTCTGCACCCAATGCGAGGCCGAGGGGTTTCGCCACATCACCTGGTATCCCGACCGCCCCGATGTGATGGCGCCCTTCCATGTCACCATTCATTCCGACCAGCCGGTCCTGCTTTCGAACGGCAACCCGGTCAGCGAGGAACCGGGGAAGGCGGTCTGGCACGATCCGTGGAGGAAGCCCGCCTATCTCTTTGCGCTGGTCGCGGGCGACCTGCGCGCGATCCCGGACCGCTTCACCACCCTGTCGGGCAAGGATGTCGCGCTGAACATCTGGGTCCGCCCCGGCGACGAGGGCCGGGCGGGCTACGCAATGGAATCGCTCATCCGCTCGATGAAATGGGATGAGGAAGTCTATGGCCGCGAATACGACCTCGAGGTCTTCAACATCGTCGCCGTCGATGATTTCAACATGGGCGCGATGGAGAACAAGGGGCTGAACATCTTCAACTCGAAGCTGGTCCTCGCCACCGCCGAGACCGCGACCGATGGCGATTACGAACGCATCGAGGGCGTGATCGGGCATGAGTATTTCCACAACTGGACCGGCAACCGGATCACCTGCCGCGACTGGTTCCAGCTTTGCCTCAAGGAAGGGCTGACGGTCTTCCGCGACCAGCAATTCACCTCCGACATGCGATCGGCTGCGGTCAAGCGCATCCATGACGTCCAGACCCTGCGCGCCCGCCAGTTCCGCGAGGATGCCGGCCCCCTCTCGCACCCGCCGCGGCCCGACCATTATCAGGAAATCAACAACTTCTACACCGCGACGGTCTACGAAAAGGGCGCCGAGGTCATCGGGATGCTGAAGCGGCTGGTGGGCGACGAGGGCTACCGGAAATCGCTCGACCTCTATTTCGACCGCCATGACGGGCAGGCCTGCACCATCGAGGACTGGATCAAGGTCTTCGAGGACGCGACCGGGCGCGATCTTGCCCAGTTCAAGCGCTGGTATACCGATGCCGGCACGCCGCGCCTGTCGCTCGGCGAGGAATGGGCGGATGGCACGCTGGTCCTGAACTTCCGGCAGGAGACCGCGCCGACCCCCGGTCAGGACCGGAAGCCCGCGCGGGTCATTCCCATCGCGGTGGGCCTGATCGGCCCGAATGGCGACGAGGTCCTGCCGACCACCGTGCTGGAAATGACCGAGGCCGAGCAGAGCTTCCGCTTCGACGGTCTTGGCGCGCGGCCCGTGGTCTCGCTGCTGCGCGGCTTCTCGGCCCCCGTGACCGTCGCGCGTGAGATCACCGCCGAGGAGCAAGCGCTGCTGCTGGCCCATGACAGCGACCCCTATGCGCGCTGGCAGGCCGGGCATGATCTGGCGCTTGACGGGCTGATCCGGCGTGCGCAGGGCGAGCCGGGCGGGGCCGAATTCATCCGCGCGCTTTCGGGCGTGCTGGCCGATGCCGGGGCCGACCCTGCCTTCGCGGCGCTCTGCCTTGCCCTTCCGGGCGAGGAGGAGATCGCGACCACCATGGCGGCGGCAGGAACCGTGCCCGATCCCGACGCGATCCATGCGGCGCGGGGCGCGCTGATGGATGACATCGCCAGCGCATATGAGGCGGAACTCGCCGCGCTTTACGACGCGATGGCCCCGCGCGGCCCCTATCAGCCCGATGCCGATGGTGCGGGGCAGCGCAGCCTGCGCCTGACCTGTCTCGCCTATCTGACCCGGATCGACGCGGGCGCGCGCGCCGAGGCGCTTTTCGCCGGGGCCGGGAACATGACCGAGCGTCAGGGCGCGCTCGAGCAATTGATCGCCACCGGCCGCGACGAGGCGGCGCTTGCGGCCTTTGCCGGAGAGTTCCGCGACAATCGCCTGGTAATGGACAAATGGTTCATGGTCCAGCCCTTGCGTGCTGAATCGCGCGAAGCCGTCGCCCGCGCCCGCGCCCTTTCCGAGCGTGCGGATTTCGACTGGAAGAACCCGAACCGCTTCCGCGCGCTGATCGCGGGCCTGACCTCGAACCATGCCGGCTTCCATGCCGCGGATGGGTCGGGATATGATTTCGTGGCGGAATGGCTGATGCGGCTTGACCCGGTGAACCCGCAGACGACGGCGCGCATGTGCTCGGCCTTCGAGACGATCTCACGTTATGACAAGGGTCGGCAAGCCAGGGCACGCGCGGCGCTGGAACGCATCGCGGCGATGCCGGGGCTTTCGCGCAACACCTCTGAAATGGTTACGCGTATCCTTGCCGGTGCAGCCTGAAGTGGCACGAACGGCTCTTGCGGGCGCCCGAAGCCACGGCAATACTGCCAGCATGGATGCCCGCGAGGACATGAAACGCCGTCTTGATCCGCTGATTCACGAGCGGGCGCCTTGGCTTTTTTCCCAGCACTGGCATCACGATATCGCCCGTCGCGCGTTAATGTGGCTGCTGCGCTATGACCGGACGGTGGAACTGGGCGCGGAATTCCGCGACCTGCCCACGGATGAGATCATGCGGCGGATGGCACAGTTGATCCTGCGGGATCTGAAGGTCGAGGGGCTGGAACATATCCCCGCGACCGGCCCCGCGCTCATCGTCTCGAACCACCCGACCGGCATCGCGGACGGGATCGTCCTGAATGCCGTCGTCTCGGCGGTCAGGGACGATCTCTTCATCTATGCCAATCACGACATCATGCGCGTCCTGCCGCAATGCAGCAGCCTGATCGCCCCGGTCGAGTGGCGGGTGGAGAAGCGCAGCCACGCCAAGACGCGCGCGACGATGGATTACACGCGGGAGGCGCTGGCGCGGGAACGGGTCGGGTTGATCTTCCCCTCCGGCCGGCTGGCCAAGCGCCGCGGGCTGACCCTGCATGAGCGCCCCTGGATGGCGAGCGCCGCGACGATCGCGAAGAAATTCGACGTGCCGGTCATCCCGCTGCAAATCCGGGCGCGGAACTCGACCCTGTTCTACCTGCTCGATATCCTGCACCCGACATTGCGGGACGTGACGCTGTTCAACGAGGTGCTGAACAAGGCCTCCCAACCCTACCGCGTGACGATCGGGGCGCCGATCCCCGCAAGCGCGCTACCCACGCGCAGCGAGGACGGCATCCAGATGCTGCGCGAGGCGGTGCTGTCGCTGCCCGCCCCCGCCCCGGGCGCCGCGCAATTCTCGCAGATCCGCCGGCTCGGCCAACAACACCGGGCCGTCGCAAAACCCAGCCCCATAGACTAGCCATCCCGCAGATGGAAACGCCGCATGGGTATTTAGAAAACGGTGAAGATCTGGCGCAGCGCCCCGTCCTCACCGTTTCTTAAATACCCATGCCAAGGGTGAAGCCGGGCGCGAGGCCCGTAGGTCTGATCTCAGACCACCATGTCGTCGCGATGGATCAGGGCGGCGCGGCCCGGATAGCCGAGGATCGCCTCGATCTCGTCGCTGCGATGGCCGGCGATGGCGCGGGCCTCGCTTGCCGAATAACGCACGAGGCCGCAGGCGAGCCGCGCGCCCTGCGTGTCGAGGACCGTGACCGGGTCACCCCGCCCAAAGCGGCCGCTGACCGCGCTGATCCCGGCGGGGAGGAGCGATTTTCCGTTCCTGAGCGCGGTTGCCGCGCCGGGATCGACCGTGATCTCTCCCTTGGATTTCATCGCCGCGATCCAGCGCTTGCGGGCCGCCTGCGGATCGGTGTCGGGCAGGAACCAGGTTACCCGCGCGCCATTGGCCACGGCGCGCAGCGGGTTCAGGACCGAGCCCTCGGCGATCGCCATGGCGCAGCCGCCGGCGACGGCGGTGCGGGCGGCCATCAGCTTGGTCTTCATCCCGCCCTTGCTGAGGCCGGAGATCGGGTCGCCGCCCATGGCCTCGATCTCGGGCGTGATCTGTTCGACGACCGGCAAGTGGCGGGCATCGGGATCGGTCTTGGGGTTGGCGGTGTAGAGCCCGTCAACGTCCGAGAGGAGGAGAAGCTGGTCGGCCCCGCAAGTCACCGCGATCTGGGCCGCAAGTCGGTCATTGTCGCCGAAGCGGATCTCATCCGTCGCGACGGTGTCGTTCTCGTTCACGATCGGCACCACGCCGAGGCCCAGCAGGGTCTGCATGGTGGCGCGGCTGTTCAGGTAGCGGCGGCGATCCGTGGTATCGTCGAGCGTGACCAGAAGCTGCGCCGTCGTCACCCCATGCGGCACCAGCGCCTCCTCATAGGCGCGGGCAAGACGGATCTGGCCGACGGCCGCGGCGGCCTGCGACTGCTCGACCCGGAGCGGACCCGGCGGCAGACCAAGCACCTGGCGGCCAAGCGCGATCGCACCCGAGGAGACGAGGACGACATCGGTGCCGCGCGCGCGCGCCGCGGCGACATCATCGCAAAGCGCGCGCAGCCATTCGCCGCGCAATCCGTCCCCATTGACGAGCAGCGCCGAGCCGATCTTGACCACCAACCGCCGCGCCTTGGCCAGCGCCGGGATCACGGTTGCCACGGCCTGTCATCCTGCTCGCCCACCGGCTTGCGCGAAGGCGCGATCTCGGTCCAGAGGGCGCGCAGCACGTCCTGCACCCCCTCGCGCGAGACGCCGGACATCAGGTGGACCGGGCCGCCGATCTCGGCCTCAAGCTCGGCGCGGCGTTCGGCCAGCGTTTCGGGGTCGAGCGCGTCGATCTTGTTCAGCGCGGTGATGCGCGGCTTTTCCGCCAAAGCAGGGGAATAGGCCTCGAGCTCGGTCAGGATGGTGCGGGCGTCGCCCGCCACGTCCTCGGCGGTGCCGTCGATCAGGTGGAGAAGCACGCGCGAGCGTTCGACATGGCCGAGGAACTGGTCGCCGAGGCCCCTGCCCTCGGACGCGCCCTCGATCAGGCCGGGAATGTCGGCCATGACGAATTCATGCGCGTCGATGCCGACCACGCCCAGATTGGGATGAAGCGTCGTGAAGGGATAATCCGCGATCTTGGGCCGCGCGTTCGAGACCGCCGAGAGGAAGGTGGACTTCCCGGCATTCGGCAGCCCGACGAGGCCGGCATCCGCAATCAGCTTCAGGCGCAGCCACAGCGTGCGCTCGACTCCCGGCAGGCCGGGATTGGCATTGCGCGGCGCACGGTTGGTCGAGCTTTTGAAATGCAGGTTGCCGAAACCGCCATTGCCGCCCTTGGCCAGCAGCACGCGCTGGCCCGGCTCTGTCAGGTCGAGGATCACCGTTTCCTGATCCTCGTCGAGGATCTCGGTCCCGACCGGGACGCGCAGGATCGCGTCATCGCCGCTGGCGCCGGTCCGCTGCGACCCCATGCCGTGCTGGCCGGAGCTGGCGAAGAAATGCTGCTGGAAGCGGAAGTCGATCAGCGTGTTCAGCCCCTCGACCGCCTCGGCCCAGACATCGCCGCCGCGACCGCCATCGCCGCCGTCGGGGCCGCCATATTCGATGAATTTCTCGCGGCGGAAGGACACGCATCCCGCGCCTCCGCCGCCGGAGCGGACATAGACCTTGGCGAGATCGAGGAACTTCACGGGAATTTTCCTTGCGGATAAGGGTTGGGGCAGAGCGTGGGATACGCGCTTGCCCCTGCCGATTCAAGGGTGGCGCGTCAAGGGCGGCGTGACAATCCCGATGCGCTCGGGCTAGATCGCCGGCGAAAGCCGCCACGGAGTCGAGATGCCCTTCCTGACCTATGTCACGCTCATCGCCGCGATTTCGCTGGAGGTCGTCGGCACCACCTTCCTGCAGCGCAGCGAGCAGTTCACCCGCCTCGTGCCCACGCTGCTGATGGGGCTTTGCTATGCCGGGTCCTTCTATTTCCTGTCGCTGACCTTGCGCGTCATGCCCCTCGGGATCGCCTATGCGATCTGGAGCGGCCTTGGCATCGTGCTGGTCTCCGCGATCGGCCTCGTGGTCTTTGGCCAAAGGCTGGACCTGCCGGCGGTGATCGGGCTGGGGCTGATCGTGGCCGGGGTGATCGTGGTCAATCTGTTTTCAAAGAGCATCACGCATTGAGGCGCGACCGGTCCCGCGCCCTTAACATTTGCGCATTGAAGGCTAGATAAGGTCGAAAGGAGGGTCACCGATGATCCACTTCGACAACAGCTATGCCCGTCTGCCCGAGGGTTTCTTCACCCGGACCGCGCCGACCCCCGTGCGCGACCCGAAGCTGATCGCGCTGAACCGGCCGCTGGCGCTGCGGCTGGGGCTTGATCCCGACTGGCTTGCCGGCCCGGACGGGTTGCAGATGCTGGCCGGGAATGCCTTGCCCGAGGGCGCGGAGCCGATCGCGCAGGCCTATGCCGGGCATCAGTTCGGCGGCTTCTCGCCCCAGTTGGGCGACGGGCGCGCGATCCTGCTGGGCGAGGTGGTGGCACCCGACGGCGCGCGCTTCGACATCCAGTTGAAGGGTTCCGGCCCCACCCCCTTCTCGCGCCGGGGCGACGGGCGGGCGTGGCTGGGTCCGGTCATGCGCGAATATCTGGTCAGCGAGTTCATGGCCGCCTTCGGCGTGCCGACGACGCGGGCGCTGGCCGCCGTCTCGACCGGAGAGACGGTGATCCGCGAAACCATCCTGCCGGGCGCCGTCCTGACCCGCATCGCGGCCAGCCATATCCGCGTCGGCACCTTCGAGTTCTATGCCGCGCGGGGCGACCGTGAGCGGCTGCGCCTGCTGGCCGAGCATGTCATCGCGCGCCATTACCCGGAAGCCTCCGGCCCCGCCGACCTGCTGCAGCGCGTGGTCGAGGCGCAGGCCCGCACGATTTCCTGCTGGATGGGGCTTGGCTTCATCCACGGCGTGATGAACACCGACAACATGTCGGTCTCGGGCGAGACGATCGACTATGGCCCCTGCGCCTTCATGGACGAATATCGGCCCGACAAGGTCTTTTCCTCGATCGACACGCAGGGGCGCTATGCCTGGAGCGAGCAGCCGAGGATCGCGGTCTGGAACCTCGCCCAGCTTGCAAGCTGCCTCGTGCCGCTGATGGGGAATGATGACGAGGCGGTGGCCGAGGCGACGCGGATCGTTCACAGCTTTCCGGCCATCTACCAGCGGGAATGGCTGGCCCGCTTCGCGGCCAAGCTGGGCATTGCCCGACCGCGGGACGAGGACCGGCAGCTGGTCGAGCGCCTCCTTGACCTGATGGCGGCCGAGGGGTCCGACTTCACCGCCACCTTCGCCGCGCTGAGCGGGGGCGAGGCGGCGCGGGACCATTTCCTCGATCGCGCCGCCTTCGACGCTTGGGCGGCGGACTGGCGCAAGCGCATCGCCGGGCTCGGCGACGCGGCCGAGGTCATGGCGCGGGCCAATCCGCGCCGGATCCCGCGCAACCACCGCATCGAACAGGCGATCGTGGCGGCGCGCGACGAAGGGGACTATACCCTTTTCCACCGGCTGGACGTCGCCCTGCGCGAGCCATTCGCCGACCGGCCGGAATGGCAGGACTTGTCCTTGCCACCGGAACCGGATGAGATCGTCCTGCGTACATTCTGCGGCACCTGAGCGAAGAAAGGCCCCATGTCCTCGCATTCGGATCGACTGAGACTGGCCAGCTACAACCTGCACAAATGTCGCGGCATGACCGGGCCGCATGCACCGGAACGCAACCTGAAGGTGATCTCTGACATGCAGGCCGACGTCATTGCCCTGCAGGAGGTCGATTTTCGCCTCGGCCGGCGGCCGGAGGCCCTGCCGCGTGCGCTGATCGAGGCCGCGACCGGCCTTGTCCCGGCCGTCTTCAACCCGACCGGCGAAAATTCGCTGGGCTGGCACGGGCAGACTATCCTGCTGCGCCCCGAACTGCTGGAACAGGCGCGGATCCGCCGCCTGCCGCTGCCGGGATTCGAGCCGCGCGGCGCGCTGGCCCTGCGGCTGCCGGGCCTGACCATCATCGCCATGCATCTGGGGCTGGCGCGATCCTCGCGCCGCGCGCAACTGCGCCGGATCATCGCGCAGGCCGGGCGCTTTGGCCATGACCGGCTGGTCCTGACCGGCGATTTCAACGAATGGCACGACAATCGCGGGCTGGAGGCGCTGGAGCCGATGCATGTCCTCGCCCCCGGTCCAAGCTGGCCCGCGCCCTTCCCGCGCCTGCGCTATGACCGCTTCGCCGTCTCGCGCGGGATCGAGGTGCTGGATGCCGGGGTCTGGGACAGCGAGATCGCACGGCAGGCTTCGGACCACCTGCCGATCTGGGCAGATATCGCGCTTGAGCCGCGCTCGGCCGCGCCCGAACCGGGAATTTCCGGCCGTGTGAGCGATAACCCCGCGGAATGATGCTTTTCTGCATCTGCGAAGGCCGCTACACATCGGCCAAACTTTGTCACGAGAGGGACGGACATGACCGCCATCATCGACATTTTCGCGCGCGAGATCCTGGACAGCCGCGGCAACCCGACCGTCGAGGTCGATGTCACGCTGGAGGACGGCACCATGGGCCGCGCCGCCGTGCCCTCGGGCGCGTCGACCGGCGCGCATGAGGCCGTCGAGAAGCGCGACGGCGACAAGTCGCGCTACATGGGCAAGGGCGTTCTTGAAGCCGTCGCCGCCGTGAACGGAGAAATCGCCGAGAACCTGATCGGCGAGGACGTGACCGACCAGATCGGCATCGACCGCCTGATGATCGAGCTGGACGGCACCCCGAACAAGGGCCGCCTCGGCGCGAACGCCATCCTCGGCGTCTCGCTGGCTGCCGCGAAGGCCGCCGCCGAGACCAGCGCCCAGCCGCTTTACCGCTATGTCGGCGGCACCGGCGCGCGCATCCTGCCCGTCCCGATGATGAACATCATCAATGGCGGCGAGCATGCCGACAACCCGATCGACATTCAGGAATTCATGATCATGCCGGTCGCGGCGGAGAACATCCGCGAAGCCGTGCGCATGGGTTCGGAAGTGTTCCACACGCTGAAGAAAGAGCTGTCCTCGGCGGGTCTCTCGACCGGGATCGGCGACGAGGGCGGCTTTGCCCCGAACCTTTCCAGCGCCCGCGACGCGCTCGACTTCATCCTGAAGGCGATCGAGAAGGCCGGTTACACCCCCGGCGACGACATCATGCTGGCGCTCGACTGCGCCTCGACCGAGTATTTCAAGGGCGGCAAATACGAGATGAAGGGCGAGGGGAAATCCCTGACCCCGGCGGAAAACGTCGCCTATCTTGAAGCGCTCTGCAACGACTACCCGATCCTGTCGATCGAGGACGGCTGCTCGGAAGATGACTGGGACGGCTGGAAACTGCTGACCGACACGCTGGGGAACCGCGTGCAACTGGTCGGCGACGACCTCTTCGTCACCAACCCGGCGCGTTTGGCCGAGGGCATCGCGCGGGG
>Ga0160471_100371_pt1 | contig 13468 bp, 12 predicted proteins | sample HID1973K_E11MG_FD_108268 | JGI IMG/M metagenome (GOLD analysis project Ga0160471, IMG submission 108268) | Enriched mosquito-associated microbial communities from UW Madison campus, WI, USA - HID1973K_E11 MG | ecosystem: Host-associated > Arthropoda: Insects > Digestive system > Unclassified ... | reverse complement strand
TCTCGGTGTTGTAGAGCACGCCGTCATAGGTCGACTGGGTCAGCGTAAGGATGCGCGGCTTGACGGCATCGGCATCGACACCCTCCAGCAAGGGGTTGGCGCGGATCTTGGCCTTGATGGCCTCGATCTCGAATTCGCTATGCGGGATCGGGCCGATGATGCCGTAATTGTTGCGGGTCGGCTTCAGGAAGACCGGCACGGCGCCGGTCATGATGATGCTGTGCAGGATCGACTTGTGGCAGTTGCGGTCCACAACCACCACGTCGCCCGGCGCAACCGTGTGGTGCCAGACCATCTTGTTCGAGGTCGAGGTACCGTTGGTCACGAAATAGCAGTGATCGGCATTGAAGATCCGCGCCGCATTCTGCTCCGAAGCGCCGATCGCGCCGTTATGATCCAGAAGCTGGCCGAGTTCCTCGACCGCGTTGCAGACATCGGCCCGCAGCATGTTCTCGCCGTAGAACTGGTGATACATCTGCCCGATCGGGCTTTTCAGGAAGGCGACGCCGCCGGAATGGCCGGGGCAATGCCAGGAATATGAGCCGTCCTCGGCGTAATCCAGAAGCGCTCGGAAAAAGGGCGGCTGGATCCCCTCCAGATAGGTCTTGGCCTCGCGGATGATATGGCGCGCGACGAATTCCGGCGTGTCCTCGAACATGTGGATGAAGCCGTGCAACTCGCGCAGGATGTCGTTCGGCAGATGGCGCGAGGTCTTGGTCTCGCCATGCAGATAGATCGGGACATCGGCATTCTTCCAGCGCACTTCCTCGATGAAGCTGCGCAGGTTGGTCACCACCGGGTCGAGGTCGGGACCGGGGCTGAATTCCTCGTCGTCGATCGAGAGGACGAATGCGCTGGCGCGCGATTGCTGCTGCGCGAATTGCGACAGGTCGCCGAAGCTGGTAACGCCCAGAACCTCGAAGCCCTCGGCCTCGATGGCGTCGGCAAGGGCCCGGATGCCCAGACCCGAGGAGTTTTCCGAACGGAAGTCCTCGTCGATGATGACAATGGGGAAGCGGAATTTCAAAGGGCTCTCCTGTCGGGACGGAGGATAGGGGCGCGGCCCTCATACACCCCATGCCGGGGGGCGTCACGTCGAAACGGGCCACGCCAGCCCGGCGCGGCCGAAGCTGCGGATCCCCGCTTGGCCGTCAGCCGTCCAGCATGGCCCCTTTCAGATAACCTTCCAGCTCGACCCGCCCGTCGGGCGCCGCCGCCGGCGTGTCGCGCAGGTCTGCCGGAGCGGTCCAGCCCGGCTCGATCCCGGTCATATCGGGAAGCTGGTGCGCGATGCCTTGATGGCATTCGATGCAGGTGCGCTGGCCGGAAAGCATGTATTCCGTATGGATCGCCGCCGCGCGCGGCGCCTGCTTCGACAGGTCCATCGCCACGGCGGAATGGCAGTTGCGGCATTCGAGGCTGTCATTCGCCTTCAGCCGCGCCCATTCGCGCTTCGCCATGACGAGGCGGTGGTCCAGAAACTTCTGCCGCGTGTCGATGGTGCCGAAGATCTTGCCCCAGACCTCTTTCGAGGCCTGCATCTTCCGGGCGATCTTGTGGGTCCATTCATGCGGAACATGGCAGTCGGGGCACCCGGCCCGCACCCCGGAACGATTCGAGAAATGGACCGTATGTGACAGTTCTTCATAGACATTCGCCCGCATCTCGTGACAGCCGATGCAGAACTCCTCGCGGTTGGTCAACTCCAGCGCGGTGTTGAACGCGCCCCAGAACAGCACGCCGCCGACAAAGCCGCCGAGCGTCAGAAAGCCCAGCCCGAGGGTTCCGGCCGGCGTCCACAGCACCCGCCAGAACCACTTGAACGGCGCGAGGATGGCATTGAAGATCCGGCGCATGTCACTGATCCCCTGCGGTCTGGGCACCCATGCTGGTCATATCGGTGAAGGTATTCGCGATCAGCGGCGGGGTATCGGCCTGCGGAACGTGACATTCGGTGCAGAAATAGCGCCGGGGCGAGACATCGGCCAGCATCTGCGCATCGCGGGTCATGTAATGCGTGATCGAGATCATCGGCGCGCCGGTTCCCAGCGAATTCTCGCGCTTGTGGCAACTCAGGCAACGGTTGGCATTGACCGAAAGCTGATAGCCCTCGATCGAATGCGGGATGATCGGCGGCTGCTCGGGATAGGCGCGCATCTGCCGGACGTCATCGGTGACATAGCGCTCAAGCGGGGCCGCGGGGATCGGCTCCATCGGATTGCCCGGAGGGCCGGTCAGCTCGGGCGGGGAATCCGCCGGGCTCTGGCCATAAGCAAGGGTTGCCGCGCAGGAGAACGCGAAGAAAAGGGCGATGCGGAGCGGTTTCATCACACGGCCTCGATCTTGACGGCGCATTTCTTGAAGTCGGTCTGTTTCGAGATCGGATCGGTGGCATCCAGCGTCACCTTGTTGATGAGCTGGCTGGCATCGAACCACGGGACGAAGACCACGCCGGCGGGCATGCGGTTGCGGCCCCGCGTCTCGACCCGCGACCGGATCTCGCCCCGGCGCGAGATCACCCGCACCTCCATCCCCTGATTGAGGCCACGCTCGCGCGCGTCCATCGCGTTCATGAACACCTTGGCGCCGGGAAAGGCCCGGTAAAGCTCGGGGACGCGCATGGTCATCGAGCCGGAATGCCAATGCTCCAGCACCCGCCCCGTCACCAGCCACATCGGGTAATCGTCATCCGGGCTTTCTGCCGGCGGCTCATAGGGCACGCCGATGATCAGCGCCTTCTTGTCCGGGTAGCCATAGAACTGGACGCCGCTGCCCGCCTCGACATAGGGGTCATATCCCTCGCGATAGCGCCAGAGCGTCTCCTTGCCATCGACGACCGGCCAGCGCAGGCCCCGCACCTCGTCGGACTGGTAGGTGTCATAGGGCGCAAGATCATGCCCGTGGCCGCGACCGAAGGCGGCATATTCCTCGAACAGGCCCTTCTGGAGGTAGAAGCCGAAATCCTGCGCCTCCTGATTGCCGTAATCCTCGCGGATCTCGGTCAGGGGGAACTTGTCGACCTGACCGTTGGCGAAGGCCACCTCGTAGATGGTCTTGCCCTTGTATTCCGGGTTGGCCTCCAGCAACTCAGCCGGCCAGACCTCATCCGTGGTGAAGCGCTTCGAGAACTCGACCATCTGCCATGTGTCCGAACGCGCATCGCCGGGCGCGTCGACAAGCTGGTGCCAGGCATGGGTGCGCCGCTCGGCATTGCCGTAGACGCCCTCCTTCTCGACCCACATCGCCGAGGGCAAGATGATGTCGGCGGCCATTGCGGTGACGGTCGGGTAGGCATCCGAGACGACGATCAGGTTGTCGGGATTGCGATAGCCCGGATAGGCCTCGCCCGAACTGTTCGCGGTTGCCTGAAGGTTGTTGTTCACCTGGATCCAGTAGAAATTCAGCACCCCGTCATGCAGCATCCGGTCCTGCTGGACGGCATGGAAGCCGGGCTTGGTGTTCAGAAGCCCGTGCGGAACCTTCCAGATTTCCTCGGCCTTTTTCACATGCTCCGGGTTCGTCACCGCCATGTCGGCGGGCAGGCGATGGGCGAATGTGCCGACCTCGCGCGCGGTGCCGCAGGCCGAGGGTTGCCCGGTCAGCGAGAAGGGAGAGTTCCCCGGCTCGGAAATCTTTCCGGTCAGCAGATGCACGTTGTAGAGAAGCTGGTTCGCCCAGACCCCCCGCACATGCTGGTTGAACCCCATGGTCCAGAGCGACATGACCTTCTTGTCCGGGTCGGCGTAAAGCTTCGCCAGTTCCTCCAGAAAGCCCGGCTCGACCCCGCTGAGCTTGCTGACATGCTCCAGCGTGTATTCCGAGACCAGCGCCTTGTAGGCCTCGAAATCCGAGGGGTCCATCCGCGCCGCATCGGCCGCGCCGGTCGCCTTCATTTCCTGCGGATTGTCGGGGCGCAGGCCATAGCCGATATCGGTCTGCCCTTTCACGAACTTGGTGTGATTGGCGACGAATTCCTCGTTCACCGCGCCGTTCTGGATGATGTAATTGGCGATGTAGTTGAGGATGGCCAGATCCGTGCCCGGCTTGAACACGATCGGGATATCGGCCAGGTCCATCGAGCGGTGGGTGAAGGTCGAGAGCACCGCGCATTTCACCCCCGGCGTGCCCAGCCTGCGATCTGCCAGCCGCGTCCACAGGATCGGGTGCATCTCGGCCATGTTCGAGCCCCAGAGGACGAAGGCGTCCGCATGCTCGAAATCGTCATAGCAGCCCATCGGCTCGTCCATGCCGAAGGTGCGCATAAAGGCATAGGCGGCCGAGGCCATGCAATGCCGCGCATTTGGATCGAGGTTGTTCGACCGGAAGCCGACCCGCATCAGCTTGGTCGCGGCATAACCCTCCAGCACGGTCCATTGGCCGGAGCCGAACATGCCGATGCCTTCCGGCCCCTTGGCCTTCAGCACCTCCTTGACCTTGGCGGCCATGGTGTCGAAGGCCTCGTCCCATGTGACCGGCTCGAACTCGCCCTCCTTGTCGAAAACCCCGTTCGTCTTGCGCATGAGCGGTGTGGTCAGGCGATCGGCGCCATACATGATCTTCGAGAGGAAGTAGCCCTTGACGCAGTTCAGGCCGCGATTGACGTCGGCCTGCATGTCGCCATGGGTGGCGACGACCTTGCCCTCCTTGACCCCGACCATGACGCCGCAGCCGGTGCCGCAGAAGCGGCAGGGCGCCTTCGACCATTTGATCTGCAGCGCCTCGACCCCGCCGGGAACGGCCTGGGCCAGGACCGAGGCGGGGATGCCCGCGGCGGAGGCCGCCAGCGCGGCCGCGTGGGCCTTCAGGAGGTTTCGTCTGGTCTGGTCGATGCTCATCTCGCTCACTCCGTCCGCTCTGCGTGCTCGAACACCATGTTGGCGCCAAGAACACCGTCCATCAGATTGATTTCCGTCAGTTTCTGCCCCAGCTCTCCGGTGCTGCGCCCCTCGATCGTGACCACGATCCGGCTTTTGTCATGGCCGTGGACCTCGACATTTTCGTGTCGGGAGAGCGCCTCGAGCACCGCCTGAATCGCGGTCGGAACGACCATGATCACCGCCGAGGAGATGTGCCAGATTTCATCCCTCATAGCTTGCCTCCACAGGAAGGACCGCGCCCGCGACAAGGGCGATGGCCGCGCTGGGACAGGCGCCCAGGCAGGCGCCGCAGCCCGAACATGCCCCGGCATCCAGACTGGGCAGGAACGGCCCCCCGATCCGTGGGCGCATCGAGATCGCGCTTTCGGGGCAGACGTCGCGGCAGGTCATGCAGGTGACGCCAAGCGCGGCGAGGCAGTCACCGCCAATTTCGGCATGATGGGCCATCACCCGCGCCTCGGCAAACACCGGCTCCGGGCAGGCATCGGCGCATTTGCCGCAAAAGATGCATTCGCCCTGCCCGGCCACCAGAACCACGCGCCCGCCCTCAACGGCAAGGATCCGTTCGGGACAGGCACCGAGGCATTCGCCACAGCCGGTGCAGGCGTCAATGGAGATTTCGGTGACGCCCGGAGGCCGCGGCGCAAACGGCGGGGGGATGGGGCGACCCTTCAGAAGCTGGCGGCGGGAGATGCTGGCGGCTGCTGGCATGTCGGATCAATGCCCCGACGAGGGCGGGCCGGGTGGGCCGGTGACGACCTGATACATCCAGACGAGGAACCCATAGCCTCCGACCACCGCCACCGAAAACACCGGCCAGATGGCGAATGCCAGAAACAGAAACACCGCCAGTTCCCGCATGCGTTGTCCGGGTGAAAAACGTCTGGTCTGAACTTGATCCGGTGAGACAGGCACGCGCATCTCCCTTTGCATTGCAATTGGGCAGATATTCGAAAGCTCACCGTGACGTTAGCAGCGCAAATCCATCTGCGGAAGGCTAAAAATCGCCTCGCCGGAGAGAATGAAATTCCGAATGCCGCAGCTTTTCCTGAGCGTTTCCGGCATGTTTTGCGCCATGACTTGCTCGGGATACAGGTTTTGGTGCGCCGGATCGGCAAGGTGTCCCGCAGTCGGAATTTGCGGGACACTCTTGTCAGCAATCGCTGGATGGATGCTGGTAGGCGCGGAGGGAGTATAATATTTATCGGAACCAATTGTATTTATTGAATTCTTGTGTCCCATTGCCCCACGAAACCCACATATGATTTTTCAAAGGGTTACATTTATGACTGTCCCACGCTTTTACTGACAGCAGCGCTCCAGATTTCTTACTAAAATCGCGAGAGCGACTGAAAGTCTGCCGGGAGGCCCGATAGGTTGAGGGTGCACATGGTAGATATGCACAAAGAAACATAACGAACGGTAGATCGAACATCATTATCGCTTTCGCATTCAGCTGCTGCGGTAAGCTCAACGATGAATCCGCCGCCAAAAGCTTGGAGACTGCCATGAAGCTGAGTGCTCGCAATGTTATCGATGGGACTGTAACCGAGATCGTCAAAGGTGCTGTTACCAGCCATGTCCGTCTGGACATTGGAAGAACCACGATCACAGCCTCGATCACCAATGAAGCTGTCGCAGACCCTGGTCTGAAGGTCGGTGAGAAAGCGTCGGCCGTCATCAAGGCCACTGACGTGATGATCGGGATTCGCGATTAAGCGATGCACAGGCCCGCCTTGTCACCGCGAGGCGGGCTCAACATTCGAGCCTCTGCTCCAACCCGCTCAGACCTGGACCAAATTCAGCGACCCGTCCAGAAGCGAGCGCTGCAAGAGCGCTGTCCGGCAGTACATGCTGAAACGCGCGCGGCTCGTCTGGCGGCCATGCGAAAACCGTGACACTTTCGCCCCACACGGAAAAACCGCGTCTGCCTGCCTTGTCTCTCTTAGATTCCGCTTTAATCTCCGGAGCGACTTTCTTCTTGGACTTGATCAACCTTGCTTCCTCTGCAACCTCAGATAATCGGGTTCGGAGCCCACAAAGCTGGCACCACTTGGCTTCACGACAATCTGGTCACCAATCCTGGGGTGTGGCGCCCTCCCCTCAAGGAAATGCACTACTTCTCCCATCGCATGACGGGAAATCGCTGGATGATGCGAGGTCACCGCGAACGGCTCCGACAACGCCGAGATCATGCATTGGCGAACGGTATGACAGGCAAAGCCACCTATCTGGGTCGGCTCCTTAAGATCCCGATGCTCTCTGAGGAATGGTACAGGGCCGTGTACAACCGGTGCCCAACCGACCGGCAGTCTCTCGACATAACGCCCGCCTACGCTTTGCTCGATGACGAAACGCTGCACTACATGCATCACCTGCTCGGAGACCAGTTCAAGGCGATCTATCTTATGCGCGATCCTGCCAGCCGGGTCATCTCAGCCGTCAAGTCCTATGCCGCGGCTGCGTCCGCCAAGGGTGAAACCATCGGGTTCTGGCTGGAGCACGTCACGCAGCCAGCTCATCGAATGCGGAGCGACTATCAGCGCACCGTCAATTTGCTCGATGAGCAACTCGGTGATCGGGTGCTGTACCTCCCCTTCGGCCAGCTAAGGAGTGATCCGCTGAAACTGCTTCGTGAAGTAGAAGCGCATTGCGGATTGCCGGAGGGCGCATACCAGCAGCCAGCGAAAGCCAAGCACGTCTCGCCTCTCGTCGCGTTGCCCGAAGGGCTATATGAAGCGGTGCGTATCCTGCTGCGAAAGCAATATGACTGGCTAGATCAAAGATTTGACAGAAGTTTTCTGGCGGCATTGTGACGCTTGCCACTGCCTAGGATAGCGCGGGTGTCAGAAAGACGGCGTTGAGGCTATGCACGATGAGAGACTTGGATAATCATGACGGACCACCGCTGCTTTTTGGACCCTACCTGGCGCCAGATGCGTCGGATGGTTGGTTGGTCGATTGGATCGATGGGTCCGTTGAGGTTGGCGGCTGGACAAGCGCGCCGCTCTCGTGGCCTTGGCGGAAAGATGTCGGACAATACTCTCTCATCCTCTGCGACGACCTGATGCGCGCTGTCATGATGGAGAGCAGCGCAGCGATCCAATACTATTGGGGCGTCTCAGGAGGCACGGTCTGGAAATGGCGGAAGTCGTTGGGTGTTGGACGAGTTACGCCCGGCACGCGAGACCGGCTACGGAGCGAGACAGGCGTCCCACCCGAGGCGGCGGCACGAGGGCGGTCGGCCGCAAGGTTGTCGAGGTGGGGCAAGCTGAATTCGCCGGATGCATGAACTGGGGTCTGAAGCGCAAAAAGCCCCCGCCTCGGGGCAACCGAGGCGGGGGGGGCGAAATCATCTGCTCACTGGATGACGCAGAAGCTGTACCATTTGTGACAACCGTTGGCCACCGCCTCCGCCCACGGCCTCGGCGAGCATTTTCGGCATCACCATCATTTGAGCGTCTGGCAGTGACCTTGACGGACGTTCATCCGTAAGGCAGTCCTCGTCGGGGACCACGCGTAGAGCAGAGTTCCGTTAAGGGGGCGACTCTACAAAATTCACATGGGCAAAAATACTGCCCTAGACTCTTGGTGCTATCGCGGGAGCTCTTACCATAACCCACCCGGTAAAAATTAGAAAATACCTGAAAACTCGCCCCCGCTGTCCCGAGTGCGAGGACCTAACCTATGTCACGTTGGCAGATGGGCAAGCATTTGGGAGAAACGAATGCAAGAACTGCTTGTGGCAAAGCAGGAGAATAATAAAAAAACCATCGGACAAGGAAATTTCGAAATTAATTGCCTCGCGCCTCGACATTACACCTGAAGAAGCTTTCGTGCTGCTATGCATCGAGAGTGCATACCGTCCGTTCGCGTCCGATGAGCCCAAGGTAATTTCCTGCTGCGAAAGCCTGCATGCAAAGGGGTATCTGAGGGAGATCCTCGGCGAGGATCAAGATCTATATGTGTTCGTCGAACATCCAGCTTGAGGGTACACCTCATATGGGTGACAGTTGATTGAACTGGAGCGAAGGGACAAAATCTGTTGGTGGATATCGGGCGAACTCCACCATAGGGTGCAAGAAGACGTGCTGCGGCTTAGTGCTGCTAAAGTTAAAGGGCTAATTTTGCATGAGAATCGTGGGTGTATGCCGTTTTTCCTTGGTCGGTCGTGGAGATTGGGCAGCCTTCCGTGGGGCGGATGCAGAGCAAGAGAAGGCTGCGATACAGGAGCAAGCTGAAAAGCTCTTCACCCCGGAGCGGATGGAAGCTAGACTGAAGAGCTTCGAACAACTCACGTTGGCATCCCTGAAAGCTCAGACGGACCAGGACTTCGCGTTCATAGTCCTATCTTCCGAGCTAATGCCCAAGCGCTATCGCAGGCGCTTAGAAGAACTCTGCTCGAGCGTCCCCCAAGTCACATTGCGCTTCTTAGCTCCGATGGCCACAGACCACGCCCAAAGAAAAGCATTTATTGAGTTGGGATTTGAATATAGCGATACACTTCAGTTTCGACTCGATGATGACGACTGCCTGTGCGCCGAATTCATAAATCTTTTGAGATCCGGAACCGTCGAGGCAATGAATGGCGACGAAATATTCGCCGCGAGCGTTAGTGGCGTCATTTACTCCGTACTGCAGGGTGAATCCGCTGGCATATACAATTGGCCCGTGGATTTCATGAGCGCCGGCGCTGCCCTGCGCCATCCCCGTAAGAGTATATATAAATTTGGTCATTTCCGCATGGGGAAGAGGTTTCCTGCAATCATCATACCAGGCGGCATGGCGTTGGTTACTAACAATGGAACCAACGACACTAATGCAACGCTATCCCTGATTGCCCGGCAGGGCATGACTCCGATGGATGGAGCGGATGTAGCTATTACACTTCGCAAGCACTTCCCATTCCTCTCTCTCGAGGCACTGGAAACCGCCGGCATTGCCCCGGATCGGGCCGTGAGTACTGCTTCGATTGAGGAAGAGACCGACGCAGAGGCGGAGCCGATCATTTCTCCACGCTGGTATTCCGATTTGATCTCAGGACCCAATCGAAAAGGATTCTTTGTAAGCGACGATCTATTTGCACTCCAACACAGCTTTCGGGGAAGCAAAGTATTGTATGTGGGCTTTGACAGTCTTGGCGATGTGCGCTCTCACGACCGAAATCGGGACCCTTGGGGTTACAGTTTTGCCGAAAAGAACGGATGGTCTAGCCTCGGAGTTTTGAGCTATCGGCCAAATTGGTTTCGCATTCCGCGACTCTATGACGAACTGACGCGCCTAGCGCAGGACGGATTTTTTGAAAGATTTCAAAAGGTCATCTTTTCCGGGACATCAATGGGAGGATATGCAGCATGTGCATTCTCCTCTTTATCTCCGGGGAGCACCGTTATTGCATTTTCCCCGCAATCAACGCTTGACCCCGCGACTTCTGACTGGGATAGGCGCTACCCGAGTGGAAGCGCAGCGGATTGGTCTGGACCATATGCCGAAGCTGGGAACGAACTCCTTCGCGCGAGAAGATCATGGATCATCTATGACCCGAGCGTGGAAGAGGACAACCGTCATGCAGAGAGACTGCGAGGCCCCACAACCACCCTTTTACGCGCACGTTACGCGGATCATTTCAGTGCACAGTATCTCCGTCAAACAGGCGTCCTTAGCAGTTTCGTGCGCGAATGTATAAGCGACGAAATGACGGAGTCTAGATTCTACGAGCTTTATCGCGCAGCACGAAACTATCGACGCTATTTAACCGGCCTGACGCAGAAAGTTTGCCTAAGCCCCAATTTAGAGCGCCGGAAACGCGTCGCGGAAATATTGCGGAGGCGCAATTACCCCGGCCTGGTGAACAATATTGAGCGGTCCATTTTCAAAATGGTGTCAACATGAACGCCATTTCATTTCGAACTCCACGTCCAGCATGAAGTGTCCTCTGCGACGACCTGATACGCGCTGTCATGATGGAGAGCAGTGCCGCGATCCAACACTATTGGGGCGTCTCCCGAGGCACGGCCTGGAAACGGCGGAAGTCTTTGGGTGTCAGACCACTTATGCCCATCACGCGAGACCGGCTACGGAGTAAGACAGGCGTCCCACCCGAGGCGGGGTCACGAGGACGCTCGGTCGCATTGTCGTCGAAGCGGCGTAAGCCCAAATAGTCGGGTGCATAATCTTGCGCCCCAAACGAAAAAAGCCCCCGCCTCGGGGTGACCGAGGCGGGCTTCGACGAAGGTCGGACCGGATGATTGGCGAAGAACAGACACCAACAGCAGGTTTCCTGATGTACCGTATCAGTTCCGCCTAGTCAAAAAGGCGTAATTTCGCGGCCAAACTAAACTTATGCTTGTGTGAAGTGCAAGCCTTGGGGCATGACGTAAGGACACTGGCAAGATTCCGCCTGTGTCGAGAACGTCGTATGCGCTCGCCGATCCGGTGAGCCTTCTGAAAGGACAGTCATGCCCTACGTTACGCAAATCCCCGACGCGACTATCGATCTTTCCACCGGGACTCCGGTGATCGATATCGGAAACACGCTTCTCCTGAACGAGCTTTATACATCTCAAGAATTCGAGCTTTACGACGTGGGAAGTCCCGACGGCGCCACGCTTGGAGCTGGTGACAGCGTCAGTCTGGTCGGCGCGGACGGCACAACTATCGTGGGCGGTCAATATGCGGGCACCGGCACGCTTTCGACCGCAGAGGTCGGCTTGGACGTCGGTCTCATCTCGGCCACCGTGCAGCTGAACGCTCTTCCGGGTCAGTTTATGGTCGATGAAAACGGAAATGTTTTCATGATCACAGACGAGCCGCTGAACGAGGACAATCTCAACGTCACCCTTAACGCGACCCTGCTGGGTGACACTATTCTTGATACTGAAGTGCCGATCTCGGGACTGGCAGACGTCCTCAGCGGGGGCACGCTTGGTGTGCTGCTGGCACCGGTTCAGCAGGCTTTGGACACCGTCATTGTCAGCGTCGGCTACGACCCTGAAGGTACCCTTGCCCTCGGCCCGGAAGATGTCACGTGCTTCGTTGCGGGCACCCTAATCGAAACCCGCCACGGACTTGTTGCGGTCGAGAACCTGAATGTGGGTGACGAGATTCTGACCCGTGACAACGGCTTCCAACCCATCCGCTGGATTGGGTCGACCAAACTTTCGACCGCTGCCCTCGCGCGTCAACCGAATCTGCGGCCGATCCGCATCAGAGCCGGCGCACTGGGCACAAATATGCCGGCGTCGGACCTGATGGTTTCGCCACAGCATCGGATTTTGGTCCGATCGAATATTGCCGTGCGCATGTTCGGAGTGGACGAAGTTCTCGTGGCCGCCAAGCAGTTGCTTATCATCGAGGGAATCGATTACGCCGAAGACGTCCAGGGGGTCGAGTATTTCCACTTCCTCTTCGACCGACACGAAGTCGTCATGTCGAACGGTGCGGCGACGGAAAGCCTGTTCACCGGACCGCAAGCCCTGAAATCCGTCGGCGCGGCGGCGCGCGCGGAAATCCTGGCGCTGTTCCCGGAAATGGGTGAGCCGACCTTCGAGCCGACCGCCGCCCGTGAACTTCCGTCGGGTCGGATGGCGCGCAAACTCGCGATGCGGCACGTTCAGAACCGCCGCACGCTTGTCCTCTCGTGAGGAGGTAGGGACGCCGTGACGCTCCCTTGAAACGAAAAAGGCCCCCGCCTCGGGGCGACCGAGGCGGGGGATGACGATGTCGGGAATCCGATATCGCTATGATGCGCCGGCGCGCTTGATCGCTTCGCCGATCTTCTTTCCGGCCTCGAAGGCCGACTTGCCATCCTCGACAACCTCGATGATCTGCCCCTCTTTCGCCGGGTTGAGCGTATAGGGGCGCGGGATGCCGGCCGTCCCAGACCGTTGCCACATCACGATGAAGGTATAGAGCGGAGCGATGCCCTGCACCCAGCGTGTGATGTCATCTGCCGTCCAGCCGAAAAGCGGCCCGAGGATCAGCGCGAGCGCGGCAGCCACCGGGCCGGCCTGATCTCCCTGCATCTGGTAGATTGCGAACTCCAGCAGTGAGAGCGCGGCGGGGACGCCGCCCAGCCAGAACGACTTGGTCTTGCCGATGAAGATCGGCACGATGGTCTTGATCGACTCCATGGTCGAATTCCTCTCTCGATTTTTGAAAGATTGCGCGTGTCCGCCGCCGCGCCTGATCGTCGAAGACGACATGAGGAAGGATCGGCGAAATAGGGGCGGATGGGTTAGGCGAGAAGCGCGGCCCATGTCTTGGGACCGATGATCCCGTCAGCGACGAGGCCTCGGGATTTTTGGAAGGCAATGACCGCTGCTCGGGTCGCCGCGCCGAAAATCCCGTCGACGCCCTTGGGATCGAAACCGAGGGAAAGCAGCCGCTCCTGCGCCTCTCGCACCGGCGCGTTGCGGCTGCCAAGGCCGATCTTGGGATAGGCGGGTGCCAGGGTATCCGGGATCGCCTGCCAGCGAGCGAAGGCCGCGGCTAGCTTGGTGTGATACCCATGCTGGGCATATCCGGCACCATTGTAGCCGCGGGCGAATCCGGACCAGTCGTGGCGACGCAGATCGTCGTCGAGGGCTTCG
>Ga0160471_100365_pt1 | contig 13588 bp, 11 predicted proteins | sample HID1973K_E11MG_FD_108268 | JGI IMG/M metagenome (GOLD analysis project Ga0160471, IMG submission 108268) | Enriched mosquito-associated microbial communities from UW Madison campus, WI, USA - HID1973K_E11 MG | ecosystem: Host-associated > Arthropoda: Insects > Digestive system > Unclassified ... | reverse complement strand
TCGGCGCACATCTTCTGCATCCGGCCCAGCATCACCGCGCCGTCCTTTTCATTGGCCATATGCGGGCGGCCATCGGTTTTTGGGTGATGATCGCCCGAGCCCACGACGCGCGTGACCTCACCTTCATTCGAGGGGTCGCGGCCAAGGTTCACCGGATAAAGGATGATCTTCTTGACCTTGTGGCCGTCCATCTGGACGCGGAACAGATGCGTGAACCACCAGCTTGCCCCGACCAGACCGGGATGCAGCGGTTCCAGCGCGGGGTGGTGCTTGGGCATCTCGTCGGGATCGTGGCCCCAGGATTCATAGCTGTCGGCGGGCACGCGGCCATTGAATTCCGACTGTGCAAAGAAATTGCCAAGACCATAGATGATCGGCTTGCCCTTGTAGATCTCGATGCCCAGATTGCGGTGCCACCCATGGCCGATATACATGTCGGCGCCTGCATCGATACAGGCGCGGGCGAATTCCTTGACATAGCCCGGCGGGTCGTATTCGCGCGCCCCTTCGGCGATGGCGAAATGGTGCGAGACCAGCACCATGTCGGCCATGCTGCGCGCTTCCTCGACCGAACGGAGATTGCCCTCGAAATCCTTGGGGAACATTTCGCTGACGATCTTGAATTCGTCGCCCTCGACGAAGGTGGGCACGGCGCGGCTGGTATGCTGTTCGTGGAATTGCAGCCGGATCTCATCCTCGCGCGCGTCAAAGCGGTGATAGCCGATGCGCAACTCCTTGACGATCTTGCGCAGGGCGGCGGCGGTTTCCTTGTCGACGACATGGCGCTGGCGCACGCGCAGCGGGTTGACGCCCGGGCGGCCCTGCATGGTCGCCTTGGGCTGGCCCGCGATCTCGTTCTGCTTGTTGCCCGACGAGATCGAGATCAGCGCCGCCCGCCCCTTGCGGGTTTCCCGGTAGGCGGGCTTGCGCGCCTCTTCCAGATCGCGGCCGGTGCCGGCATGGGTGATGCCCACGCGCTTGCAATGGCGCATGGTGGCAAGAATGCCGTCCTCGCCCCAGTCATAGCTGTGGTTATGGGCCAACGACATCATGTCCACGCCCGCCCATTTGAAGTCGTCGGCGATCTCGCCCTCGGTGATCATGAAGCTGGCAACCCAGTCCCCGCGCGAGGCATAGCGGATTTCCTCGGGGTCGCCGAAGTTCATCTCAAGATGCGCCATGGTCAGGTCGGCCTCGCGCATGATGTCGATGACCTTCAGGAAATCGGGATCCTCGCATTGCGAAAACGTGCGCGAGGCCATGCATTCGCCGGCCAGAACGATGTTCCAGGTGTTCGATGCCATATCAGGCTCCTTCGATGTGAAATGCGGGTCTCAGGCGGCCCAGTAAAGCCGCGTCGGATTGTCGACCAGAATGGTGCGGCGAATGGCGGCGTCGAGGGCCCAGCGGGCCAGTTGGTCCACCAGCCCCGCGCCATCGGGCTTGTCGGTTTCCGCGCCCGTATGCGGCCAATCAGTGCCCCACAGCATCCGGTCGGGATTATGCGCGACCAGCATCCGCGCGAAATCGTCTACGTCGGAATAATGGGGAAAGCCCTCGGCGGACTGGATATAGACGCCCGACAGTTTGACATAGGCGTGGCCGCGATCCAGCAACCGGCGCAGCGAAACCCCCGTGCGGCTGTCCACACCCTGCGACAGCGGCGGATAGCCGAAATGGTCGACCACCACCGGGCAAGACAGCGTCGACAGCACCTGTTCCCAGTCGGGGATCAGTTCGGCGTCGCGGTCGCCCACGAATTGCATATGCCAGCCGCGATCCCTAATGCGGGTGGCCATGCGGGCCAGTTCATCGGCGGTGGGCACGCGGGTCTTACCGAAATAATAGCGCAGGCCGCGCACGCCGCCCTGATGCAGCCGGTCCAGTTCCGCGTCCGCGACCTCGGGCAGCACGATCGCCACACCGCGCGCCACATCCGCGCCGAAATCGGCCAGTGCCCGCATCAGGACCGTGTTGTCATCGCCATAGCTGGACGGCGCGATGACGACATTGCGGCTGATGCCCAGACGCTGCTTGAACCGGCGGTAATCCTCTTCGGTCGCGTGATGCGGCCGGTGCGGGTGGCGGGTGCGGTCGAATATGTGATGGTGGCAATCGGTCGCGCCGACCGGCAGGGGCGTTTCCGGCGCGCTGTCGCCCGAGGAAAACGGCGCCTGCATCACGACGCCCGCGACTGTGCTGTGGTCCTTCATCCGGTCATCCTTATTGTCAACATTTCATTGAGGCAAAAATTTTTACTCGGCAGCCATCGGCGCCGGCCGCAACATCGGCGTGCGCAGGTGGCACGCGGCCATGTGGCCCGGCGCGACCTCTTGCAGGCTTGGCGATTCCACCCGGCAGCGGTCGAAGGCATAGGGGCAGCGGGTGTGGAAATGGCAGCCCTTGGGCGGGCTGATCGGGCTGGGCACCTCGCCCTCCAGCACCTTGCGTTCGCGTTGCAGGCGGGGGTTCGGCACCGGCACGGCGGCCAGCAGCGCTTCGGTATAGGGGTGCTGGGGGTTGTCGAACAGCGCGGATTTTTCCGCATATTCGACGATGCGGCCCAGATACATGACAGCGATGCGGTGGCTCATATGCGCGACGACCGCCAGATCATGGGCGATGAACAGATACGAGATGCCTTCCTGTTCCTGAATGTCCATCAGCAGGTTAACGACCTGAGCCTGAATGGACACGTCCAGCGCAGACACGGGTTCATCGCCGATGATCAACCGCGGCCCCGCCGCAAGTGCCCGGGCGATGCCGATGCGCTGGCGCTGGCCGCCGGAAAACTGGTGCGGGTAATTGCGCATCTGCGATTCCCGCAGACCGACGCGGCGGAACAGTTCCGACACGCGTTCCTTGCGGTCCTTGGCGTCGCCGATGCCATGGACCAGCAGCGGCTCGGCCACGATATCACCCACATGCATGCGCGGGTTCAGCGAGGCGAAGGGATCCTGAAAGATGATCTGCATCTCGCGCCGGTAGGGGCGCATCTCGCGCTTGCTCAGCGGCACGATATCCTTGCCGCCGACCAGCACCTGCCCACCTGTGGGTTCGACCAGTCGCAGCACGGCGCGCGCCACGGTGGATTTGCCGCAGCCGCTTTCGCCGACCAAGCCCACGGTTTCCCCCTGCCCGACCGAAAAGCTGATGCCATCGACGGCATGGACGAATTCATTCGCCCCGCCGAGAAGCCCCTTGCGGACGGGGAAGGACATCTTGAGGTCGCGGACCTCCAGAACGGGGGCGTCGGGATCAGCTTGCGGCATGGTCTTGCTCCATGAATTGGGGGGCTTCCCAGCAGGCAGCCCAGTGGCCCGGCCGGTGTTCGACCAACGGCGGATAGGCGGCGCGGCAACGCTCGGTCGCGTGCGGACAGCGGGGGGCGAAGGTGCAACCCTCGGGCAGATTGACCAGCGCGGGCACCATGCCGGGGATTTCCTGCAACCGCGCGGGATGTTCGGCGCAGCCCAGCTTGTCCAGACGCGGCACCGCCGCCATCAGCCCACGCGTATAGGGATGCAGCGGCATGTCGAACACATCGCCCACCGACGCCTCTTCCACCTTGCGGCCGCCGTACATCACGATGACATGCTGGGCGTTTTCGGCCACCACGCCCAGATCGTGGGTGATCATCAGCACCGCCGTGCCCAGCCGAGTCTGGAGATCCTGCATCAGCGCAAGGATCTGCGCCTGAATGGTCACGTCCAGCGCAGTCGTGGGCTCGTCCGCGATCAGCACCTTGGGCCGACAGGCCAAAGCGATCGCCGCCATCACCCGCTGACGCATCCCGCCGGAAAGCTGGTGGGGATATTCGCGCACGCGGCGTTCCGGTTCGGGGATCTTGACCAGCCGCAGCATCTCGACGGCGCGAGCCATGGCCTGTTTGCGCGTGACCTTTTCATGTAGCAGAACAGTTTCACAGATCTGCTGGCCGATGGTCATCAGCGGGTTCAGCGAGGTCATCGGTTCCTGAAAGATCATCGAAGCTTCGTTGCCGCGCAGTTTGCGCATCGCGCTTTCGGGCAGGTCCAGCAGGTTCTGGCCGTGCATCTCGATCCGGCCCGCGACGATGCGGCCCGGCGGGTCAGGGATCAGACGCATGATCGACAGGGCCGTCATGCTTTTGCCGCAGCCGGATTCGCCGACGACGGCAACGGTCTGCCCCGCCCGCACCGTCAGGGAGAAATCATCCACCGCCTTGATGATGCCCATCGAGGTGAAGAAATAGGTTTTGAGCCCCTCGACCCGCAGTACGACATCGCCCTGTTCGGGGGTGGCATGTTGGGCGGTCACGGTATTGGCGTCCATATACATCGGCTTACCTTCCTGCCTGACGGGGGTCCAAGATGTCGCGGATTGCATCGCCCAGCAGGTTCGACCCGAAAACGGCAAGGCTGATCGCGATGCCGGGACAGATGACCAGCCAGGGCGCGGTGCGCAGATAATCGGCGGCAGATTGCGACAGCATCTTGCCCCAGGACGGCGCGGGTTCGGGAATGCCCAGACCCAGAAAGGACAGCGAGGCCTCGATCAGGATGGCACTGCCGACATTGGCCGAAGCCAGCACGATCAGCGGCGCCAGCGTATTGGGCAGGATGTGGCGGATGGCGATGCGCAATTCCCCCATGCCGGTCGCCCGCGCCGCCTCGACAAAGGGTTGGGCGCGCAGGGCCAGCGTATTGGCCCGGATCACCCGCGCGATGGTCGGCATCTTGGTGATCGCGATGGCCAGCACGGTGTTGGTCAGCGACGGCCCCATCACGGCGGCCAGCGTCATCGCCAGAATAAGGCTGGGCAGCGCTTGAATGATGTCGGACAGGCGTTGCAACACCAGATCGACCTTGCCGCCCAGAAAGCCCGAGGTCAGGCCCAGCATCACGCCCAGAAACACCCCCAGCGCCGTCGCGGCCAGCCCGACCGTGATCGAGATGCGCGCGCCAAGGATGATGCGGCTGGCCACGTCGCGGCCAAGGTTGTCGGTGCCCAGCCAATGATCCCATGACGGCGGCTGCAAGGCGTTGCGCGGAAAAGTGCGGATCGGATCATGCGGCATGATCTGGTTGGCAAAAATCGCCATGAAGACCAGCACCAGCATGATGACCAGCCCAATGGCCCCCACCGGATAGCGGCGTGTCAAAAAACGCATCCTGCCGAAACGCCCGCGGACATTGGCCCCGGCCTTGGCAAGATCGCGTTCGAATCCCGTTGTCTGCTGCATGTGCTTTCGCCTCAGTCGGTGAACTTGATGCGCGGGTCCAGCGCCGCGTAGCTCAGGTCGATCAGGAAGTTGATGATGACGGTGCCCGCCGCGGTCAGCAGCACCAGGTTCTGCACGATCGGATAGTCGCGGAACTGGATCGACTCGACCAGGTAGCGGCCGATGCCGGGCACGTTGAAGACGATCTCGATGACCACCAGCCCGCCGATCAGATGCGCGGCTTCAAGTCCAAGGATGGTCAGAACCGGCAGCACGGCATTCTTCAGTGCGTGGTAGTAGTTGATCGCGCGCAGCGACGCCCCCTTGGCGCGGGCGGTGCGGATGTAATCCTGACGCAGCACCTCCAGCATGGACGACCGCGTCATCCGCAGGATCAGCGCCGAGCTGCGGAACCCCACGACAAAGGCGGGAAGGCATAGCAGCCACAGCTCTTGCCAGAACGTCACACGGCCCATCGGATAGATCGGCACGAAACCAAATGCTTGCACAAAGAACATCAGGACCAGCAACCCGATCCAGAATGACGGCAGTGACAGGCCTGAGATGCTGACAACGCGCAACACATTGTCCAAGGGCGAGTTCTGCTTGACCGCGCTGATGACACCCAGGGGCACACCCAGCAGCGTGGAAAACAGCATCGCCAGCGCCGCCAGCTTCAGCGTGACCGGCACGCGCGAGGCGATCTCGTCATAGGCAGAACGTTCCGAGATGTAGGAGTAACCCAGATCGCCCTGAAGCACCCCGCCGATCCACGACAGGTATTGTATAGGCAGGGATTTGTCCAAGCCCAGCTCGGCCTCAACCTGTGCGCGTTGCGACGGATCTACGTAACCCGCCGCGTCGAACAGGATATCGACGATATCGCCGGGAATGATCCGCATCAACGAAAAGATCAGGATCGAGACGCCGATCAGGGTGATGATCATCAGCGCCGTGCGCTTGACGAGATAGGGGATCAAGGCAGCTACCTCATGACTGGTCAGGCGATCACCCATCGGGGCGATCCGTCCGGTTGCGGTTGCGGGTCAGGTGGGGGGGCGCCGTTTGCGGCACCCCGATCACGGCCTAGCGGTCAAGCCAGACATCTTCGTAGCGGAACGAGTTGTAGAAACTGTTGGTCGCGCGCACGGCGTTCTTGACATAGGGTTGGCGGCATTCGCCGATCATGCTGCCATACAGCACCGGGCGCGCGCTTTCCGATTGCAGCTTGCGGTCGATTTCGCGCACCAGCCTGACGCGCTCGGCGGGGTCGGTGGTGCTGGATTGCTGCTCGATCATCTTTTGCGTGTCAGGGTTGCAGTAATCGCTGAGGTTGCGCGCCGCGCCACAGGCGTAGTTTTCGAAAAAGATCGGGTCGGGATCGTCCATCGCGGGTGCCATGGCCCAATGGGTGAATTCATATTCCGACCGCGCATTGGCGCGCTTGGTCCAGACGCTGATTTCCACCGAATCCAGATGCGCGTCGATATAGATGTCGCGCAACTGATCGGCCAGCAGGGTCGAGGGCGTGACATGCGCCGGGCGGTTCACCGTCATCAGCGGCACCGTCAGCCGCTTGTCCGGGCCATAGCCCAGCTCTTCCATCAGGGCGCGGGCCTCGGCGCGGTTCGCCTCGATATCCTTGCCATAGCCGGGGATGTCGGCCATGTCATCGGGCGACAGACCCCATTGGCCATCGGGGCCGGGCATCATCACGCCCGCGACCTGCACCTGGCCCTTGCTCATGACCTGCGAAAACGCGTCGCGGTCGATGGCCAGCGCGATGGCCTTGCGGATGCGGGGATCCTTGAACGCTTCGCTTTTCGGGTTGTAGACCAGTTGCCCGGTGGATGGCGCGGGGGCCAGATCACAGATCGCATCGGGTTTCTGGTTGCGGATATCGGCCTCCATCTCGGGGTTGATATCGCTCCACGTCATGTCCAGCTGGCCCGAGACGAATGACAGCGTCCGCGTGCCGGAATTGGGGATCAGCGCATATTCGATGCTGTCCAGATGCGGCTTGTTTTCCTTGAAATAATCGGAGTTGCGCTCCAGCACCAGCCCCTGGTTCGGGCTAAAGGACTGCACCTTGAACGGCCCGGTGCCGATGGGTTCGCGCCGCATCTGCGCGCCGTCCACATGACAGGGATAGACCGGCGAAAACCCCGAGGCGAGATATGAGATGAACGAGGGCTGCGGGCGTTTCAGCACAAAGCTGACTTCGTCATCGCCGTTGACCTTGACCTCGGCCAGATTGTCATACCACGGCTTGCGCGGGTTCTTGCGCCAACCCGCGTCACGGGTGCCGCGCAGCGTGTCCCATGTGCATTGCACATCCGCGCTGGTAAAGGGCTGGCCATCATGCCATTTCACGCCCGGATGCAGGCGCATGGTCAGGGTCTTGCCGTCCTCGCTCCAGCTCCATTCATCGGCCAGATCGGGCTTGATCGTGCTGGCATCGCTGCGGGTGCTGAGCTGGTCGAATACCATCAGATTGTTGAACACCGGCATAAAGGGCACGACCGTGGAATTCGTCGTTTCCTCATGGATTGAGGCGCTTGGCGGCGTGTCGCGCAGCGCCAGATACAGCGTGCCGCCCTGTTTCGTTTCGGCAACGGCCCCGGTGGCGGACAAGGCAAGCACGGCCACGCAGCATGCGGCTTGACGCTTCATGATGAATACTCCCCCAGATTGGATGCGGCACAACCTCCCAATCGCGCCGGAACGGACGCGCAGGGCATCCCTTGCGACGGAGGCTAGCCCAGGGGTAAGATTTGTGTCAACAATTTAGTTGTCAGTATTGTTACATAAAGCATAATATATTGATTTACGTCAATAATATGTATTGCTTTCCTTTGGGGATATTCCAGCACTGGTCCGTGTGACGCACGTCGCGTGGCGTTGCATTCCCAATGATCAATAAGGCCAGCCACCCTCTGACCTTCGCCGGGTTTCGCGTTGGTATCACTGGGAACTTAGGCGGAGTCGCGGCCTTGCGCCCTTTTGCGGATCCGCTTGCACAATGCCGCATTCTTGACACAGCGGCCGTTCCGGCCCTGCGAGAAACCACGGCCTTGGCACAACGAAAGAGACAACATCTGTGCAAAGAAAATAATTGAAGCATCAATCACAGGTGGTCCTGAAATCTGGACTAGTTTGCCGCTCAGCTAAACTTCAGCATGGGTTTCCTGTCACGGCTGTCAACGCCGTCTTAGGCTCAGGACTTCGGTAACGGGGTCGTCCCAGTCAAGCGGTTTTGCACATACGGGATGTGCCGCCTTGGCGCGCGGCTATGTTCTTTGGCAAAGTGATCTGCTTCCCTGTTCGGCAGCCTTCGCCTGAGATCGACCCGGGTGCATGCTTCGGTCCGTGGTCAGCGCTGTCGCTGCCAACATGATGCTGGTTCAATGCAATTCCGATGTGCCCATTTCATTGGCGTGCTCGATACGACCGGCATCAGTCCTGAGCACGGCATCACCGGAACCGCGTCCCGTGGGGACCTCGAAGGCCCGCGATCAGGCGGGCAGCAGTCTGGAACCTGTATCTTCAGCCGGCATGAAGCACGGGAATGTCAAAACGGAAGTCGGTGTCATCCTTCCACATCCGGTGCAGGATCACGGCGATGCGGCGGGCCAGCCCAACCATCGCGCGCTTGGCACCACGACGGCGCGCAAGTTTTGCCGCCCAGGTTCGCAGCCAGTTCGCCCGTCCACGATGCATCATGACGGTTGCCGCCTGGCACAGCGCGCGCCGAAGGTTGACGTCGCCTGCCTTGGTGATCCCGCCCGAGACGTCGCGCTCGCCCGACTGGTTGCGAGACGGCGTCAGGCCGACCCACGGTCCGACCTTCTTCGAGGATGTGAAGCGGGCGGGGTCATCGACAGCGGATCGATAGGTCAACGCCACGACGGCGCCGATCCGGGGCATCGACATCAGCCGACGACAGACCGGATCCTCTTGGGAGAGTTGACGGACATTGCGTTCAAGACCCGCCAGCTCTCGCCGCAGTGCCGAGCGCGCGCGAAGCATGGGTTCGGTTGCCGCTTCCAGCATCGGGTTGCCCGCCGCGAGTTCGCGGATGCGCTGTTCGAACCTGCCACGGGATATGATGCCAACCTTGAGCCCGAAGTTCCGTAGCAGCCCGCGCAGTGACATTTCCAGCGTGATAAACCCTTGCTGCACAGCCTTACGAGCGCTGAGCACCGCTCTAACCTCCTGTGCAGACACCGATTTGCAATGAACGGGTCGGAACCAACCAAGATAAAGCAGACGTGCAATACCCTCTGCATCCCGCCGGTCCGTCTTGATCGGCATGGCCTTCAGTGCGCCTTTTACCTGTCTGGTTTCCATCAGAACGACAGGTAGTCCCGCATCGGACAACCCACGATGCAGCCACTGCGACAAAGGGCCGGCCTCAAGCCCGACGGCGACAATTGCGCCGTCCTGGTCGCAGATCCAGCACGACAGCGCTTCGGGCTCGCTGGCCACCTGCGTCTCCTTCATGATCTTCCCATGCTCGCTGATCACGCAGATCGTGGTCTTATCCAGCGACACATCCAGCCCGACAAACAGCTTCATCCCGCAGTCCTCCATGTGGATCCGATACGGGAATGGCGCCAGCTTGCCCTCGATCTTGCAACAGTAACGGGCGGGTCGCGACGCAGGCCCCGTTACGGCATCTCGTTCTTTCTCATAGCCAGAACAGGATCGTTGCTGCGAGGGCGATGGCTGAGAAGAAGGTTTCCGGCCGTCGGTCGTATCGTGTGGCGACCCGGCGCCAGTCTTTGAGGCGACCGAACATGATCTCGATGCGGTTGCGTCGTTTATAGCGCCGCTTGTCGTATTTCACGGCCTCCTTGCGGGACTTCCGACCCGGGATGCAGGCGTTTATCCCCTTGTCTTTCAACGCTTCTCTGAACCAATCGGCATCATAGCCCCTGTCGGCCAGCAGCCAACGCGCTTTCGGCAGGCTGCCCAATAGTGCCGCCGCGCCGGTGTAATCGCTGACCTGGCCGGCCGACATGAAGAACCCGATCGGCCGCCCCTTGGCATCGGCGACGGCGTGCAGCTTGGTGTTCACGCCGCCTTTGGTGCGCCCGATCTGGCGCCCACGCCCCCTTTTTTCACGCACAGGCTCGACGCCGTGCGGTGTGCCTTGAGATAGGTCGCGTCGATCATGATCGTCTTGTGCTCGGCGCGCTCAGTGGCCAAGCCAACCATGATCCGGGCGAAGACTCCATTGTCGCTCCAGCGCTTCCAGCGGTTATAGAGGGTCTTGGCTGGCCCGTATTCCTTCGGCGCGTCACACCAGCGCAAGCCATTACGATTGATGAAAATTATACCGCTGAGGACGCGGCGATCATCGACGCGGGGCTTGCCATGACTCTTTGGAAAGAACGGCTTCAGGCGCTCCATCTGGGCATCCGTCAGCCAGTAAAGATTGCTCATTGATCAGGTCTCCTTGCGAAGCCTGAATCACGCCAAAAACCCGAAATCAATGGGTCTTCTCTATTCGGCGTGGTCAGGTCAAGCGCCGTCGAGCAATACACCGTTGCGGGTCTCGGTCGTTCGCGGGCTCTCGCTTCTCTTCGGGATCAGCACAGCGGCTCTCCCATCATGGGATCAGAAGAGCGAGGCGGTCCAATCTGAAGCGCGGCCTGACAACATGTGCTGTCGGAACTGGACCCATTGCGAACTCGCCTCGCCCGTCGTCCCGCGAAGGACACCTTCCCACCAGCGGTGGAACTCTTGCTTCTTTCCTACACGATCATGCTGCCGTGACTCCCTCCCGCGACCAGCGGAAATCGCTGCCATCAACCCACATCCTGTGCATGATCACGGCAAGGCGTCGGGCCAATGCCACAACCGCCTTCTTGAAACCGGCTCGCTTTGCCAGGCTCATGGCCCAGGCTTTCAGCCATGACCATTTCTTAACCCGCGTCAGCATGGCCTGCGCCGCCTCGTAGAGCAATCCTCGCATCATGCCGTCGCCACACAACGACACCCGTCCGACCCGATGGCTTTCGCCCGATTGCTTGAGCATCGGTGTCAGTCCCAGGATTGGCCCGACGGCCCGGGAACTTCGAAAGCGTGCCGGAATGTCAATCGTGCTGAGAAAGGCAAGTGAGGTCACCGGCCCGACACCAGGGATCGACATCAGGCGCAGGCAGATAGTGTTGTCCCTGACAATGTCCAGCACCTTGCGGTGCAGCTGGGAGAAGGCCTCACGGAGCTTTCGTCTTGCGACGAGCAAGACGCTGAACACCTCTCCCAGATCCGGCAAGGCCTCGATGAGATCCCTGACCCGGGCTTCGAACCGTCCCGCACCAACAATCCCCACCTTGAGCCCGAAATTGCGCAACAGTCCGCGAATGTCGCTCTCGATCGCAAGAGCCTTTTCCTGCAGGAGCTTGCGGCTCCGCAACAATACGCGGTGCTTTTGGCTGGCCAGGGTCTTCACATGCACCGGGCGATAGAGATTGACACGCATCATCTGGGCAATCCCGCGCGCATCATTGCGGTCGGTCTTGTTCACCTGCGCCTTGAGGAAGGCCTTCGCGTGGCGCGTCTCGATGCAGGTCGCCGGAAGGCCGGACCTGGCCAAGCCTTCGAACAGCCACTGAGATAACGGGCCCGCTTCCAGCCCAATCCTCTCAAGCCGGACACCCACGCTCTTCAAGGCGCGAGAGATATCCTCCGGGTGGCTGATGACCTTGAGTTCCCGACAGATCCGGCCATCCTCATCGACGATGCAGATCGAGGTCTCTTTTACCGATACATCCAATCCGGCATAGTGCTTCATGCTGCGCTTCCTTCCCTGATGCTTGTGGCTGCTTCTCACAGACCACGTTCTACCATCAGCTCGAAGCGCAGCACCTCATAACGTCCGGGACAGGAAGTGGGGCGCAAGCCGAATACCCCATCTGGAGCCTAGCGGACTGTTTCCAGCCCCGCGGATTCAAGTGCGCTGCGCATGTCCTCGGTCAGCTTTTCTAGAAAGGCGCGGCTTTCATCCGGCCCAAGGAACGCCGTCGTGACCATCGACTTTTCGGCATAGGCACGCCACGCATCCGTCTCCAGCGTCTTCTGGAACAGATCGGCGTAATAGGCGGCCGCCTCCTGCGGGATATCCGGCGTTCCAGCCACCCCGCGCGCCGCCGCGACCAGTTCGATGTCGATACCGAAATCCGACAAGGGCTTGGCATCGGGGAATTCGGCGATCTCCTCCAGCCCCGCCTTGGCAAGCACCTTGATCTGACCGCCGCGAACAAGCTGCGCCGCCTCGGCAGGCTCGAGGATCATGACGTCGACATGGTTGCCCAGAAGCGCGGCGATGCGTTCGCCGCCCGACGGGAAGGAGATGTATTTCCAGTCGATCCCGGACGCCGCCTTGATCTGCTGCAACATGATGTATTCGCGACCCGAAACGCTGCCGCCGCCCATCTTGATGCGCCCCGGTTCCTCCGTGCCGATCTTCAGCAGTTCCTCCAGCGATTGGTAGGGCGAGTTTCCGGTGACCACCACCACCGCCGGATCGAAGAGCAGCGTCGCGATCGGCGTCAGGTCGGCAGGCGCGGTTTCCGCCTCTTGCTGGACCAGCGTGCTGGAGGTCCAGAGGTTGGAGTAGATCGCGATCACATGCGGATTGCCCGCCTGTTCCTTCATGTAGGCGGCAGCGGTCGTCGCGCCGCCGCCCGAGCGGTTGGCGACCTGCATCCGCACGGGCGCAAGCTCCTCCTGTTCGATGATCGACACCAGTGCGCGGGCAAGGATGTCGTTTCCCCCGCCGGGGCTGTTGTGGACCACCACCTCGACAGGCTCGGTAGGGACCCAGTCTTGCGCTGCGGCCGGCAGGGCCGATCCGACCAACGCGGCAAGAAGAACTGCAAGCGTCTTCATGTTATCCTCCTCTGTTGTTCCTATTCGGGGCTGAGGTCGGTTTTCGGCACCCGGCGCAAGGCGGGCAGCCAAGGCAGCGCAACGACCAGCACAGCAAGCGCAAGCAGAACGAGCGTCAGCCATCGGTCCGCAAAGATCCAAGGGCTGCCGTCCGAATCCAAGGGATCACCCCCGGCCCGCAGATCCTGACCACCCATCCCGAGATGTTCTGGGGCGTCGTCGCCTCCATGCTGATCGGCAACGCGATGCTGGTCATCATCAACCTCCCGCTGATCGGCGTCTGGGTCCGGTTCCTGAAAATCCCCTATGGTCTGTTCTATCCGGCGATCCTCGTCTTTGCGTGCATCGGGGTCTATTCGGTCGCCAACAGCACGGCGGATTTGTTCCTGCTGATCGTCTTCGGGCTGCTGGGCTACCTGCTTTCCAAGTGGAAATGCGAAGCAACGCCCCTGATGCTGGCCTTCGTGCTTGGCCCGATGATGGAGG
>Ga0160471_100364_pt1 | contig 13591 bp, 10 predicted proteins | sample HID1973K_E11MG_FD_108268 | JGI IMG/M metagenome (GOLD analysis project Ga0160471, IMG submission 108268) | Enriched mosquito-associated microbial communities from UW Madison campus, WI, USA - HID1973K_E11 MG | ecosystem: Host-associated > Arthropoda: Insects > Digestive system > Unclassified ... | reverse complement strand
TGAGCGTGGCCCGCGCTATCCGAATGACGGCGCGTGGTGGTCAGAAAGACGCGCGCCTCCACATGCGTAATGATCATGTCTGTTCCTCGCAGGACTCGATTTCCTGCGCAGGATTAACAAATCTGCCAGCCATGCGTCAATACATGTCAGACAACTATTGAAACATGTCAGTGAAGACGGCGCCGCCGGTCAGGCGGCGCCGTCGATTGATGTTCAGTCGACGATCTCGGGTAGCGCGCGCTCGATCTGGTTGCGCAGATGCTCGTGCTGATGCGGAATTCGCAGGGCCTCTCCCAGATGGGCGGTATCCTCGTCCCGGTCGAAACCGGGCTCGTTGGTCGCGACCTCGAACAGGACGCCGCCGGGCGTGCGGAAGTAGATCGCCCAGAAATAGTCGCGGTCGATCACCGGCGTGACGTGATAGCCCGTGTCCATCAGCGCCTTGCGCACCTCAAGCTGGGCCGCGCGATCCTCGACCGCGAAGGCGACATGGTGGACCGATCCCGCGCCCTGCCTTGCGAGGTCGGCACCGGGCAGCGTCTCGATATCCACGAAATCCGCCCCATTGCCGTCGCGAACCGCGAAGCGGGTGATGTTGCCCTGCTGGTCGATGGGTTCATAGTTCATGAACTTCAGCAACTCGGCCGTGGCGCCCTTGTCGCGCAGGCGCATGCTGACGCCGTGAAAGCCCTGAATGCCCTCATCCCTCGGAACGGGGCCGCCGCCAAAGGCCGCGCGGCTGTCGCCGTCCTTCTCGACCAGAGCGAAGCCGTCGCCATCCGGCCCGGCAAAGCGCAGGCGGTTTTCACCGAACCGCTGTTCCTCCTGAAGGCCCTGAACACCCTGTCCGGCAAGATGCGCTTTCCAGTAACCCAGTGTCCCCTTGGGCACGGTAAAGAGGGTGTCGCCGACTTCGCCCGCGCCGGGACGGCCCCGGACGATATGTGGGAAGGGAAAATAGGTCATGACCGATCCCGGCGTCCCCACCTCATCCCCGTAATAGAGGTGATAGACGTCCGGCGCGTCGAAGTTCACCGTCTTCTTCACGCGGCGCAGGCCCAGCTTATGGGTGAAGAAATCGTTGTTTTCCTGGGCATTTGCCGCCATCGAGGTGACGTGGTGAAGGCCCTTGATCTGATGCAGCATGGCTCGCTTCTCCTTGGGCCGGGTTGCCCGTGCCCTTCGACAAGCAAGATGGCAGTCTTTTCAATTGCGGAGAATGGGCGCAATATTGCATTATTTATTTCAATATCGGCAATAATGGGCGAACTTGAATCCATCCGCATCTTCCTTGCCGTGGCGCGTCAGCGTAGCTTTTCGGGGGCAGCGCGAGCGCTGGGGCTGACCCCTGCCGCCGTCACCCGCGCGGTCGCCGCGCTTGAGGAGGGGCTGGGCGCGCAACTGCTGCTGCGCACGACGCGCGCCGTCTCGCTGACGGCGGCAGGCGCGCTTTACGCCGCCCGCGTCGCCCCGCTGGTCGAGGGGCTGGGTGTCGCCGCCGAGGAAATGCGCGAGCGTCAGGGCGAGTTGAGCGGGCTTTTGCGCCTCAGCGCGCCGCTGTCGCTGGGCACGCAGGCATTGCCGACGGTCCTGTCGCAATTCGCTGCGATCCACCCGCGCACCCGCGTCGTGGTCAGCCTGACGGACCGGCTGATCGACATCGTGGCCGAGGGCTATGACCTCGCCATCCGCATCTCGGGCTCACCCTCGGACAAATCGACGATCTGGCGCAAGATCTGTCCGGTTCCACGCCTGCTGGCGGCGGCGCCGTCCTATCTGGCCCGGCAGGGCATTCCCCAGACGCCGGAGGAATTGGCGAGCCATGATTGCCTTGGCCATGCCTCCGACGCCCTGGGCGAGGCATGGATGCTCACCAAAGGCGCCCGGCAAAGCCATATCCGCGCCGAGGGGCGGTTCCAGTCCAACAATGGTGAGTTTCTGACCCGGCTTGCGATCAATGGCGAAGGGATCGTGATGCTCCCGCGCTTCCTGCTGCGCGTGGCGTTGGCGCGGGGCGAACTGGTTCCCGTCCTGCCAGATTGGGTGCCTTCCGAAATCTGGCTGACGCTCTACTTTCCGCCCTATGAACGCCTGCCCTTGCGGGTTGCGACCTTCTCGGATTTCTTCGAGGCCCATGTGCGGGAGAGTTGGGCCAATTGACCCGTCCGGATCGGCACGAACCGCTTGCAACAAGTGGCTGAATCGTGGTTGCCTTGATGTGCTTGACGGCTGGGCGGCCCATGCGATGAAGACGTTCGAAGGACGATTGCGCCTTGAAGGAGAGCGTCGGCAGATAACCGCACTCTTCTACGATATTGTCGGTTCCACCGAGTATCTCGTTCGTGGTGATCCCGAACAGTTCTTTCGCTCGGTGGCGCATCTGCATGCGACCGCCGATGCGATCGTCGGCAGTTTCGGCGGGTTCCTGCACAAGAAGATGGGCGATGGCGGGTGCTGCTTCTTCGGCTATCCCGAACAGTCCGAGGATGCCGCCGAAAGCGCGATAGATGCGGCGCTGGAACTGATCCGCCGCGCCTCCCGACGGACGCGCAAGGCCGAGGAGCCGTTCAGGTTGCGCATCGGGATTGCGACAGGGCTGGTCGTATTCTCCTCCGGCAGCGAGGAGATCGTGGGGACCGCGCCCATCCTTGCCGCGCGCCTGCAGGCCGAGGCCGAGCCCAACTCGGTTCTGGTCGCCGATGCCACGTTTGAGCTGACGCGAAGCAAGTTCGTCTACCGGCGGATGGGCGAGGTTATACTCAAGGGTTTTGCAACCCCCAGCACGCTTTGGCGACCGGAGGCGAAGCTTCACGCTCCGGCGCCGCTTCACCGGCACGCCGAACATGCCATGATCGGCCGCGACGGCGAGATCGCCGCGCTCTCGGAGGCGTGGAGGCTGGGGACGGGCGGAGCATTTGCGATCGTCGGCGAGGCGGGGATCGGCAAGTCGCGGCTCGTCTCGGAGTTTCTCGCCAGCATCGGTGGCGGAGGGGTGGTGCTGCGCTGCAGCAGGCGATTTGAGGGTCAGCCACTGCACCCCCTCATCGGTTTCCTGAAATCCGCGATCGGGGCTTCTGTCCTGAAGGACAGCGACGCGGCGCATCTCCTCGCGGCAGTTCGTGCATTCGGACTGGACGTGGATATCGAGGCGCTTGAGATCCTGCGTGCCTTCGCCTCGGAGCGGTCCGACGCCACGGCCCGGAATATCCGCGTGACCGATCTGACTGGCAGCCTGTTTCGCGGGCAGGTGATCGACGCCGCGATCCGCCTGCTGTGTTCGGGCGCATCGTCGGGTCTGGTCCTGATCATCTTCGAGGATGTCCAATGGGCCGACGAGATGACGCTGGAGTTGCTGGACAGGCTGTCGGACCTTGCCGCGACTCGCCCCATCCTTGTTCTTCAGACCTCGCGTCATGCCCGCATCGGTCACGGGCTGACGACGCTGATGCTGGAAGGGCTTCCGTCCGATGCGATGCGGCAACTCGTCTCCTCGATCTGGGACGGCGCGCCGCCGCGCGGACTGTCCGACTTCATCCTTGAGAAATCCGACGGCATTCCGCTTTACGCCGAGGAGTTGACGGGCTTTTTCCGCGCCAAATGCGCGCCGGACCAGCCTGCGCCCGATTGGAAGGATCTTCTGGTGGAAGGCGGCGTGTCGTCGCTGAACGATCTTTTGGCCTCGCGGCTGGCGGGGACCGGGTCCGCGCGCCGCGTCGCGCAATTCGCGAGTGCGATTGGCAGGGCATTCACCGTCGAACTGGTCGCAAGCCTGCTGGAGAAACCGGAGCGCAAGCGCCTTGGCCCCTCTCTTGATCTGCTGGTCGAACACGGGATCATCGAAGCCATACCCAATCAGGCGGGGGCCTATGAGTTTCGCCATGCGCTGCTGCTGGAGGCCGCCTATAACACTCTGCTGAAAAGCGACCGCCGCCGGATCCACCAGCGTATCGCGGATCTTCTGGTCAGGAAAAGCGTGCTGCCGCTGCCCGCCGCACTTGCGGCCTGGCAATGCGCCGAGGCGGGCAGGCACGGCGATGCGGCAAGATTTGCCCTGACCGCCGCCGAAGGCTGCGTCCTGCGATCGGCCATGAAGGAAGCCTCCCTGTCTCTGGACCTCTGCGACCGGGAGATAGGGCTTCTGTCGCGCCGCGACCCGGATCGGCGCGAGCTTTTGCTGACCATGCTTCAACTTCAGGCGGTGGTCGCGACGGCGCTGGAAGGAGAGGGATCCGAAAAGGCGCGCCGGATCTATTCTCGGACGATGCAGCTTGCCCGCCGCCACCCGCTTGCCGCGCGCGAGGACCATTTCCCCGCCTATTGGGGCTGGTGGTTTACCGCCCCCGACATCCGCACGCAGCAATCGCGTGCCCGCATTCTTGTCGAGGACATGAAGAATGTCAGCGATACCGAAGTCAGGATGCAGTCGCTGCATTGCGCCTGGGCGACCAGCTTTCACGCCGGCGAGCATGGCTTCTGTCTGGATTGCGTCAGGCAGGGGCTGGCGCTTTACGATTCCGACCGCGCGATCCGCAACAGGGCCTTCTTCGGCGGCCATGATGCGAAGATCTGCGGTCTGGGCGAAAGCGCGCTGTCGCTGCTGCTCACCGATCAGGTCGAGGCCAGCGAAGACGCGATCCGGCAGTCACTGGACTACGCCGCGTCGCTCGACCATGTCGGCAGTCTGGTCCACGCGCTTTATTACGCGCTGGTCCTTCGCCATTGTCAGCGCAGGTATGAGGATGTCCACGCCTTGGGCGAGCAGATGCTGGCGCTGGCCGAGCGGCATGGACTGGTCGCAAGTCAGGCCCGGGCCCGGATGTATTGCGGATGGGCAGAGCTGATGACGGATGAGGAAAGCGGCGCAAGGCGCTTTCAGGACGCCTTCGCCCTTCACCAGCGCACCGGAACCGATGACAACCTGACGATCCACAGCGACATGCATGCGCAGGTTCTGGAAAGGGTTGGTGACAGGCACGCGGCGCTTGCAGTCATCGATGCGGCGATCAGTCTTGGCCGGAAAAGCGGTCAGACCTTCTGGCTGGCCGAACTCTATCGCCGGCGGGCCGGGCTGAGGCGTGGCCTTGGTGTCCGCCCCGCCGGTGTCAGCGGCGACCTGACGCGCGCGGTTCGTATCGCCGAAGGGCAGGGGGCGGCGTGGCTGGTCGATCGGGCAAGGCTCGATCTGAACGCCGTCGCACGGGGGGGTTAGGCCCGATGCTGCCAGACGCCGGCGACCTCGAAAAATTGCTGGCGGCCCCGGACCCGACACCACCCGAGGCGATGGAAACGGTTCGCCGGATCCTGTCCCGCAAACGCGAATTCGGCATTACGAGGCTAGGTTCCGTGACCGAGCTTGACCGCATCGGCATCCCGGTTGCCCAGGCCGTGCGGCCCCTGTCGCGGTCGGTCAGCGTCAATCAGGGCAAGGGCACCTCCTATCCACAGGCCGCCATCTCGGCCTTGATGGAATCCCTCGAAGGCTGGGCCTCCGAACGGATCCCGCGCGGGCGGGTCAGGCAGGCGGGTTTTCGGTCCATGAACCGACGGAACCTCTGGTCGCATCTCGCGGTCGAGGGCGACCCGACCCTCGGCTGGATCGAGGGTTGGGATCTTTTCTCGTCAACGGCGGTCTGGGTGCCGCTGGCACTGGTCGACACCGCCTATACCATGCCCTCGCCGCATCCCCTCTGGTTGCCCAGAAATACCGCCGGGCTTGCAGCGGGAACCAGTTGGCGGGGCGCGATCATCCATGCCTGTCTCGAGGTTCTCGAAAGGCATGGGCGCTGCGCGGCGTTGCGAATACCGCATTTTTTCGACCGCTTTCAGATCGACAGCCGCACGGTTCACGGCGGCAGCGCGGGCGGGATCATCGCCCGCCTGTTTTCGGCGGGCTGTTCGGTCGGCATCTGGTCGATCCCCACGGAACACGGCCTTTCCGCCTATTGGTGCCATGTGATGGAGGGTGAGTTGCAATCACCCCTTGCCCCCTGGCCGGCCGAGGGCTTCGGCTGCGACCTGACGCATGATCGGGCGCTGACCAAGGCGCTGCTGGAAGCCTGCCAATCCCGCCTCGGCGTCATCTCGGCCGCGCGCGAGGATGTAGCCGCGCACAACTACCACCATCAGAACGTCGCGGAGCTGTCGGACTGGCGACGGCAACTGGCCCGTCCAGCCTTGCCTTATCGCGCTGCAGATGACGAAACCCCGCCCCCCGACCCGCTGCCGCTGCTTGCCGAGGCCGCGCGACGTGCCGGAGCAGGGGCTTTGATCGTGGTGCTGCTCCATTCCGACAGCACCGTGCCGGTTCATGTTGTCCGGGTCGTGGCCCCGCCTCTCGAAACCGACCCGGAGTTTCGTCATGGAACGTGAGATCGTGGTGTTTCTGGGACCGACCCTCAGCGTCACAGAGGGGCAAACCCACCTTGACGCCCTGTTCCTTCCCCCTGCGGGCAATGGCGATCTGGTCCGTGCGGTGATCGACCATGCCCCGCGGGCGATCGTATTGGTTGATGGCGTGTTCGCCCAGTCTCCGGCGGTTCGCCACAAGGAAATCCTCTGGGCGATATCGCGTGGGGTGCGCGTCTACGGCGCGTCCAGCATGGGGGCGATCCGGGCGGCAGAGTTGGAGGCACACGGCATGGTCGGATATGGGATGGTGTTCAGATGGTATCGCCGGACCCCACTTGCCGACGACGCCGATGTGGCGGTGCCAATGGCGCCCGCGCAACTCGGCTCCTTCCCGCTGGGGGATGCCCTGATCGACATGCGGCTTACGCTGAATAAGGCCCGCCGCGCCGGCGTCATAGCGCCCCACCTCGCGATGTCGCTGGCGGTTCTGGCGCGTCGGCTCCACTATTCCGACAGGAGCTATGCGAAGCTTCTGTCAATCGCGGTGGAGAATGGCGCGGCATCGCAGAATTTGCGCGCGTTGGAGCTTTGGCTTGCGGAGGGCAAACGAAAGCAGAAAGAGGCGGATGCCATCGGATTATTGACATATCTGGCCTTGAACGGAACGCAGCCCGCTGGAGATATGGAAATGGCGGGCTTCGAGCCAACCGAGGCATTCGCCTATGACATGGCCTATTACGACCTCGCGCATGAGGTTCTGGCCGCGGCCGATCGTTGATAGCGGCCCCTTACTGGTATATTGTCTGATATGACTACTATCAACTCCGGAAGACGGGGGCGGCATTGGATGCCATGGCAGGTTTCGCGGATGTGGAGCATGAGGCTGCCTCCACCGTCGTTGGAACGCGATTCCTGATTTTTCCCCAACCGCCATTCGTCAACGGATATGAAAAGCCCGAGCTTGTCTGGCTTGGCAATTCCTGCGGGGCGATCCTTGCCGGTCCGTCCGACAATCGCATGTATGTGGCCGATCCGGTCGAGGAGAAGCGGCCCTATGGTCTACCGGTCCTGCCGCCTTATCCGGGGCTACTGCACCCCCCTGCCGAACCGGGACCAGATGGGCATTTTGACCATATCCTTCCCGGCTCACCCACCTTCCTGTCGGCGCACAGCTATGCCTGCGCGCGTCGCGTTCTGGATATCTGCGAAGGATATGTCGGGCGGCGGATCGGCTGGTTCTTTGAACCAACCTATGCCCGGCTAGAGATCGTGCCGCATATCGCGCATTGGGAAAATGCCCAGTCGGGTTTCGGGTTTCTGGAGCTGGGCGACAGCGATACGCCCACCCCAACCTCCAGCTTTGCTCTGAATTTCGACGCCATTGCGCATGAGATGGGGCATCTCGTCCTGCTCGGCGAACTCGGCATTCCCGACACGAATGGCGATCAGGCGGAGTTCTTCGCGTATCACGAATCCGTCGCCGATTTCCTTTCGTTGGTCAGCCTTTTGCATTTTGACACCGCCATCGACAGGCTGCTGCGCAGGACCGGTGGAAACCTGTTGATCCACAATGAGCTGGACCGTTTTGCGGAACTCAGCGACGAAAGGCAGCTTCGCACGCTGAACCATTCGCTCCGCGCCTCCGATGTCAGCGACGAGGTGCATGACAGGTCCAAACCCTTCGCGGCGGCCCTGTTCGATTGTTTGGTCGAGATCTATCAGACCTTGCTGTTCGAGCGGGGCGTGACCGACCTTGATCCGCGCCGGTTCAGCAATCTGCGCAGGCAGATGACGCCGGCCTTGATCGAGGAAAGTCTGCGCCGCGCCGGCCCGGATTACGAGCGGCGTCATTTCGCCAGCAAGGCCGCGCTGCAGGATGCACGGGACATCGTGGGAGAAACGCTGGTCCGATCCTGGGCCCGCCTCGATCCAGACAGCCTGACCTTCGGGGCGGCGGCAGAGGCGCTTCTTGCTTCGGCCGATCGGGGTCGCGCGCGCCCGTTCGTTGGACAGATCGAAGACTGTATCGGTTGGAGAGGTATTTGGTAGAGGAGTATGGAAAATGGTTGATGTGAACATCCCCGCACCCGGCAGGGCGGGGCTCTATTTCTCCGATATGGTGGTCCTTTACGGCGTCAAGCTGAATGCGACAACATCCTATGCCGAGTTTGACGCAGGTGAGAACGGGAATGCGGCGCTTCAGTTGCAGCTATTCAGATCCGGCCTCCCTCAAGGAGAAAAACAGTATTCGATTGTGCTGGGATATGGATACGCCTTCGAGGGACATTGCTACCGCCTGGATACGAACAGGGTCTTCATCGTAAAGGGCGCAAGACCCGAGGACGCGGTCGGCTGCGGGTTCGAAAATTCGGCGACCACGGGAAGTTCCCCGGCGAAATATCACATGTGGCGCATTCGGGCCCTGGAGGAATTGTTGGAACTGAGCCTGAACTATGGCGATGTCAAGAAACTGATCCTTGACGCGAACCTGCCGGGGAAAAGGTCGCCCTCATCCTATGCGATCACGGCCTCCCTGGCCCACAGGGATGGTCGCCTTAACCGGGAATAGCGCATTTCCAGAGCGGAGAAGCAGGTCATGTCCATCAAGGTGAAATTTCGTTTCATGGCGCGCCTGTCGGCGGTGCGGATCAGGGATGTATTGTCGGGGGCGGAGGTCGAGTTGGGTGATGTCAAGATCGGAACTGACTACCCTGCCGATCCTGACGAATATTTTGAACCGGATGATTACAACGGCATTGCGACGGTGGAGGTATCGGCTATCGATACCGCCAAGCAACCGATCCGCCGTCGGGAAGGACTGCCCAATCTGGCGAGGTATGTATTTCCACCCGAAGCCATGTCTGCTCTGGACGAGATCGGGAAATTCCCGGATCTCGGAGAACTTGCGCAGGGTATTCGGAATTTTCGCGGGCCTTGAAATCGCGACCAGTCGGGAATGATGGCGCAGCCGTAAACGGCTATTGGAGCGCCGCACTGCGCGCGCTAGCATCCGCCACATGACAGACCCGCAAAATATCTGGACCACCCGCGCAACCCGCATCGACCTGCCGACGACCCTCGGCACCATTCCCTTGGTCGTGGCTCAGCCTACGACCCCGCGGGGCACAGTGCTGCTGGTCCATGGCAGGAACGGCGCGCCGGAACAGGCCCAGATTGCCGAGATCGCCGATGCCTATCTGGCGCGGGGATGGCGGGTCGTTGCGCCGGAATTGCCCCATTCGGCGGCCTTGCCCGGTTCCGGACCACCAGACCGCGTCACCTTCTCGGGCCATACCGCGGCGGCGGCGGCGGTCTGGGAATGGGTCGCAGAGGAATGGCCGGAAGGGCCGCGGGCATTGGCCGGGCACAGTCTTGGCGGCTTTGCCGTGGCGCATCTGGCGGCGGGAACGCCCGACACGCATCACGTCCTTGCCGTGTCCCCCGTTCTCTCGGGTCCCGCGCTCATCTCCGCACGCGAGGCGATGGGGCCTGCCGCAATTGACGAGGTCCGGCGCGAGGCGCCCGCCTACTTCGCCGAAATGCAGACAGCCGATGCCGGACCCGCCCTGAAGCGGATGACCGCGCCCCTGGCCGTGGTGACCGGCGCGTCGGACGGGCTGATCCCGGTGAAGGATGCCCGCGCCTATTTCGCGGCGGCGCGGGACGGGCGCTTCTTTGCCGCGCTGCCGGACGAGCATCATTGCCCGGCGGGCGCGGCCTGCGGCCGGATGCTGGCCTCTGCACTTTCGGCGCTAGGGGTCTAGGTGGCCGGTCCCGATCCCGACTGGATCGCGGCGCAGCGGCAGGCTTCGGCCAGTGCGATGCGCAATGCCTGCTCGGCGACCCGTCTGAGCCGTCATCGCGCCGGATTTGGCTGGACGGTGCGGCCTGCCCCCGGCTCGATCCTCGCATCACAGCGTATCGCGAACTGGGACCCGGAGCCGGATTATTTCCACCACTGGATCCGCGATTCCGCCATCGTCCTGCGTGCGGTGCCGCTTGCCATCGCGGCAGACCCCGCCTCGCGGCCGTTCTGGCTGCGCTTCATTGCCGAGTTCATCGGGTTTTCCCTGACGATCTCTGACCCGGATCGCGTGGGCCCCCGGACCAACCCGCTTCGCGCCACGACCCTGCCCAGCCATGAGAAATTCCTGCGCCCGGACGCGGAGCTGGCCGCTCTGCAAGGGGATGCCTGGCTGGAAGAGCCGCGTTTTGCTGCGGATGGCGGTCCCGACCTTGAACAATGGGGCAGGCCACAGGATGACGGCCCCGCCTTGCGGGGTTCGGCGATGATGAGCGTCCTTGACGCTCTGCCCGAGGTTGCCGCCCCGATGGCGGAGCAACTGATCACTCGCGATCTTGCCCATGTCCTGCGGACCGCTGCGCGTCCCGGCATCGGTCCGTGGGAGGAAGCGCCGCCGCGCCGCACGACCTTTACGCTGATCATGCAATGGGACGCGCTCGATCAGGGTCGCAGGCGGTATCCCGACGCGGATGGGAGCATGGAGCGGGCTGCGGATCGGATCGCAAGCGTCATGGATCAGGCGCGGGACGGGCCCTCCGGCGGCTGGAGGGAAAGCGTCGAGGCGCCCGAGGGACGGCTGGACAGCGCGACATGTCTTGCGATCTTGCATGCCCGCCGTGTGGAGGGGCCCTTTGCCATGACCGCCGCGCGCACCCGCGCGACCGTCGCGGCGTTGGAACAGGGCTTTGCGCATGCCTATCCGATCAGCCATGGTCGTGACGTGCCCGCCATCGGCCGCTGGGTGGGTGACAGTTATTTCGACGGAAACCCGTGGTATCCGACAACGCTGGGCTTTGCCGAATTGCACTATCGGATGGCGGCGGAAACGCTGGATCGCGCGGATTTCGCCAAGGCCGAGGGCTGGATGCGCCTGATCCAGCAGGTCGCGCCACAGCCTGCGGGTCCGCTGCCCGAACAATTTGACCGGGTCACGGGTGCTCCGCGATCATGCCTGGATCTGACATGGTCGGCGGCGGCATTTCTGGAGGCAGCGGCTGCCCGGGACATGGCCATTCGGGCAATGGCGGGCGCGGCAGGTAGGGGGCGGTAAAGCCAAGGGCGCAAAGACCCCGCCGAACCTCGGGTCGGCCCGAGACCAGCCGCCAGACAAGGCCGGAGCGGTGGTTTTCAAGAGCAATGATAATCGGCGCCTGATCGACGGCGAGATGGCTTTTCGCCGCCCAGTCATGCGCCGGGCTGAAGGCGTCGATGAACCCGGCTTCGCCCCAGATCCAGTCGCCCAGATCATCATGCATATGGCGCAGCACGGGCATCGCCTCGTCCGGCACAAAGGGATATGAACCGATGGCCGCGGTCGGGGTGATGACGCCGGTATCCTCGGTCGGTGAATGCGCGACATAGGCGGCGGGGTCGTCGCTGGCGGTCAGGCCCCACAGGCTTTCGCCATAGCCCTTCCAGCCATGCGGGTTTCTCAGGCAGTGATAGCGGTTCACCAGCGCATGGGCGCGGGCCTGCACACCATAATCGGCATAGGCATCGCGCAATCCGCGCGGGTCGATGCCGAGGAACGGATATTGCGACAGGAACAGCGGCCCGCCCCAGTCAAGGCCCAGCGGCAGGATCGTATCGCCATAGGTCAGTCCGTTCAGGAAGGCGGGGGCCTTCGCCCAGCTTTCGTGATAGGACGTGGCGGGCAGCGGGTGGGTGCGCGAGCCCGTGCCAAGGACGAAGACGGGAAACGCCTCGTTCCAGCCCCGGATCGGCAGGGCATTGTCGGGCCATGGCCGGTCGGGATGGCGATGCCACATCACGGCCCCGTCCTCGCGCAGATGCGCGGCCCAGTTCACGTCGTCGAACAGCGCCTGAATACGCACGACCAGCGACGGCTCGCGATGGAAATAGCTGGCGGCGCCCAGAAGGCCGGTCATCAGGAAGGCGGTCTCGACCAGATCGCCGCCATCATCCCCCAGCATGAAGGGCAGCACCCTGCCGGTGGAGCCGTCCAGGAAATGCGGGTAGACCCCGTCAAAGCGATCGGCGCGTTCCAGAAATCCCACGATACGCTCAAGCCGGTCCAGCACCTCGCGCCGGGGCCGCCAGCCGCGTTCGACGGCAACGATCTGGGCCAAGAGGCCAAAGCCGGTGCCTCCGGTGCAGACGGTTTCCGTGACGTCGTAGCCAAAGTTCCCCGCGCTGCGTTCGCGGGCCATGCCGCTGACCGGATGGCTCCAGTCGAGGAAATAGGAGGCGCTCGCTTGCGCGATCCGGTCGCGCAGGGCGGCATCGTCAAGTCCGCGGGTCACGTGAGCCATGTCAGTTCCACCATCTGAGTGTCGCGGCTGTTCGGGCCGACATGCAACCGGATCACCCCCGGCTCGCGCACCCATTCGGCACTTTCGATTGAGGGGGCCACCGGATAGCTGAACTGATCCGCGTCGATGCGGAAGGAAACCGTGCGGCGCTGGCCGGGGTCAAGGGCGACCTGCCTGAAATCGATCAGCTTGCGACCCGGTCGCGTGACGCGGGCAACAGGATCGCTGGCGTAGAGCTGGACGGTCTCGACGGTGGGGCGGCTTCCGGTATTCTCAACTCGCACCCGCAACTCGGCGGTCTGGCCGGCCTCGGCCACGCTGCGCGACAGGCGAGGCGCGGCATAGCGGACCTCGGTATAGCCGAGGCCAAAGCCGAACGGGAACGAGGGCACATCGTCGGGCTGATCCAGCCAGCCGGTCAGGAACTTGGTGAACCTCCCATTGCCCGGCCGCCCGGTCGTGTCGCAGGCATAGGTCAGCGGCACCTCGCCCGGATGCCGGGGCAATGAAACCGCGAGCCGCCCCATCGGCTCGGCCGCGCCAAAGATCAGGTCCGCCACGCCTTCGGGTCCGGCCACGCCCCCATGCCAGGCGTAGAGGAGGGCATCGGCCTCGGCCGCAATCTCTCCGATGGCCAGTGGCCTGCCGGCGAAGACCACCACCAGCAGCGGCTTTCCCGTCCGTGCGAGCGCCGCGATCAGGCGACGCTGCGCCAATGGCAGATCAGGCGAGAGCCGGGACGAGGATTCGCCGGCGTGTTCCTTGGCCTCGCCCACGGCGGCGATAATCACATCCGAGGCGCGGGCCAGCGCCACAGCCTCGGCCAGTTGTTTGGCCTTGCTGCGGCGGTCGCGGGTCACGGTGGTGCCGTGGACGTTCAGGCGCTGCTCAAGCCACGGCTCATCCACCACATTGGCGCCCCATGCGACGGCAGGGGCGCGACCCG
>Ga0160471_100357_pt1 | contig 13777 bp, 14 predicted proteins | sample HID1973K_E11MG_FD_108268 | JGI IMG/M metagenome (GOLD analysis project Ga0160471, IMG submission 108268) | Enriched mosquito-associated microbial communities from UW Madison campus, WI, USA - HID1973K_E11 MG | ecosystem: Host-associated > Arthropoda: Insects > Digestive system > Unclassified ... | reverse complement strand
TGATGCTGTCCAGAAGCGTGGTCTTGCCGACGCCGTTCCGGCCAAGGATCGCCAGCGCCTCGCCCTCGGCCAGGCTCAGGCTCAGGCCGGGGATGACCACGGCGTCGCCATGACCGGCGCGCAGGTTCTGGATGGTCAGAAGCTCAGGCATGTTCACTGCTCCCCAGATAGACGGCCTGCACGCGGGGATCGGCCATGATCTCGGCCACCGAGCCGCTGGCGAAGAGCGCCCCGTTCACCAGCACGGTGATGCGTTCGGCAAAGGCAAAGACCAGATCCATGTCGTGCTCGATCAGCAGGATCGACACGTCGCGCGGCAATTCGGCCAGCGTTTCCAGCAACTCGCCCCGCTCGGCCTCGGGGACGCCCGCGGCGGGCTCGTCCAGCAGCAGCACCCGCGGTTTCGAGGCCAGCGCCAGCGCGATCTCCAGCAGGCGTTGCTTGCCATAGGGCAAAAGCCGGGTCGGATGATCCATCACCTCGGTCAGGCGGAACCGCTCGATCAGGCCGCTGATCTCGGCCATGATGTCCGAGCGGGTGCCGATGCGACGCCAGAAATCCGCGCCGCCGCCCATGCGTTCCGAGACCGCGAGGCCAAGCGATTCAACCGGCGTCATGTCCCCGAAAAGCTGGTTGATCTGGAAGGTCCGGCCCATCCCCAGACGGGCGCGCTGGATCTGGTTCTTGCCGGTCACGTCCTGCCCGCCCAGCAGGATCTTGCCGCCATTGGCGGGCAGAACCCCGGTCAGCAAGTTGACGAAGGTGGTCTTGCCCGCGCCGTTCGGCCCGATCAGCGCATGGCGCGCGCCCTGTTCCAGCGTCAGCGAGACCTTGTCGGTCGCGACCAGCCCGCCGAAGCGCTTTTCCAGCGCGATGGTTTCCAGCGCAGCGGTCATGCCCGGCCCTCCCCACGGATGCGGCGCAGCAGGGTGCGCGGCGCGGCGTCGATCCGGTCGCGGCCGATCAGCACCACGACCAGCAGCACGAGCCCCATCCAGAACATCCAGTACTCGGGCGTGATGGCCGAGAACCAGTCCTGCAGCAGCTTGAAGACGAGGGCGCCGACCAGCCCGCCGTAAAGATAGCCGACCCCGCCAAGGACCAGCACCAGAAGCACATCGGCCGAACGGTGAAAGGCCAGCACATCCAGCGACACGAACATCGTCGTCTGCGTCAGCAGCGCGCCCGCAAGTCCCGCGATCAGCGCCGAAAAGGCATAGATCCCCAGGATGCGCGGCCCGACCGGGATGCCCATGCTGCGCGCCCGCAGCGGGTTGTCGCGGATGGCCCTGAGCGACAGCCCATAAGGCGAACTGACCACCCGCCGCGCGATCAGGAAGGTCACGAAGGTCACGACAAGGCAATAGGCATAGGCGGTGGTGCCGAAGAGGTCGAACTCGAACCGGCCGAAAAGCGGGTCGATCATCACGCCCTGCAACCCGTCCGCGCCGCCCGTCAGCCAGGCCGCGCGGTTCGCGGCCTCCAGCAGCAGCATGGCGATACCCAGCGTGACCATCAGCCGCGTCAGATCCGAGGCGCGCAGCAACAGAAGCGGCCCGGTCAGGAGGCCCAGCAGCCCCGCCGCCAGCCCGCCAATCGCAAGCCCGGTCAGCGGCTCGCCCGTCAGGTGGATCGAGGTCAGCCCCGCCGCATAGGCCCCCAGCCCGAAGAACGCGCCATGCCCCAGCGAGACCACGCCCGCATAGCCGATGATCAGGTCCAGCGACAGCGCGAAGAGGCCGAGGATCACGATCTCGGACAGCAGCAGGTGACGATCGGGCAGCAGGAAGAAGCTGGCGGCGGCCACCAGCCAGAAGACGATCTCGGCCGGTTTCCAGCGCACGCGCCGCATCAGGTCGCGGCTGGCCCGCCGTTCGGTTTCAGGCGCCGCCGCGCTGCCGGCAGAGGAAAGGGTGGTATAGGTCATCAGCATCTCCTCAGCGGGCGGGGGCGATAAGGCCCTGCGGGCGCAGGATCAGAAGCGCGATCATCAGCAGATAGATCAGGAAGGCGCCAAGCTCGGGGATGTAGTATTTCCCGGCGACATCGGCGGTGCCGATGATCAGCGCGGCAAGGAACGGTCCGGTCAGGGTCGCGGTGCCGCCGATGGTGACGACGATCAGCACATAGACCATGATCTTCAGCGGGAATGTCGGGTCGAGGCCCATGATCTCGATCCCCAGCGCCCCGCCCAGACCGGCGAGGCCGGAACCGACGGCAAAGGTCGCGGCGAAAATGCCGCCGACATTGATCCCCAACCCGCGCGCGGCGCGCTGGTCATCGACCGCGGCGCGCAGCCTCGCGCCAAAGGCGGTGCGGGTCAGCACCAGTTGCAGCCCGACGACCAGTGCCGCGCAGACCACGATCAGGAACGCGCGATAGCGGCCGATATCGACACCCGCGACCTCGAACCGGCCCTGAAGCCAGCCGGGCAGGGTAATCAGCATCTGGCTGGAGCCAAGGCTCCAATCCGCGGCCGCGACCGCCATGAAGACCAGCGCGATCGAGAACAGCACCTGATCCAGATGGCTGCGCCGGTAGAGCCGGGCGTAAAGCGTGCGCTCGGCCAACACGCCGACCAGGGCGGAAACCAGAAAGGCCAGGGGCAGCGTCAGGACAAAGGGCACGCCCAGCCGGTTCACGGCCAGCGCCGTGACATAGCCCCCGATCATGGCGAAGGCGCCGTGGGCGAGGTTCACGAAATTCATCAGCCCCAGCGTCACGGCCAGCCCCGAGGCCATGACGAAAAGCAGCATTCCATAGGCGATGCCGTCGATCAGGATGGTCAGCATGGGCGCATTCCCTGGCATGCAGTCCCCGGTCCCGCGCAGCATGGCCGCGCGGGTCGGGTTCCCTGCGATTGGCTCGGGGATCAGGAACCGGTCTTGCCGGGGTCCTTCACCGCTTCGAAGGTTTCGAACTCGACGTTCCAGAGCTGGTCGTCCCGGCGCTCGACCCGGCGCAGATAGACGTTCTGGACGATGTCGCGGGTTTCGGGATCAAGACTGACTGGACCGCGCGGGCTTTCCCAGGACAGACCCTTCATCGCCCCGATCAGCTTGTCGCCGTCGCTGTCGCCGCCGGTCTTTTCCAGCGCCGCATAGATCGCGTGCATCCCGTCATAGCCGCCGACGGCCATGAAGTTCGGGCGCATCCCGGCATTCGCTTTCTGGAAAGCCTCGACAAAGGCGCGGTTCGCGTCGCTGTCATGGGCGGCCGAGTAATGGAAGCCGGTGATCGCGGCCAGCGCCGGGTCGCCCATCCCGTTCAGGATGTCGTCATCGGTGATGCCGCCATCGGCCAGCAACTTGACGCCCGACTTGTCGAGGCCACGCTCGACAAACTGTTTCATGAACTGCGCGCCGACGCCCGAGGGCACGAAGACGAAGATCGCGTCGGGCTTGGCATCAACGACCTTTTGCAGGAAGGGCGAGAAATCCGGGTTCTGAAGCGGCACCCGCAGGGTCTGCGGCACCTCGCCCCCCGCCGCGCCGAAGCTGGCGACGAAGGTTTTCTCGGCGTCGATACCGGGGCCGTAATCCGAGACCACGGTGATCGCGCGCTTGATCCCCTGCTGCGCCGCCCATTCCGCGATCTTCGAGGTGACCTGCGGCGTGGTATAGCTGGTGCGCACGACATAGGGCGAGGCTTCGGTGATCGACGAGGTCGCCGCCGCCATCACCACGGCCGGCACCTTGGCGCGGGTGGCCAGCGGCGCGGTCGCCATCGCCAGCGGCGTCAGGCCGAACCCGGCGATGACGCCAACCTTGTCGCGCACGATCAGCTCCTGCGCCACGCGCTTCGTCGTGTCGGCGACCCCGGCATCATCCTTGACGATCAGCTCGATCTTGCGGCCCGCGACCTCATCGCCATGCTGGGCGATATAGAGCTTCGCGGCCGCCTCGATCTGCCGCCCGGTCGAGGCGAAGGCGCCGGTCATCGGCAGGATCAGCCCGACCTTGAAGGGCTCGCCCCCGGCGGCCAGCGCCGGCATTCCGGCAAGCGCGGTCGAGGCCGCCAGGACAGCGCCCAGCAGCAGGCTTCGTCTTTGCATCGGTAGTTCCTCCCTTGTGGTTGCGGCAGCCTCCCTTTGCTGCCGTTGACTTGGTGGGTCGATCAGCCGGGTTCGTCCCCCGATTGCCGGATCAGGCTTGCGCCGCGGATCTGGTCCAGCAGACGGCTGGATTCCACGGCGCGTGTCAGGTTGCGCAGCGACAGCCGCGCATGTTCGCGCATGATCGCCTCGGCCCGCGCGCTCTGGCGTGCGGCGATGGCCTCGATCACGGTGCGGTGGTGGTCCTGGCCGATGCGCAGATGCTGGTGCGCGGCCCGGTCGCTTTCATACATCCCGACCAGCGCGCTGGCCGAGGCGAAGGGACGATTGTTCGCCCGCTCGATCTCCTGGATCATCAGCGACGAGCCGGTGCCCTCGACCAGCACCCTATGAAAGCGGGCGTTCAGCCGTTCATAGCTGGGCAGGTGGCTGCGATCGAACTCCTCGTCGTCGAGCAGCGTGTCCAGTTCCGCCAGAATCCCGCGAAGCTGGTCCAGCACCTCCTGCGGCGCGCCGCGCTCGGCCAGAAACCGGGCGCAAAGCCCCTCCAGCGTGCCGCGGAGTTCGATGGTCTCGCCGATTTCGACCGGGGAAAGCTGGCGGATGACGTAGCCGCCGGCGGCCTGCTGGGTCAGCAGCCCCTCATCCGTCATGCGCTGAAGCGCGGCGCGGATCGGGGTGCGCGACATCGACAGCATTTCGGCAAGCTGTGTCTCGGTATAGCGCAGGTCGGGCTGCAGCTTGCCGCCGATGATCATGTCGCGCAGCGTCATGGCCGCACGAACGGTCTGGTTCTGCCCTGCCCTGATCTGCTCAGCACGGTCCATCGTTAAATTCCTCACTCCCCGGATGCATGTATACAACGAGATGGAGAAATCGAAAGAGAATCTACATTTCATCATCCTTAAGTCGTAGATTCAGGAGGTTTCTGGATTTTCGTGTATACATCCTACTCGCGCCGCTCGCCGCTCAAGTCGATTGGCCCGGATGCCTGGCCCTCGCATCCTCTTTCCGAGAATTGTCGTGGACACTCTTGCCAATTGTCCCGATTTATCTAACGTCATTCCATGACAATCTGGCACCCCGATCCTGCTTTGCTGCGCCGTCCCGCCTTCCTGTCGCTTGCGGATCAATACGCCCGCGCGATCGGACAGGGGCAGCTTCCGGCCGGAACCCGGCTTCCGCCGCAGCGCAAGCTGGCGGATGACCTCGGCCTGTCCGTCCAGACGGTTTCGCGCGCCTATGACGAGTTGATCCGCCGCGGCCTGATCGTGGGCGAGGTCGGGCGCGGTTCCTTCGTGCTGTCCGCCGGGGCGGAGAACCGCCCCCCTTATCTTGCGGAAAGGCCGGGAGAGTTGATCGACCTGTCGATCCTGAAACCCGTGACCGACCGGATGCATGTCGACCTGTTCCGCGAGGGGCTGCACTGGATCGCCGACAACCTGACCGGGGCGGCGGCGCTGTCCTTCCGCCCGAACTCGGTCCTGCCCCGGCACCGCCAGATCGCGGCCGACTGGCTGAGGCGCGGCGGGATCGACACCGCGCCGGACTGCATCACCATCTCGGACGGCGCGACCTCGGCCATCACCACCGCGGTAATGAGCGCGGTGCCCCCCGGCGGGACGCTGGCCGCCGCCGCCCTGACCCATCACCTGCTGATGCCGCTCTGCAAATATCTGGGCCTGCATCTCGAGGCGCTGCCGATCGACGACCAGGGCATCCTGCCGGAGGCGCTGGACGCTCTGGCCCGCAAGGGCAACCTGCGCGCCGTCTACATGCAGCCCGCCGCGATCAATCCCATGGCGATCATGACCGGAGAGAACCGCCGCGCCGCGCTGGCAGAGGTGGCGCGGAGGCACGACCTGCTGATCGTCGAAAACGACATGCTGAACCAGATGGTTGTCGACCGGCCCCCACCCATGGCCGCGCTGGCGCCGGAACGGACGCTGCATATCAACGGCTTCACCAAGACCACCCTGCCCGGCCTGCGCATCGCGTGGCTGGTCTCGCCCCCACGGCTGGCCGCCGGGACGGCGAACCGCCATCTGGTCACCAACTGGATGGCCACGCCGGCGATGGTCGAGTTGCTGAGCCACTGGATCCTCGACGGCACGGTCGACCGGCTGATCGAATGGCAGCGCGAGGCTCTGGGCGTGCGCCACCGGATCGCGCGCGAGGTGCTGGGCGCCGGGGCGTTCCGCGCGCATCCGCAAAGCCTGCATGTCTGGATGGAACTTCCCCCCGGCCGCGACGAGGAGGAGTTTGTCGCGCAGGCCCGCCAGCGCGGCGTCGCCATCGCCTCGGGTCGCGCCTTTCGTCTGGGCGAGCGGGACCGCCGCGAAGCGGTGCGAATCGCGCTTGGCTCCACCGGGACCGAGGAGCTGCGGCGCGGGCTGTCCCTGATCTCGGACACTCTGGGCAGCAATGCCGAGCCGCTGCTGCCGCTTGTTTGACAGGCAGGGGCGGCGATAAAATTGTTATGATATTATTTATTCATTGACCTGATTTGATACCGTTGCAATGTTCCCCTCATGCCGCAAGGGGAACCGAGCTTGAACCAGCCGATCATCCGCATCCAGGACCTGCGAAAGTCCTTTGGCAAGCTGACCGTCATCGACGGGCTGAATTTCGACGTGATGAAGGGCGAGAAACTGGCCCTGATCGGGCCCTCCGGCTCGGGAAAGACCACCATCCTGCGCATCCTGATGACGCTGGAGAGCATCTCGGGCGGGCGGATCGAGGTCTGTGGCGAGCCGCTTTACCACATGCAGAAGAATGGGGCCGAGATGCCGGCGGACGAAGCGCATCTGCACAAGATGCGCCGCCATATCGGCATGGTCTTCCAGCACTTCAACCTGTTCCCGCACAAGAGCGTGCTGCAGAATATCACCCTCGCCCCGATGCTGACCAAGGGCGAGGGACGTGCCAGCGCCGAAAAGCGCGCCCGCGACCTGCTGGAGATGGTCGGGCTGTCGGACAAGGCCGATTACATGCCCGCGCAGCTTTCGGGCGGGCAGAAGCAGCGCGTCGCCATCGCCCGCGCGCTGGCGCTGCAACCGCAGATCATGCTGTTCGACGAGGTCACGTCGGCGCTTGACCCCGAACTGGTCGAGGAGGTGCTGGAGGTGATGAAGCGCCTCGCCGCCGAGACCGACATGACCATGCTGCTCGTCACCCACGAGATGGGCTTTGCCCATGACTTCGCCGACCGGGTCCTGTTCTTCGACAAGGGCCACATCGTCGAGCAGGGGCCACCCGAACAGATCTTCACCGCGCCGCAAGAGGACCGCACGAAGTCCTTCCTGCGCAAGATCATCGCCGCCGGACAGCGCGTGTGATGCCACCCCGACAGGAGAGAATGATGAAGAAATGCCTGATTGCCGCGCTGCTTCTGACAGCGCCCCTGCCCGCCTTGGCCGAGAAGCTGGACGACCTGAAGGAACAGGGCTTCGTCCGCATCGCCATCGGCAACGAGCCGCCCTATACCGCCGTCGCCTCGGACGGCAAGGTTTCGGGCGCGGCGCCCGACGTGGCGCGCGCGGTTTTCGAAAAGCTCGGGATCAAGGATCTGGAAGCCTCGATCGCCGAATATGGCGCGATGATCCCCAGCCTTCAGGCCGGACGGGTCGATGCGATCACCGCGGGTCTGTTCATGAAGCCCGAGCGCTGCCAGGCCGTCGCCTATTCCGAGCCGATCCTGTGCGACGCCGAGGCGCTGCTGGTTCCCAAGGGCAATCCCAAGGGCTTCAAGTCCTATGCCGACATCGCGAATGACACGGCCGCCAAGCTCGGCGCGCCGGGCGGAGGAACCGAGGAGAAGCTGGCGCTGGACGCCGGTGTGCCGCGCGACCGGCTGATCGTAGTGCCCGATCCGCAATCGGGGCTGAAGATGGTGCAGGATGGCCGCATCGACGCCTATTCGCTACCGGTCCTGTCGCTGAACGACCTGCTGGCGAAATCGGGCGATGCCAATCTTGAGGTCTTCGCCCCGGTCGAGGGCGCGCCGGTCTATTGCGACGGTGCGGCCTTCAACAAGGACGACACGGCCTTGCGCGACGCCTTCGATGTCGAACTGGCGAAAATGAAGGAATCCGGCGAGTTCGCCAAGATCATCGAGCCCTACGGTTTCTCGGCGGACGCGGCGAAATCCACCTCGCGCGCGGCGCTTTGCGGCGAATGATCCCGGGCGGCGGGGGTTGATCCCCGCCCCTTTTCCAACCGGACGGAAGGCAGGCATCAGCGCATGGGCGACTGGGCAGGATATCTGACACTTATCCTTCAGGGGGCATGGATCACGGTCAAGCTGACCGTGATGGGCTCGGCGCTGGCGCTGGTCGTGGCCTTCGTCGCCGGTCTTGGCCGGGTCTCGCGCCATGCGCCGCTGCGCTGGCTTTCGACCGTCTATATCGAGTTCTTCCGCGGCACCTCGATCTTCGTCCAGCTGTTCTGGATCTATTTCGTGCTGCCGATGACGGGGATACACCTGTCGCCCATGCAGGCCGGGGTGATGGCGCTGGGGCTGAATGTCGGGGCCTACGGGGCCGAGGTGGTGCGGGGCGCGATCCTCGCGGTGCCGCGCGACCAGTTCGAGGCCTGCGTGGCCGTCAACCTGACCCGCTTCCAGCGCATGAGGCATGTCATCCTGCCCCAGGCCCTGCCCTTGATGCTGCCGACCTTCGGCAACAATGCGATCGAGCTGCTGAAGGCCACATCGGTCGTGTCGCTGATCTCGCTTTCGGACATGACCTTTCAGGCGCAGGTGGTACGGTCGCAGACCGGCAGCACGCTGCTGCCCTTCGTGACGATCCTTCTGCTCTATTTCGCGATGTCCTCGGCGATCTCCTTCGGGATGCGGCGGCTGGAACACCGTGTGACCCGCGGTCTGGACGGGGTGCGCTAGGATGGAATGGGATTGGGAATTCGCGCTTTCGATCCTGCCCGTGCTGCTGCAGGGGTTCAAGATCACGCTGCTCGCCACCTTCCTCGGCGCGATCGTCGCGGCGGTGCTGGGCCTTGTCTTCGCCATCCTGCGCCGGTCCCCGAACCGGACGGTCGCGCGGATCACGGGCTTTGCCGTCGAGTTCATCCGCGGCACGCCGCTGCTGGTGCAGCTCTACTTCATCTTCTACGTGCTGCCGGATATCGGGATCAGCCTTCCGGCCCTGACCGCCGGGGTGATCGGGATGGGCCTGCATTACGCCACCTACACCGCCGAGGTTTATCGCGGCGGCATCGAGGCCGTGCCGCGCGGCCAGTGGGAGGCCGCGAAGGCCACGAACCTGACCGCGCGGCAGACATGGCTGCATGTGGTCCTGCCGCAGGCGGTGCCGCCGATGATCCCGGCCATGGCGAACTATCTGCTGGCCATGTTCAAGGAAACGCCGCTGCTCTCCGCGATCACCGTGGTCGAGCTGATGAATCAGGCGAAATCGGTGGCGAACTCCTCCTACCGCTATGTCGAGCCGATGACGCTGGTGGGCGCGATGTTCCTGATCGTCAGCATCATCTCGGTGATCGCCCTGCGCTGGCTGGAACGCCGTTACGGAAGGATTTCGCGGTGAGCATCCTGAACCTGCCCGTCGAACTGGACGACCGCCCCCTGCCCCGCCGCATCGGGCTGGTGACGCTGGCGACCGACCACACGACCGAGGTTGATTTCTCGGTCCTGCCGGCGCGTGGGATCGGCGTCTATGCGACGCGGATCCCCTTCGCCAACCCGGTGACGCCCGAAACGCTGGCGGCCATGGCCAAGGACGTGACCGCCGCCGCGGCGCTGATCCTGCCGGGCGAGGATCTGGACGCCGTGGTCTATAGCTGCACCTCGGCCTCGGTGGTGATCGGGGACGAGGCGGTGAGGGACGCGATCAGGCTGGGCAAGCCGGAGGCAGAGGCGATCACGCCGATCTCGGCCGGTTTCGCCGCTTTGCGCGCGCTTGGCGCGGACCGGATCACGCTGATGACGCCCTATACCCCCCGAACCACCGCGCCCATGGCCGAATGCTTCGAGGCGGGCGGTTTCGGGCTGCAGGGCGTCTCGTGCATGAACCTGACCGATGACCGGGAAATGGCCCGGATCTCGCACGCGACGATCATCGAGGCGGCGCGCGCGGCGCTGGTTCCCGGCAGCGAGGCCATGTTCATCGCCTGCACCGCCGTCCGGGCCTCGGGTATCATCGACCGGATCGAGGAAGCGGTGGGCGTCCCGGTCGTTTCCGCAAATTCCGCGACGCTCTGGGCCGCGCTGCGGGCCTGCGGCGATACCGGGGCGGCCGCGCCCGGCCAGTTGATGAGGCTGCCATGACCGTGACGCTGGATCATGTGCAGGACGCCGCGCGGCGCATAGCGGGCCATGTCGTGCGGACGCCGATGCTGCGGGATGAAAGCCTTTCGGTGCGGCTGGGCCAGCCGGTCTGGATGAAATGCGAATATCGCCAGACCACCGGCGCCTTCAAGCTGCGGGGCGCGACGAATGCCCTGCTGTCGCTGCCGCCCGAGGCGCTGGCGCGGGGTGTCGTCACCGCCTCGACCGGCAATCACGGCCGGGCGCTGGCCCATGCCGCCCGCGCCCTTGGCGTGCCGGCGACGGTCTGCCTGTCGCGGCTGGTTCCGGCGAACAAGGTGCAGGCCGTCCGCGATCTGGGGGCCGAGGTTCGCATCATCGGCGTGAGCCAGGACGAGGCCATGGCCGAGGTCGCCCGCGCGGTGGCCGAGGAGGAGATGGCCGAGATCCCGCCCTTCGACCATACCGAGGTGGTGGCGGGACAGGGCACGCTGGGGATCGAGATCCTCAAGGACTGTCCGACCGTCAGCACGCTCCTGATCCCGCTGTCCGGCGGCGGTCTTGCCGCCGGCATCGCGGCCGCGGCCCGGGCCCTTGACCCGCGGGTCAGGGTGATCGGGATCAGCATGGAAAGGGGCGCGGCCATGGCCGCCAGCCTGAAGGTCGGTCACCCCGTCGATGTGGTCGAGGAGGCGACACTGGCCGACTCGCTCGGTGGCGGCATCGGGCTGAAGAACCGCGTCACCTTCGATCTGTGCCGTATGCTCCTCGATGACACCATCCTCGTGACCGAGGCAGAGATCGCCGAGGCCATGCGCCATCTGGGCCGCGCCGGCCATGTGGTCGAGGGCGCTGCCGCCGTGGGCCATGCCGCGCTGCTCTCGGGCAAGGTGCGCCCTGACGGCCCGGTCGTCGCGCTGCTGTCGGGCGGCAATATCGAACCCTCCCTCCATGCCCGGATCATGGCGGGCGCGAATGCGGTGGAGCCGGCATGAGGAACCCCGTCACCATCCTGACCGAGGCCGAGCTGCGCCAGCTGGTGCCGCTGGACCTCGACGCGGTCGATTGCATCGAGGATGCCTTTCTCGCGCTGGCGACGAAGCCCGTCGCCATGCCCGATATCCTGCGCCTCGACATCCCTGAACATCGCGGAGAGGTGGACGTAAAGACCGCCTATATCCCCGGTCTCGACCATTTCGCGATCAAGATCAGCCCCGGCTTCTTCGACAATCCGAAGCTGGGCCTGCCGTCGACGAACGGGATGATGGTGGTGCTGTCGGCGCGGACCGGACTGGTCGAGGCCTTGCTGCTCGACAACGGCTATCTGACCGATATCCGCACCGCCGCCGCGGGCGCCGTCGCCGCGCGGCATCTGGCGCGCGAGGACGCGCGAGCGGCGGCGGTTCTGGGCGCCGGGATGCAGGCCCGGATGCAGTTGCAGGCGCTGGCGTTGGTGCGGCCCATCGCAAGCGCCGGTGTCTGGGCGCGCGATCCGACCAAGGCCACGGCTTTCGCGGCCGAGATGGGCGCAACACTGGGCTTCCCGGGCACGACCGCCGCCAGCATCGCCGAGGTAACACGCGATGCCGACGCCGTCGTCACGACGACCCCCGCGGACAAGCCGATCCTGACCGCCGCCGAAGTCCGCCCCGGCACCCATGTCACCGCCATGGGATCGGATGCCGAACACAAGAACGAAATCGCGCCCGACCTGATCGAGGCCGCCTATTACGTCGCCGACCGCCTGTCCCAGACGCGCCGGCTGGGCGAGTTGCACCATTCGCCGCTGGTCCGGCGCGACTTCCGCGAACTCGGACAGATCATCGCCGGTCTCGCCCCCGGCCGCAGCAGCCCGGACCAGATCACTCTGTGCGACCTGACCGGCACCGGCATTCAGGACACCGCCATCGCAGCCCTTGCCCTGTCCCGCGCGCGCGCCGCCGGGGCCGGCCAGAAATTTTCACTTTGAGAGCTATCCCCATGACAGATGTCTCGTTGAAGTTCACCCGCGACGAATATGCCGCCCGGCTTGCCAAGACCCGCAAGGCGATGGAGGCCAAGGGGGCCGATCTGCTGATCGTCACCGACCCCTCGAACATGAACTGGCTGACCGGCTATGATGGCTGGTCCTTCTATGTCCACCAATGCGTGGTCGTGCCCCCAGAGGGCGAGCCGATCTGGTTCGGGCGCGGGCAGGACGCGAATGGCGCGAAGCTGACCGCATACCTGCGCCACGACAGTATCGTCGGTTATCCCGACCATTATGTGCAGAACCCGGAAAGGCACCCTATGGATTACCTTTCCGGTATCCTGCGGGACAAGGGCTGGGGCGCGAAGCGTATCGGCGTCGAGATGGACAATTACTGGTTCACCGCCGCCGCCTTCGCCAGCCTGACCAAGCATCTGCCCGACGCGCGGTTCAGCGATTGCACCGCACTGGTCAACTGGCAGCGCGCGGTGAAGTCGCCGCAGGAAATCGCCTATATGCGCAACGCCGCCCGCATCGTCGAGGCGATGCATGCCCGCATCACCGACAAGATCGAGGTAGGGATGCGCAAATGCGACCTCGTGGCCGAAATCTATGACGCGGGAACGCGCGGCGTCGAGGGCATCGGCGGCGATTATCCGGCGATCGTGCCGCTGTTGCCCTCGGGCCGCGACGCCTCGGCACCGCACCTGACATGGGACGACAAGCCGATGAAATCCGGCGAGGGCACCTTCTTCGAAATCGCGGGCTGCTATCACCGCTATCACTGCCCGCTGTCCCGCACGGTCTTTCTGGGCAAGCCGACGCAGGCCTTCCTCGACGCGGAAAAGGCGACGCTGGAGGGGATGGAGGCCGGACTTGCCGCCGCGAAGCCGGGCAATACCTGCGAGGATATCGCCAAGGGCTTCTTCGGCGTGCTGGCGAAATACGGCATCAAGAAGGACAACCGCACCGGCTATCCGATCGGCCTCAGCTATCCGCCCGACTGGGGCGAGCGCACCATGTCGCTGCGCCCCGGCGACAAGACGGTGCTGGAACCGGGCATGACCTTCCATTTCATGACCGGCCTCTGGCTCGAGGACATGGGGCTTGAGATCACCGAGTCGATCCTGATCACCGAAACCGGCGTCGAATGCCTGGCCAATGTGCCGCGCAAACTGTTCGTGAAGGACTGAGGCCATGCTTCAGATGCAGATGGTCCCCTCGCCCGTCACCTCGACAGTCGATTTCGACGCGCCGGGGGTCAGCCACGGCTTCCTGCGCCTGCCCTATTCCCGCGACGATGCGGCATGGGGTTCGGTCATGATCCCGCTGACCGTGGTCAAGAATGGCGAGGGGCCGACGGCGCTGCTGACCGGGGCGAACCATGGCGACGAATACGAGGGGCCGATCGCGCTTTTCGACCTTGCCTCGACCATCCGGGCCGGTGATGTGACGGGGCGGATCATCATCATCC
>Ga0160471_100351_pt1 | contig 13853 bp, 15 predicted proteins | sample HID1973K_E11MG_FD_108268 | JGI IMG/M metagenome (GOLD analysis project Ga0160471, IMG submission 108268) | Enriched mosquito-associated microbial communities from UW Madison campus, WI, USA - HID1973K_E11 MG | ecosystem: Host-associated > Arthropoda: Insects > Digestive system > Unclassified ... | reverse complement strand
GGCGCCCTGGGGCAGCGCCTCGATCCTCCTGATCAGCTGGGCCTATTGCCTGATGATGGGGGGCGAGGGGCTGACGCAAGCGACGCGCGTGGCGATCCTGAACGCGAACTATATCGCGAGCCGTCTGGCCGGGGCCTATCCGGTCCTCTTCATGGGCAATCGCGGTCGCGTGGCGCATGAATGCATCCTCGACATGCGGCCGTTCCAAGCGCATGGCGTGACCGTGGACGACATCGCCAAGCGGTTGATCGACAACGGTTTCCACGCGCCCACGATGAGTTGGCCGGTTGCGGGAACCCTGATGGTCGAGCCGACCGAATCGGAAACCAAGGCCGAGATCGACCGCCTGATCACCGCCTTCGAGGCGATCCGCGCCGAGATCACCGACGTGGCCGAGGGCCGTATCAGCGCCGATGCCAGCCCCCTGCGCCACGCGCCGCACACGGTCGAGGATCTGGTCGCCGACTGGGACCGCGCATATTCGCGCGAGCAGGGCTGCTTCCCGCCGGGCGCGTTCCGGGTCGACAAATACTGGCCGCCGGTCGGACGGGTCGACAACGTCTATGGCGATCGCAACCTGATCTGCACCTGTCCGCCCCTCGAGAGCTATGCCGAGGCGGCCGAGTAATCGCCCATTGAAATCCGGCATCGCGGGATCATCTTTTGGGAAAAGCCCCGGAGACCCGCGATGCCTGCCGTGAAACTGACCTGCCTGTCCTGCGGGCAGGTGAACCGCCTCCCTTCCGAGCGCCTGTCCGAGGCGCCGAAATGCGGCACCTGCGGCGCGGGGCTGATGCCCGGCAAGCCTCAGCCGGTGGATTTCGATACATTGCAAAAGGCGGCGCGCAATGACGAGGTGCCGTTGCTGGTCGATTTCTGGGCGCCGTGGTGCGGGCCCTGCCGTTCAATGGCCCCGGAATTCGAGAAGGCGGCCCGGCAATTGCAGGGCAGGGTGCGATTGGTCAAGATCGATACCCAGGCCCATCCCAAGGCCAGCCAGCGGTGGAACATCCGCGGCATCCCGGCCTTCATCCTGTTCCGCGCCGGCCGTGAGATCGCGCGCGAGGCCGGCGCTCGCCCGGCTGGCGATCTGATCCGCTTCGTCGAGGCACACTCTTCCGCGCGGGCATCTTGACATTCCCTTTTTGGCGGGCCAATTAGCCAGCCAGTGGGGCCGTAGCTCAGTTGGTAGAGCGCATCGTTCGCAATGATGAGGTCAGGGGTTCGATTCCCCTCGGCTCCACCAGACATCCGTTTTATTTGAATTTCGGTAAGTTAAGTGGTGTTTTCCCCACCATCGTTCCCACATATCGCCCTACGGAATTTTTTCGTAGAACCCAGACTGACCTCTGAGGGCGAACCCCTGGAGGGTGCAGCTTCTGAATTTCATTTTGCGTTCGGATCGCAGGTCGCGAATCCTTCGTAAGAGCTTCCAAATTTCCTTGGAAATGTGCGGGACTACCCGGTCCGAAGGAAGTCTGTCTGGAATAAGGACGGGTATCATCGTTACGCGACCTCATACGTCGTCCTCCGGCCGAAGTAGGTCGCCTGGCTGATACCGGATTTGGGGCAGATCTCCGCGACCCGCGTGCCCTTCTCGCTTCTCTTCGGGTTGAACATCTGCCTCGCGGGTCCGAGAACTGGCTCGCGTTCCTGCGAGCGCGCTCCGCTCCAAGCCGGAAGAATGGCGGAAAACCACCTTCCGACGCTCCAGTATGCCAGATCAGAGCAGCACAGATCCTCCCCTTCTTTGCAAGCTTGACCAGACTCGGTATGGTCGCCCGATCGCTGAACAAATCGCCCTCTGCTAAGCCCGGAGCGGCTCAGGACCTGGAAAGAGAGCGCTTCACCAGAATGAACAAATCATCGTTCCGCGAGACCATGAACGAGAGTTTGGCCGGAAAGCCGAGGGTCATGAGTTCAGGATCAGAACCCCACTATGACGTGCCGCCGCTCCTGCGTTCCGATCTGCTCGGCGCCAATGAGTGCAATGTCGCGGATCTGCGCGCCTGGACCCCGAGAGAATTTTTGCACCGCCCACTGCAAAAGGCGCGCGACTGTTTCAATGAACTGGCTGCCCAGTTCGATCTGGAAGAAAAGACGACATCATGAACTTCGATCATGCCTTCATCATCACTTATGGCCGCTCTGGCTCGACGCTGTTGCAGGGAATCCTGAACACGATTCCCGGCGCGTGTATCCATGGCGAGAATGGGAATATACTTTTCTTCATCAGCAGGATCGGCGAAGGGCTGAGGATGAGCCAGCGTTTTGCGCCGGTCGCGGACAGCCCTACGCATCCGTGGTTTGGGGCGCAGAATATTCCCCATGAATCCTTCCTTGATGATCTGGTGGCGAAATTTAAACTGGATATCATGCCGAAAGCCGAAGCCCATACGTTGATCGGCTTCAAAGAGATCCGGTTTCACATTCCCTATCCGCAACTGGAGCAATACATCTCTTTCATCCGTCGAAATTTCTCGCGTAGCGCCATCGTATTCAATACCCGGGATCTGGATGCGGTGATGGAAAGCAACCGTCGGGCCAAGCATCTCGTTGTCGAGGATCGTGTCCGGGACGCCGATGCGAACTTCAGACGCTATGCGGCGCAGAACCCGGATTTTTGCCATTTGGTTCACTATGATGACTACACCCGGAATCCGGAATTGCTCCGCGGCTTGTTCGACTTTCTCGGTGCGGAGTTCGACGCTGACAGTGTCGCGCAGACCATGGCGCAGACCCATTCCGTGCGCACCAGCGTCAATGCCGGCTGAATCGGGATAGTCGCGATGAACAGCAGCGTGAACCGTCCCAATATCTTTGTCGTCGGCACCATGAAGGGCGGCACGACCGCTCTTCATCACATATTGACTTCGCATCCCGAAATCCTGTCGGGTACGCAAAAGGAGATTCACTATTTTTCTTTGTATTATGACAAGGGTGAGGATTGGTATCACGCGCATTTTGCAGATTTGCCGCCGGGCAAGAATTATGTGGATGCCAGCCCAACTTATCTGGACACCGCTAATACGCCGCTGATCCCGCGCCTGATCGATGCTTACAGTCCGACGGGAAGGATCATCTTCATTTCACGCAACCCGATCGAACGCGCGATTTCGCATTTCCATCACCTGCGTAAGGTGAATAAGGTTCCCGTCCTGCAGGACATGGATTGCGACACCTTCTTTACACGCGATCTGGCAAGTATGCTGCATGGGTCCGGTCCCATCGCCAGAAACTTCATGTTTACCATCAATTTCAGCCTGTTTCATGCAAAGGTGAACCTCTACAAGCGGATCTTCGGTGACCGCTTGCTTGTCCTTGACAACAGCCAGTTGCGCAGCAGGCCGCAGGAATCAGTCCGGCGCGTCTTCGAACATGTCGGGGTCGAACCGATCTGGGACGATTCCTTTTCTGTCATCAGGCACAGCCACAAGACGGAACTGGCGCACATCTCGCCCGAGGTCTTTCGCCGCCTCAGCCGGATCCTGCGTCCCGATTACGAAATGTTCTGCAAGGGCAACGGGATCGAATTTGTCTGGCCAGAACCCGATGCATAGGCTTCGCGATTTTCTGAAGCAACTGGTCGGCCGCAAGGTCGCGCCGTCGGCAGAGCCCCCCTTCAAGACCGAGGGTGGTGTTTTGCGCGGGCGGGATGGCTGGCTGTTTCTGTGGGACGGCTCGAATGACGTGCATCGCTATTACACCGATGCGGATTTCTTCTCGCCGGAGGATACTGTCGCCTGGGCCGACCTGTTGAACCAGCGCGCCGCGCGGATGCGGGAGATCGGTGCGCAATATCGCCACGTGGTCATTCCCGACAAGCTGTCGCTTTATCCGCACCACCTGCCCATGGCGCTGCCCTATCCCGACCGGCATCCCTGTGCGCAGCTTGGCCGGCTGTTTTCCGGGGATGCGCCTTATGTCGACCTGCTGCCCGACTTGCGCGGTCAGCGGGGCGATTGGCCCGCGCGGGTGGGCTGTGGGCCGGATGGCTTCTTTTTCCGGACCGACAGCCATTGGACATTCGAGGGGTGCCGGGTTGCCTATATCCGGCTCTGCGAGAGTCTGGGTGTGACCCCACGGGATCTTGCGGACCGCGCTCCGCCAGCAGGGCGCGAGATGGCGCTTGACCTTGGCGCGAAGCTCACGCCGCCGATGCTGGAAATGGGCCGCTTTGGTCGCGTGCTGCGCGACAGCCGCCGGGTCAGCGCCAATGAAATGGTGCGCTATAACGAGGCCGAGGGCCTGGCCAAGGGGGCACCGCGCTTTGTCGGCTGCATGGTTCACAACCATAACGATCATCCCGAGGCCGACCCGCGTCGTCTGGTCTTGTTCGGAGATTCCTTCAGTGAATTTCGCCCGCATCTGTTGACGGCGATGTTGTCGGAAACCTTCCGCGATGTGCATTTCGTCTGGTCCACCAGTCTGGATCACGACTTCATCGCGCGGCTTGCGCCGGATATCGTCGTTTCCGAAATCGCCGAGCGCTTCTGCAAGCGCCTGCCTCGGGATGATTTCACCGTGGTTCCCGGCTGATCCGCCCGAGGGTGGATGGACTGGCGGTCGGAATCGTCTGGTGATCGCCGCCGCCACCTGCCCCGACGACAGGCCCTGATCCCGGCGCGGAGGCAGCCGGCCGGGTGCGGTCTGGACCGGCCGAATTTTCTCTGTCATCGAGTCGGCGAGCGATGCTGAACCGCGTCTGGTCATCTAGGAGCCGCCGCCCTCAACCTGACCGCGAGGACATTCCATCGGAATGTCGGTGCCCGAGTCGAGTTCGAATCCGGTGCATCGCATCCGGGTGCCACGTCCCCGGTCCGGCGATGGTCAGGTCGTTTCCCAGACGCCGAAATGGATAGTGTCTGTGTTCGATGCCGAACCGGGCCGCGTTGCCGCGTCCTGAGCGCCCGAGGCTCAACAGGCTGCTGGTATAATTATTTGTAATAATTTGAATATTTCAGACGGATGCGAGACTCAGGCAACGCGGATCTGCGTCCCCTTTCCTTGTCCGTCAAAAAACTGCGGGCAGTCCGTATCTAATTGCTTTGGACAAAATGCCTGCCAAAAGACAAGTTCAGCCGATCCAGACACGATCAACGCACCATCTCCTGGGGAGGAGCATTACCTTTTATGTTAGCAACTATCTTTGGCTCGCTTTATGGCCTGGTGAGTTCACCTCATATCATGGGGTTGATGTTCATCGCGGTCGTTTTCGGCGTGCTTGTGGGCGTGACGCCGGGTATCGGCGGCAAGCTCTCGATCGCGATGGCTATTCCCTTCGTCTATGGCATGGACATGATCGCGGGGGCGGTCTTCCTGCTGACGATGCATGCCGTGAACGGCACCAGCGGCCAGATCTCCAGCATCATGTTCGGTATCCCCGGCGACGGCGATGATGCGGCGACCACCCTGGACGGGCATCCATTGGCCAAGCAGGGGCAGGCGGCGCGGGCGCTCGGCGCCTCGATCACGGCCTCGGGCGTGGGCGGCATCATCGGCGCGGTGGTCTTCGCCATCCTGATTCCCGTGCTCGAGCCGGTGGTCCTGCAGTTCAGCCCCGCGGAATTCTTTTTGATCGCCATCCTCGGCATCAGCTTCATCGCCTTCCTCGCAAGCGGCCACAAGATCGTCAAAGGTCTGATCGTCGGCTTCTGGGGGCTGATGCTGTCCACCGTCGGGATGGACCCGCAAACCGGCACGCCGCGCTTCGCCGGCGACATCCTGATGCTCTGGGATGGGGTCAGCCTCGTTACCGCGGTCCTTGCCATGTTCGCCGTCCCCGAAATGCTTGGGCTTGGGGCGCAGGGCAAGTCGATCTCGGACGTGCCCCGCGATTCGGCCAGCTTCTCGTATCGGCAGCTCTTCTCGGGCGTGATGGAAGTGCCGCGGCACTGGTGGCTGGTGATCCGCACCTCGGTCATCGGCGCGGTTATCGGCATCATTCCGGGTCTGGGCGGTTCGGCCGCCGCATGGTTCTGCTATGGCCATGCCGTGCAGACCTCGAAACATCCCGAGCGTTTCGGCAAGGGCGCCATCGAGGGCGTGATCGCCCCTGAAACCGCGTCGAACGCCAAGGAAGGCGGCGGGCTGCTGCCGACGCTGTTCTTCGGCATTCCGGGTTCGTCGGGCATGGCCGTTCTGCTGGGCGCCTTCATCATCCTGGGCATCCAGCCGGGCGCGCTGATGATGACCGACCATCTCGACGTGGTCTGGAGCCTGATCTGGGCGCTGGTCGTCGGCAACCTCATGGCCGTGGCGCTGCTGCTGGTGATCTGCCGCTATGTCGCGGTGCTGACCTTCGTGAATGGCCGCCTTCTGGTGCCCTTCGTTCTGGTCTTCATCTCGCTTGGCTGCTTCCTCAGCGACTTCAACTGGGAAAACCTGATCATCCTGTCGGTGTTCAGCGTGCTTGGCTATGCCTTCATGCGGGCGGGTTGGCCGCGGTCTCCCTTCGTGATCGGCCTGATCCTGGGCGGCAATGCCGAGGGCTCGCTGCATCAGGCGCTGCAACTGTGGGGCTACTCGTTCTTCCTGCGCCCGATGTCGCTGGTCCTGATCGCCATGATCGTCGGCCTGCTGGGCTATGCGCTCTATCGCAATCTCGGGCCGAAGGCCCCGACGGTGCAATTCGGTGACTGACATGAAAACTATGTTCAACAGCTTCAGCACCTGGATCACCCTTCTGATGCTGGTCATCTTCTCGGTGATGGTGCTGATCTCGTTCGGCTATCCCGCAGGGGCGCGGTTCATGCCGCTGGTTGTCGGCATTCCCGGCATCCTTCTTTGCAGCCTGCAACTGGTCGTCGACTGGTTCACGAGCCACAAGACGGAAATCGGCACGCATTTCCATTCCGAGCCGCGCGCAGGCCAGCACAGTCTGGACGAGTATCCCGCCGCCGAGCATGGGCACATCGCCGAGGCCGCGTCGCCCGAGGAGGAGTTCGGTCCCGAGACCGTAGGCGCCGAAATCACGATCTGGGTCTATTTCCTCAGCTACATGGCAGCGGTCCTGCTGTTCGGCTTCGTGCTGTCGGTGCCGGTCATGGTGGCGATCTACCTGTGGCGCGAGGCCGATGTGCGGCTGCCCTATGCCATCCTGGCCGGGCTGATCTGCACCACCGCCATGCATCTGATGTTCGAAACGCTGCTGCAGTTCCAGTTGCATCCCGGCTTCCTGACCGGAGACCTGCTGCATTCGATCGGGCTTTAGGTTTGAGCATCCGGGCCACCCTCCAGCGCTGGGGGGTGGCCCATGCGTCGCGGACGCGTATATCCGCCAGAGATCCCCAGGGAGGAAAACCAATGTTTCGTGGAATCAAACGCTGTGCCGTAGCGATGGCCGCCCTGCTGGTGGTGACGGCGGCCGAGGCTCAGGAGGGCCCGGCCTTTTTCGACGGCAAGACCGTGAACTATATCGTCGCGACCGATGCCGGCGGGGGCTATGACACCAACGGTCGTCTCGTCGCCCAGTTCATGCAGAAATATCTGCCCGGCTCGACCTTCGTGGTCCGCAACATGCCCGGTGCGGGTCAGATCATCGGCGCCAACTACATTTCGGCCTCGAAGCCCGACGGGCTGACCATCGGCACGTTCAACACCGGCCTGATCTACAGCCAGTTGATCGAGGATCCGGCAGCGCGGTTCGATCTCAGCAAGATGTCCTGGGTCGGCAAGGTCGCCTCGGATCCCCGGGTCATCGTGGTATCGACCGAATCCGGTATCAACAGCATCGACGACCTGATGAAAAGCAGCGACCGGGTGAAGTTCGCCACCTGCGGCGTGGGCTGTGCATCGATGCTGGAATCCACCATGCTGATCAAGGCGCTGAACCTGCCGGTCGACCTGGTGACGGGCTATAACGGCAATGACGATCAGCTTGCCATGCGCCGGGGCGAAGTCGCGGGCATGTTCGGCTCGCGCTCGTCCTTCGAGCAGTTCGTCTCCGAGGGGCATGGCAAGTTCATCGCCCAGATCGGCGGGTCGCAAACCGACGTGCCGCAGCTTTCGACCGTCACGACCGACGAGGCGGCGCAGCGCGCCATCGCGCTGGTCGCGTCGCAGGCCACGATCGCCCGGCTGACCGCCGGTCCGGCCGATATTCCCCAGGATCGGCTGGATGCGCTGCACGCTGCCTATCAGTCGGCTGTGACAGACCCGGAGTTCCTCGCCAAGGCCGAGGCCGCCAAGCTGCCGATCGACCCGCTTGTCGGCGACGACGTGCAGAACGCTGTCGTCAAGGCGCTGGAACAGACGCCCGAGATGGTTTCCTTCCTCAAGGAAATCATGGCGAACAAAGAGTAGCACCCAAGACAGGCCCCGCCGGATCCCGGCCGGGGCCGATCTTCAGGATACCTGAAAAGACTCTCCATGACCGGACGCACGGCCATGGGTTCATCTTCTATGTCTCACGGAGAAGCGTATGTTTCTGAAAGCAATCACGGCCGCTGCCGGCTTGGCCGTTGCCATCGGTGGCGCTGCGTTGGCTCAGGACGGCCCCGCCTTCTATGACGGGAAGACCGTCGAATATATCGTCGGCACCGATCCCGGCGGGGTCTATGACACCAACGGGCGGCTGGTGGCCGAGTTCATGCAGAAATACCTGCCCGGCTCGACCTTCGTGGTTCGCAACATGCCCGGAGCGGGCGGCATCATCGGGGCGAACTATGTCTATGCCTCGAAGCCGACCGGCCTGACCATGGGCACCTTCAACACCGGGCTGATCTATGGCCAGCTTGTCGAGAACCCGGCGCTGAAGTTCAGCCTGTCCGAGATCGGCTGGGTCGGCAAGGTCGCCACCGATCCGCGCGTTCTTGTGGTCACGACGCAATCCGGCATCGAAAGCTTCGAGGACCTGAAGGCGCTGACCAGCCCGGTCAAGTTCGCGACCTGTGGCGTCGGCTGCGCGTCGATGGTGGAATCCACCCTGCTGGTCTCGACCTTCGACCTGCCGGTCCAGGTGATCTCGGGCTATAACGGCAACGAGGGGCAATTGGCGATGATGCGCGGCGAGGTGCAGGGCACGCTCGGCTCACGCTCGGAGTTCGAGAGCTTCGTGGCCGAGGGTCGCGGCCGCTTCATCGCGCAGATCGGCGGCACCCAGACCGATGTTCCGCAACTGGCCAGTTTCGCCACGACCGAGGCGCAGGAAAGCTCGGTCGCGCTGGTTTCGGCGCAGGGCCAACTGGGCCGCTGGACCGCGGTGCCGCCGGACCTGCCGGCCGACCGCCTTGCCACGCTGCGGGCGGCCTATGCCTCGGCGACCAGCGATCCGGAATTTGTCGCAAAGGCCAAGGCCATCGACATTCCGGTCGATCCTCTGGTTGGCGACGCCGTGGGCGCGCTTGTCCATCAGGCGCTGGAACAGCCGCCCGAAGTGGTCGAGTTGCTGAAAGGCGCGACCAGAAAAAACTGACATGGTTTGTGCCCCGGAGCTTCCGGGGCGCCGTCATATGATGGGAGGAGAAACATAATGACATTGATCAGGCGGGCCGTGGCGATTGCTGCCACCGTTCTTGCCGCCGGTTTCGGCACGACATGGGGCACGGCGGCGCTGGCGCAATCGGGGGCCGATTTCTTCAACGGCAAGACCGTGAACTATGTGGTGGCGACGTCTCCGGGCGGCGGCTACGACACCAACGGGCGCCTTGTCGCCGAGTTCATGCAGAAGCATCTGCCCGGATCGACCTTCGTGGTCCGCAATATGCCGGGCGCGGGCCATATGATCGGCGCCGCCTTCATCTATGCGGCCAAGCCCGACGGCCTGACGCTGGGAACCTTCAATACAGGGCTGATCTATTCGCAGCTGACCGGCGAGGCAGGCAGCCGCTTCGACCTGGGCAACATGGATTGGGTCGGCAAGCTGACCTCGGACCCACGGGTGATCATCGTGGCCAAGGATTCGGGCATCGACAGCTATGAGGATCTGCTCGCGCTGAAGGAACCGGTCCGCTTCGCCGCGGCGGGGGTGGGCAGCGCCTCGACAGTCGAGACGCAGATGCTGATCACCTCGCTCGACCTGCCGATCGACCTGATCACCGGCTATGACGGCAATGACGGGCTGCTGGCGATCCGCCGGGGCGAGGTGGTGGGCATCCTTGGCGCGCGCTCGTCGCTGGAGCCGTTCGTCAAGGAGGGCCATGCGGTGATGATCGCGCAGATCGGCGGTTCGCAAACCGACGTGCCGCAGCTCGCCTCGCTGGTTAAGGATAACGAGGCCGGGCAGCGCGTCATCTCGCTGGTGGCGTCGCAGGGTAACATCTCGCGCCTGACCGCAGCGCCCAAGGACATTCCTCAAGATCGGATCGAGGCGCTGCGCGCCGCCTATCAGGCCGCCGTGACCGATCCGGCATTCCTTGAGCGTGCGAACAAGATGGAGCTGCCGGTCGATCCGGTGGTGGGCGCGCCGGTGGGCGATGCCGTGGCCGAGGCGCTGAACCAGACGCCGGAAATGGTCGAGTTCCTGAAGACGACGCTGAAAGGCGACTGATCCACGAAACGCAAGGACAGGAAAGGCCGGGCCGCCCGCTGGCAGCCCGGCCTTTTCATTTGCACCGCTAGGTCGCCACCCCGGCAAGATCGGCAAGGAGGTAAAGCCCCCCGACAGCGGCGAGAATGGGATAGGGGCCAAGCGAGGTATAGCGCAGGACCGCCATGGTGGCGGCGATGGCCAGCCCGTCGGCCATTCCCAGATCCGCGATGCGGGCGACCCCGACCGCGCCGGCAAGGATCAGTCCGACCGCCACCGGCATCAGGCCCTTTTCCAGAGCATTGCTCCAGACCGAGCCGTGATGCCGCTGCCAGATCTGCCCGACGCCGCAAATCAGCAGGGACGAGGGCAGGAAGATCGCGACCGTTCCGGCGAGCGCTCCCCAGATCCCGGCGATATGCCAGCCGATCAACGCCACGATCAGGGTGGCGGGTCCCGGCGCGGTTTTCGAGATGGCGAAAAGATCGGTGAATTCGCGCGATGTCAGCCAGTGCTGCACCTCGACCGTCTGCTGCTGCAGGCCGGCATGGATGGTCTGCCCGCCCCCGAAGGACATGAGTGAAAGCGGCACGCAGATCAGGACCAGGCTGATGATCTTGCCGATGTCATCATCCATGGCGTTTCGCCCTTTCCTGCCACCAGCACAGGCCCACGCTGACCGGCACGACGACCAGCACAACCTCGATCATCGGCAGCCGCAGCAGCGCCACCGCCACGAAGGTCCCTGCAGCGATCGCGATGCCGGGAATGTTCTTCCGGATGCGGCTGGCGCTTTTGATCCCGGTCAGCATCATCGCCGAAAGGCCCACGCAGGCGAGTCCGCCCAGAACGGCCTGCGCATGAGGATAGGACGCGATCCGGCTATAGGTGATGCTGAACAGCAGGATGATGACGAAGGGCGGGGCGATCATGCCGAAGGCCGCGACCACAGCGCCCGGATAGCCCCGTAGCTGCAGGCCGACATAGACCGCAAGGTTCACCGGATTGGCCCCCGGCATGGCCAGCGCGACCGTGAGGATCTGCATGAACTTCTCCTCGCTGATCCAGCCGCGCCGGTCCACCACCTCGCGGTTGATCCAGCCGACCGAACCGCCCCCGAACGAGGTCGAGCCGAGCTTGAGGAAGGACAGCAGGATATGGTTCAGAGGTACATATTGTGGGCGTGTGCCTATGGGCGGGTCACTTGCATCCGAGGCATCCATGTCTGTCATTCGCAGCCACCTTCCGATGATGTGTTTTTATTCATATACTTATGATGATCAATTGTTCCTTATAAAGGAACATAGTTCCAATATAATATCCGGCACGGATTTTTCCCGCAATCGAAATTCCGATGAGCGAGTGGGGCTAGGGCGGAGTGTCCTCGACCGCCCCCCCCCAATCAAGGCTTGGGGGTTGCCCGGCATCATGGCGGGACACGGCATGAGAATGCGGTTGGGGATGCGGAATTTATCCGCAGCGGCGGCGCGTTCCTGCGACCGGCTTTCGCAGCAAGGGATTCCGGTGTCTAGAAACTGTCCTGCACATGCATGTGGACATGGGTTCGCGGCTGCCCGTCGCCGTGGTCGTGATGCTGCAGCGCCGCTTCGACCGGCGTGAGGGCGACCGCGCCATGCCGGATCCCGCGTTCCAGAAACAGGGCCTGGGCAAAGTCGTTCACCTGCCTGAACGTGCCCCTCATGACGGCGAAGTCTATGGTGTAGCGGTGATCGACCGGGACGCTTGCGGAAAATATCAACTCGTCATGGCGGTCGAGCCGGCTCATGCGGAGCATCTTGGCCAGTCCCGGCATGGTCTGGTCGATCGTGTAGGAGATGACGCCGACACAGGAGGAATCCTCATGTTCCTCGGGCACCGTGTTCAGGCCCCGGCGCACCAGATCCCGGATCGCCTCCGAACGGCTGGAGGCGCCCGACCGTTCGATATAGGCGTCAAGCTCGCGGGTGAGCCCCGGGTCCATCGTGATCGTGGTTCGTATCATTTCTCAACTCGCCTCGCCGTCGCTGCCGCATTGGCCGAGGTTAGACAGGAACGGCCCGGATTGCACCAACCTCATGCCGCCGCAAGCCGCTATGCGGCGGTATTTCCGTCTATGGGGTGCAACCGCCCCTCGGCCAGCCGCAACTGTCTGCCGCAGATCGCGCCCCGCAGCGCATCGTCATGGCTGATGACGATCAGCGACATCCCGCGGCTGCGGACCAGTGCCAGAAGTGCGCGCCACAGATCCAGCGCGGTCAGCGCGTCGAGCTGTGCGGTGATCTCGTCGCAGATCAGCACCCGGGTCGAGGGCAGGAAGAAACGCGCCAGTGACACCCGGGCCAGTTCGCCCCCCGAAAGCTCGCCCGGATGCCGTGCCAGCCAGGCGGGACGGATGCCAAGCGCCGCCAGCACGGCAGGATCGCGCGGCGCGCCGTTTTCCAGCACTCGGGCTACCGTCCATCGCGGATCGACCGCCAACTCGGGCGATTGCGGGACATGCTGGACCGCACGCGCACCCGCCGAATGCAGCCCGTCCCAGATGACATGGCCCGCATCGGGGCAGATCTGCCCGGCAAGAATCCGGCCAAGCGTGGATTTTCCGGCACCTGAAGCGCCGCCAAGCCCCAGCACCTCTCCCGGTGCGAGCCGCAGCGAGACGTCGTGCAGCACCCTGCGACGATGGAACGCATGGTGGATATTCTCGGCGATCAGCATGGCGCGCTCCAGAATTGCGCGGCCCAGAGATCGCGCGAGAAGGGGTGGCGCAGTCCGTCGCTGGCGAAGGCGCTGGCCTCGGCGGTTTCGACCGGCCGGCCCTCGCGCAGGATGGTGACGCGGCGGGCGATCGCCACAAGCCGGAGCAGGTCATGGCTGATCAGCAGGACGCCCCGTCCTTCGGCGGCAAGTCCGGCGAGGATCTGCATGATCCGGTCGGCATTGGCGGGATCGAGGCCCAGTGTTGGCTCGTCCACGATCAGATAGTCGGCGCCCGTCGCCAGTGCGGTGGCGATCAGCACTCGCTTGGCCATGCCGCCCGATAGTTCATGGGGAAAGGCGTCAAGCGTCGTGGCGGGCAGGCCGAGTGCGGCGAAAAGGCCCGGCGCATCGGCCTGGCGCCCGGCGAGGCGGGCGAAGCGGTCCACCTGCCTGCCGCAGCGCGCCAGCGGGTCCAGCGCATCCACGGCCTGCGGCGCAAGGGCGATGCGCCCCGCTGCGGGGGCTGCCGCATCGATGCGGATGCGCCCTGACAGGTCCGCGTTGCGGGGCAGGCGGCCCATCAGCGCCTCGGCCACAAGGCTCTTGCCTGCGCCCGATCCGCCGACAAGGCCCGTGACCTCGCCCGGCGGCACGGCGAGGGTGATGCCCTCGAGGGGCTGGCTCAGGC
>Ga0160471_100347_pt1 | contig 13917 bp, 13 predicted proteins | sample HID1973K_E11MG_FD_108268 | JGI IMG/M metagenome (GOLD analysis project Ga0160471, IMG submission 108268) | Enriched mosquito-associated microbial communities from UW Madison campus, WI, USA - HID1973K_E11 MG | ecosystem: Host-associated > Arthropoda: Insects > Digestive system > Unclassified ... | reverse complement strand
GGTCGAGGAAAAAGCCAAGGGTCGGGACGAGCCGTCGCCCCTTGCTCTCGATGGTCTGCGTCACTGCTGCGTTCTCCTGTCGTCGCACTTTAAGAAAAATCCCGTTGAACCTGGCAATTGTGCGCTAGCGCACAGAGGCGGCGCGATCGGTCAGCTATCGGGGGAGTTGAACTGCTCCACAGTTCTTCACCCGGCCTGCGACTTGGGTTCCCTACTCCACATCAGGCCGGGTGAAATTTCTTAATCGAGGCCCGGAACAAGCCATCTCATTTTGGGTTTTCGTTGCTGCTACCGGTCAGGACCGGGTTCCTACTCACACACACGCCTTGGCCGGTAGCACTTCCATCAACCAGATTGCGGTCACGGAGGGCGGGCGTGAACAGCGCCCGCCTGACTTCCTTCATATCCCCTCGGCAAGCAGTGCCTGCAGCTCGGACAGCGACTTGCCGTGCGACCAACCGATCACGCGCTGCAGGTGACCATCCCAGCCTTCACTGCTGACGGGCGAGGACAAAATGAACGGTTCGCCGTTTGCCAGTTGAGGAAGCTCCCCTTCATAGGTCTCGGTCGGCAACGCGATACGCAGGATGTTGCCCTGTTTGGCGAAGGCAAAGACCAGTGGTTGATTGGGCTGGATGGTGATGCTGAAGCTATGGGCGACGGCGGCGGCGTTCGACGTCCGCGTCACCACCGCGAGGGGATTGCCTGCGGTGGTGCGGATCGAGACGCCGTTGACCTGACTGTCGCCCTGGGCGATCGCCGCCAGCGTCGGGGTGAAGGCATTGGCCCAAGGCGGGCAGATCGCTCGGACCAGGAACGTGAAATCTGCCGGAGGACTGACCAGCTTCAGCCGGTCGCCCAGAACCGCTGCGCCGGCCGAGGGCATCGGCGAGCGCGGGGGCACCCGGGTAAACGTGCCCGTCGCCGTGATGAAATGCGGCAGCCGTGCCCGGATACCACCGACATTGGAAGCAAGCGCGGCGGCCTGCTTTACGGCCGACGGAGTGGCGATGATCGAGACCGTCGGCGCTTCGATGCCGGCATAGGCCGAGACATACTGGATATAGCAGATCGCGCCGAAGGTGGTCGGCACCACGCCCGCGAAGACAGCGCCGGCGCCCTGCTGGACCACGGTCTTGGTCAGCAGGTCGAAGTTGGCATAGTCGTCGGCGTCTCCCGGCGTGCCGGAGGAGAGTTGCACATAGCGGTGATCGGTAGAGCCGGGTCGCAGCTCGATGGCAAAAGTGCGGCGGTGGTTCGTCGCCACCGCTGCCTCCGACGCCAGGGCAAGGCTGTGCTCGCCATCGCCCGACGGGGAGAGTGCGTACCAGCGGTCCCATTCATTGGCAGGCGTGCCGCCATCGGCGATGACGGTCAGGCCGGTGACGGCACTCTGTCCCAGGTTCATGCGCTGCGTCGGTGCCAGCATCTGGTTGTTGGCGCCTTCCAGCAGCAGGCCGAGATTCTGACTGGATGCGTTGAATTCGTCGCGGGCCGGCGAGCCTGCGGCGGCAAAACTGTATCCGCCGTCGGCGTTGCGGACATAGCGATCGCGCATGGAGGCGAAGTTGAAGATCCGCGTCGGATCGTCGCCGCGATAGTCAACGGTGATGTGCAGGTCCGCCAGAAAGTCCGAGTAGAAGGACGCATCAGCCGGCATCGGCGCGTTGAGCGGCGGCAGGTCAGCGATGTTGCCACGGTAGGGCATGTTGGAGCGGAGAATGACAGCCATTGGTCTGGTCCTCTTAGAAGCTGAAGCCGGGATTGCGGCCAAAGGTGACACGGGTCTGCGGGCCGGTCAGGGTGTTGGGGATGGCGTGCCCGGTCTGCACGCACTCGCTGATATCTACGTCGGTCAGCGCCCCGGCACCTGAGATGGCGGTGGTCTGCAGCGCTGTCGCCAGTGTCGAGCGGGCGGTCGCGGCGAAGATGCGACTATCGCGCAGCGCGGCATCGATCTTGATAGCCGTTCCGGTGTTGTCGAGCAGCCGGGGCTGCAGGATGTCGAGCGCGCGGAACGATCCTCCGAACAGCACGATCCCACCCTCGCCGTTCAGCTTGAGCTCGTCATTTCGGAGGGCGAAGTCGGTCATCTCGAAGGTGGGATGACCGATCAGACGAATCCCGGCGCCGGCATTGCGATGCGCCTGGTTGTGGTTGGTATAGAAACCGGTTCGGATGGCTTCCTTGTTCCGGGTATAATCGGCCCTGATGCCATCGCGGCCGTTTCCGGTGGCCACGTTCTCGGCATAGGTGGTTTCAAGCCCGGGATGCGGCCCATCATAGGAACTGGAGATGGTGCCGCCGTAGCTGAGAAAGCCGTCCAGCACGTTGTCATTGGCCTGGTTGCCGACAACGATGGTGCCTCCGGCGCCGGCTTCGGCAAAGCCCGCTCCGTTCTCGGACAAGATGCATTCCATGACGATCATCTGCCGCGCGACATGAATGTCCTGCGCGGTGTGCTGTCTTTCGAAGAATGCCCCGAAGTTACGGTTCTTCCGACAGATGGACCGCGCAATGATCAGCGGCTCCTTGGCATATTTGCCAGTGCCGATGCCGATCCCGCTGCTGCCCGGGTCATTGAATTCAGAGCCGCGACCGCAGCCTTCAAACCGGCCGTCGATGATCCACGATCCCCCGGGGCCGCCATTGGCACTTTCGCCGGCTGAATAGTCGATGCCCAAGCCGGTCGCCCAGGTATCGTGGATGTTCACCCTGAGAAACTGGCAGTCCGCCCAGGACTGAAGGAACATGCCCTTGGTGCCGACATTGGGGCCGGTATGCGAATGCAGCTCCCCGTCGATTTCGACGTCGATGAAATTGGCCCGGAACAGGGGCGAGGCCGCGGTGTAGAAACCGGTAAAGGCACTTTCCGTGCCGACCGGCAGGAAGCGGGCCTTGCCCCAGCCCGCCATGACGATGCTGACATTGCTGCGCGGCGTCAGCCGCGTCACCAGCCGATAAGCGCCCTCGCGGAAATACAGCACCGAAGGGCCAAGGGTGTTGGCTTGCGAAGACAGGAGGTTGATCGCGCCCTGGATCGAGGCGCTGGCATCGGTCAACCCGTCATTGGGCACCGCGAAATCATGGACGGCATCATAGACCCGCCGTCGCTTGAGCATCTGCGTCACCGCATTGCCGGGCAGCTGGGCCATCTTGTCCTTCATGCGCAGGATCTGGTCCTGGACGCTGACATGCCCGAGGCGGGGAATGTACCAGTTTCCCAGTTCGTCCGTCAGGCCGAAGACATGGCCCTCGGCGGTGGTCATGCGCGCCAGGTGCGGCGACGCGACCCGGTTCACGCTCTCGATCGCTGGGGCGGCCTCCACAAGCCTTTGCTGCGCGGTTTTGATATGCTGCTGCAGCGGCGTCACACCGAGCTGGGCAAGGTAGAGGTTTCCGAAGTCATCGAGCACGATCGGCGATCGGCCGTCGGCGGTCATGACCCGCCAAAGGGTGGCATTGCCGGTCATGCCGACACCCTCGATCGCCGGACCGGCCAATGCGATCTGGGCATTGGCGTCGATGATGTGCTGCTGCAAAGATTTCGACCCGAGGCGGGTCAGGTGCCAATCGGCGCTGTCATCGACATAGGCAATTGCCCGGCCGTCCGTGTCATAGGCGACCAGCAGGAAGTTGTTGCCCGAAGCCCCCAGGCGTGCGGAGAGCGCCACCACCTCGGCGTTGCTGGCCAGCTCGACCATCACCGACTGCGCTGTGGCGCTGTCCCGACGGTAGATCGTGGGCCGTGTCAGCGCATCGGCCCCGCCGGCCCGCACACCGAAGGTCACGCCATCCGCAACGGCGGCACGACCGGCTGCGATGGTATCGAAGAACTCCGCGCCGTGGGCGGCCGCAGCGGCGTAATCGGCGGCCAAGGCCTCTGACCCGGCCGCGGCTTCACGTGCGCGCTCGGCGTCGCCGGCATTCTGGGAAACCTGTCCGGCCAATTCTTGCGTTGCCGCCATGGCACCCTGCGCAATGCCGGCGGCCTCCCCGGCAGCGCTGGCGCGGCGGTCGGCCTCACTCGCGGCGCTGGTGGCCTCGCCGATACGCTCCTCGATCGTTTCCGAGACCACCACGGCACGATCGAAGCGCTGCCTGTCGGCAGGATCGATCGCCCCCTGCGGACCACGGCGGAATACTTTGACTTTGACGATCTCGGCCATCAGCAACCCTCGGAAATTTCAATGATCACATCGCCCTCGAACTCGGGCCCCTGCCCCCAGTCGAAATAGACGGAGGCGGTGTAGCTGCCGGCGGGCAGGTCCAGCGGTTGCAAGTCGACCTCGAGCGCATCCTCGGCCGCCACGCCCGGGAGCGCGATGCACTGGTCGCCGGCCGCGACGCGGAGCTCGCCCGTCAGGTCGGTCAGATCGGGGACTGATCCGTTGTCGGTCTCTGGCTGGAAGCAGTAGACACGGCGCGAGCCGCGCCGGTGGGTGAGGACGGTCACTTTGGTTGCCTCGCAAAAGAAAAGCCCCGCGCGAAACGGGGCGTCAGGCGGTGGGTGGGGTCGGCCAGACCGGACTTGCCGGATCGGCCGTGTTCTCGGGCAAATCGCGCAGAGCTTGGCGATAGGCCCGCCATGCGGCGAGCCCCTCGGCCGAGAGAGGCGCGTCGGGAAGCTGCGACCAGTCGCAGGCAGTGAGCCGGGCGTCGCGTTCTTCTCGCAGCAGCGCCAGCAGCCGTTCGCTCTCGGACGCATACCAAGCCGCGTCGCGCGGATCGGTCCAGCTTTTGCTGGACCAGTCCCAAGCCGCCCAATCGCCAGGTTTGACCGGGAAGGGGATGGGCGAGCCCGCGGCGACGTAATGGCTCGCCGCCGAAAACTCGCCCCAGATCGCGGCTTGCTCGTCGTTCATATTGGCGTCGAGGTCCGTGCTTACCGCGCCCGTCTCGGGGTCGATGCCAATATCGAGGACGGCCTCGATCCGGCCGCTCTCGGTGTCGTAGATGGTGAACTTCACTTTTTCGCCTCGAATACGAACAGATGCAGGTCGAGCGAAGACAGGTCGATCGGCGCCGACGCGGTTTGCGACCATGACAGCAAGAGGCTATTTGCCCCCGACTGGCCCGTTGCGGCGAAAACTCCCGAAATCATTCTCGGCGTGGATTGCCCCGGCCCGCCGCCAAGTGTCACGCCATTCAGCGACAGGGAGACGCTGACGATATTGCCGCTGACCCCGGCGCCGAAAGTGGCCGTGAAGCCGACGATCAGGTTGCTGTCGCCGGTCAGCGTGAAGTTCAGCCCGCGGTTGTTGTTTTGCTGGCTGATGTTGGCGAATGACGCGGCCCATTGCTGGGTCACGGCCCGGTTTCCGATCTTGAGCGTCCCGACCGACAGGTCAGCGATCTTGGCCGAGTTAACGGCCAGGTCCTCGATATGCGCGCGCTGGATCACCCCATTTGTGATCTGCGCCGAGCCGGTGATGATCCCGGTCGTCGCCAGCAGGCCGCCCGTGATCGTTTGGGCGACGATATGCGTTCCCCGGATCGTCCCGTCGACGATAAGCTCGCCCGTACCCTTGCGCCGCATAATGGGCGCGGTGAACACCACATGCCCGCCAGCCGGCGTGTAGCCGCCAACATCGACGCGGTTGATCAGTCGCACCATGACTGCGCCAGCAGGGGCCACGGCCCCCGCCACAGTAAGCCGCTCCCAGCCCCCGGAGGTTTTCACGCTTGATCCGAAGGTCCCGACGCTATTGCTGTCGATATCCGCGAATTGCACGATGATACGGGAGGAATGGGTGCCGGTGGCCGCCACCCGCGCCGAGGCGAAGATTTCCTCACCCGGCTGGCACGGCTGCCATTGGCTGACGATCGAGGTTGCCGCCCCGCCGCTGCGCGGGGTGACGAGAAAGGCCCCCCGGCATTGGGCGGACGGCGTGACTGTGCCGTAATTCAGGCTAAGCGTGACCCATGCGCCGGTTGCGTCGCTGCCCCAGGATGCAATGTCCTGGACCTGATCATCTCCGACCAGGTTCGCAAAATCGGTGATCGCGACCTTGGACATGACGACCGATCGCGCCGCAAGCTGTTCGGTCCCGATCGCCCCAGCCGCGATCTGCCCGGCGATGAGTTGCCCGACGATCTGGGTTGCCGAAACCTCGGCAGTCCAGAGCGCGCCTGTCCAGCGGTAGAGCAGGCCGTCGTTGGTGCGATAGACAAGATCGCCCACGCGGTTGCCGGTCGTCGGCAAGGCACCCGTGACGATCTTTGGCAGGCGGATACTGGCTGCGAACCACGTCTCGTCCAGCACGCCCTGCAGGCTCTCGGCGATGAAATGGACCCAAACCCCCGCCGTCGCGTCCCATGAATAGAGCGCATTGTCGGCCCGGCTCCAAGCCAACTCCCCGTCGTAGTTGCCGGGCACCGAGCGGTCGGCAATATCGCGCGTCGGCTTCATGCCAGCGCTTTCAAACAGCCCGGTCACGCCGCCGATAAAATCGTCGTCGCCGACATATATCGCGCCAGTCGTGACTGTGAGCCAGCCCGTCCATTGCCCTTTCGGGGTCAGGCGGGAATAAAGTCGCGCGCGGATCTGGTAGGTCGTGCGCTGGGTCACGGCCGAGATCAACCACGAATAGGGCGCGCCCCATGGCCGGTAGACGTCGACCGAAGGATCGGTGTCGCCGGATTTGCGGACCTGAAACCGGATCCGGGAGATTCCGACCTCATCGCCATTGCACCACGCCCGGATTGCCACGCCACGGGCGCGGCCCGCGCTGTCCGGCACGCTCACGGCCTCGGCTGAGAACCCGTCGATGACCTGCACCCAAGGCCGAACCGGCCGCGGGGTTACGATCGTCGTTGGAAACTCATAATCGCTGTCCCAATCGTAGTCGCTCGGATCGACCTCGCGCAGGCTCATCCGCACGTTCATCCCCGGCGTCTTTTCCACGGACTCGACGGTGAACAGTTTCGAGATGTAGCCGTTGCGCGCGCTGGTCCAGGACACCAGGTCGAGCGGTTCCAGCCCATAGGCCTCCGGCGGCATTTCGATCTGATGGGTGCGGAAGCGCCGGAAGTCCTGCATCTGCGCGCGCATGAGCCGCTGCACCTGGCGGCGATACGGAACCGCGCCATAGGCAACCGAGATCGGCAGGTAGCGCCCGCCATCCTCGGCCTTGGCGCCCGCGTGGATGAACTCGGGCGCGTCCTTGCTGGCCCATTTCTCGCCCGGTTCGGGATAGGTCGCGGTGATGGCGTTATAGGTGTCACCGAGGCTCTGGAACGGGTCATGGACCTGCGGCGCGGAATGGTTCACGTCACCGTCGGTGAAGCCCAGCACCGCCGCGCCCGGCAGATCGACCACCGGCTTCAGCATCCCGCCGACCTCGGCAAAGCGCATATTCGCGGCCCGGCCGATTTCCTCGAGGACATCGGCGGCGCGCATGTCGACGGTGATCTGCAGCCCGCAGCGATAGGCCGGCTCGGAGCCGCCGGCGGCGAGCGTGATCGCCCGGTCGCAGGCATTGGCGGCGGCGATCCATTCCGCGCGCGGCAGGCGCCACGCGGGCAGGTTCTTGCCGCCGAAGATCCATTCGTCACCGTAATAGATGCCGCGGGCGATGTTGTAGGCGATGATGGCCGGATTGCGGGTGGCCTCATAGGTCCCGCGCTGGCCCCAGCGATGCGCGCCCGAGCCGCCCACCGTGCTGTCCTTCCTCGGGTCATACATCGGCAAGGGTTGCGGCTGAAACAGATAGCTGGGATAGCTGGTCAGCGTGTCATCGTCATAGCGGGTGGTGACGACGGCATAGGCCTTGCCTCGACCGATCATGGCCGAGGTCCAGGGATAGTCGGGATCGCTGCCGAACAGGGCCACCAGCAGGGGATCGGCGACCGTCTGCGTGCCGTCGAGCCAGCGAACCCAGATGCGATAGCCATCGTCGCTGTAATTGGTCAGCGGATAGCCGATGCCATAGACCGTGCCGTCCTCGTCGATTTCGCCCCAGAGTATCTCGCCCTCTTCGTCGTCGACCCACATGCCGGCCAGGCCGGGCTGCGGCAGGCAGGACACCTCGACCACTTCGGTGATGTAGCGATTATTCTTTCCCCAACTGCCGATATATTTGCGCTTTCCGCCGGTGACGTAATCGCCCGCCACGACGGACAGCGGCGTATCGTCGCCGAATTGCACGTCGAACTGCACGTCGATCTTGGGACGCTCGGCCAGCGCCTTGCCGGCGATCGTGGCGAGGATATTGGCCCCGAGCCCGATTGCCATCTGCACCAGCGCGCCAGCAATACCGCCCGCGGCGATCGTGCTGCCAACCCATGCAACGGCAGCAGCGACGAAACCGGCATGGGCCGGGGCCGCGACCAGCGCGAAGGTTGCCGCGGTCAAAATCAGTCTGATCATCTCGGATTACCCGACCTTGAAGGCCCTCAACATGTCCTCGCGCGAGCGGCGACCGTGGCCGGCCTCAGTCAGCACGATCAGCCCGCCGGTATCGACGACGCAAAGCGCCTGGCCGAGCGGCCCCTCGGCCACGACCAGACCAATATCGCCCACATCGGCAAAGGCCGGCGGGATCTCCGGCAGGAGCGAGGCGACGGCATCGGCGAGCGTGGTGAAGCCCGCCTTGTGGATCGCCCGGCGCGCGCCTCCTGCTGTCCTGTAGCGCCCGCGCCACGGCCCGGCAGGATCGACACCCGTCAGCGCCTTGACGGCGCCAGCGGCCAGCCCAAGCGCGCAGTCGGCCTGCCCCCATGCGAAGGGGTCGCGGCGCTGGCGGTCCATCTCGGCTGCGAAACGCGCGCGCCAGTCCGGCAGGCGGGTCACTGATCCTTGTGATACCATTGCACGTCCCTCGAACTGATGGTGCTGGCGTATTCGCTGAACCGATCCCCGGCATGCCGGCGCTTCTGATGCGCGTCGGAGCTTTTTGCCGGGTTGCTGGCGGTCAGCATCGCCATGATTTCCGAGCGCACCGACAGTGCGATCCCGCCCTCGGAATTGGCGGCCGGGGTGCTGATCGGGGCACCATCGACGATACCGACCCATTGCAACTGCGGCGCGCTGACGAAGGCGCCGCCGGTCATCGACGTGGCGTGGATCTCGCAGGGCGCGAGTCGCAGGTCGAGGCCTCGCACCAGCTCCTGCGCCGCATCGGCGATCTGGGACAGCGCCACGGTGACGGCGCGGTCGGACAGGTCGGCGACATAGCCCAGCTCCGAGACGGTCAAGCCGCAGCCGCCGAGATAGAGCCGGGATTCGGTGCCGGTGCCGTCAGGGCGGGCGACGTTGATCGTATGATCATAGGCACCCGACCAGAAGCCGATATCGACAGCCGCGCCGGTATCGCGATCGCGGCCGGTGAAATACGCGAAATAAACCGGGGCAATGCCGGTGTCGCGCGCCGCCTGCATGGCGGCGGTAAAGCCTGCATCGAAATAGCGCATGGGTCAGAGCTTCTGGATCAGGGTGAGCGAGGCACCGGTCGAGAGCCGACCGGGCGCGTCGCGGAAGGGCACGAAATTGCCTTGCGGCACGCGGGCGCGGATCAACGGGCGGCCGAGGCTTGCCGTGGCCCCGGCTGCGATTGGCAAGGGCAACGCCGGTTCGACGGCGATCTGACCGGTAGCACCCGAGCCATTGGCGGTGCCGCTCTCGGCGAACATGCCGAAATAATACCGCCCGCCGCTATGCGTGATCTGCAGCCGGTCGCCCGCCGTGAGGCGATACCCCGCCGGCAGCCCCGCGAGGGAAAGGGTAATACGATCCGCCGCGATCGCACCGATGGTGACGCCGGAGCCGGGAATATCGCCCGAGGCCGGCTTGTAAGACCCGTCCGCGAACAGGAACGACCTCATCGTGCCGAGCGCGAAGATCTTGGCGTTGATCTCGCGCGCCTGCTCCCAATTCCGAGGGCCAAGGCTCAGGCTGAACTGCCAAAGGGGCGGTGCGAGCTGCGCCGTCCATGCCTGCCCGTTCCCCGAGCCCGACTGCTCCTCGAACCGCAAAAGCTCGGGGATGCAGTCGGACACGGGCTTCAGGCGGTCATTCAGGAAGGCGAGCGGGTAAGGCTCGGAGAGGGCCATGGTCAGACCTTGTTCGGGTTGCGGTTATATTGCCTGATCTGGGCCGGCACGCCGTTGCTCACCGCCTGACCCATGCGGGCCGAGGAAGCGTCCGCTATCTCGGTGACCCTGACATCGAAATAGGGACTCGGGACCACCTCGACGCGGGCGCCACCGCCGCTGCCGCCCTGACCCCGGGCATGGTCGAGGACCGTTTCATCCGGATGCATCATGGCAAGAAACCCGCCCTTGCCATCCAACCCGCCGGACCGCGCGCCCGATCCGGTATAGCCGCCGCCGTCAAAGGACAGCAGGCCACCGAGCGTCGAGATCAGCGAAGATCCCCAGGAGGTCTGATCGAGCAATCCCATGGCTCCCTTGGTGAACTGCACCTTGGCGATCTCCGCGAGGAGGTTGATGATGGCCTCCTTCGCTGCGTCGGCCCCGTCCAGCATCGAGCCGAAGAGGCCCTCCATGGCGCCCCGGCCCCGGTCGGCCGCATTGCGCATGTCCTCGAGCTTTTCCTCGGCATCGACATAGGCTTCGGCCATCTCGGTGATGTCCTTGCGGACATTCTCGGTGATCTCCACGCCGGCCTTTTGCGCCGCGTTGAGGAGCTTCTGCTCCTCCTCGATGACGGCCAGGGCATGTTCCCAGTCGCCGCCGGCAGCCGTGAGACTGGCCAAAGCTTCGGCCTGGCGCAGGAAGGCCTCGGTGTTGCCGACGATCTCGGTCGAAGCGCGCTGATACCCGTTCTGCCGCTCCCGCCCTGCCCCGGACCGCTTGCGCTTCTTCGACCGGCTGCCGCCACGGGCCTCGGTGGTCAGGCCGCGCCAGGCATCCTCCTGGGCGGCATCGATGTCGACCTGGTCGAGATGGCCCTGCAGCTCGGCATCCGACATCCCGAAATATTCCGAGCCCCAGGTGTCGCGGCCGTTCAGGATGGCCTGCTTGCGCCCGGCCAGCTCGCCGGCGCGGCGCGCATCGATGGCAGAACCACCGGCATCGCGCACGGCCTGGGCGGCATTGACCTTGGCATTCATCACCATGCCGCCGCCGATCGCCGCGATCAGTGAATAGGCGCCCTGCAGCTCGGCATTGACCTGCGCCATGGCATCGGCCCAGGCGAGGGTCTGGCTCTCATTGTCATGCAGAGCCGCCAGCGCGTCATAGAGCGCGTCCTTCTGCTCGTCGGTGATATTGAGTGCCTCGATCGCCGCGGCCTGCTTCTCAAACTCCGCGTCCAGCTCGGCTTGCCGGACTTCCACTGACTCCTTGCCATGCTCGGCGATCAGCTGGTTCATGTAGAGCTGGCTCTCCAGCGTCGCGAGCAATTCTTCCGCCTTCGCGGCCTCGGCGGCCCGGATCTCGGCCCGCCTCGCCTCGCCTTCCAGAAGCGCCTGCTGCAGGGGCACCATCTTCTCGTTGATGCCGCTGAGCGCCCCCTCGTCGGCCCCTGCCTCCTTCAGGGCGTTGAGTTGGGCGGTGTAATCGTCGAGGCGCTGGCGCAGGCCGACGAGATAGTCGTCGAGCCCGCCTTCCGGGATAGGTTCCGCGGCATAGCGGTAGATCTCACGCATGGCATTGCCGAGACCTTCGGCCAGGGCGAGCTTATCGCTGCTGATGCCGCCATAGCCGAAGAGCGCATCGGACCAGCTCGACTTGAAGCCGAGATTGCCCGCCGCCTCGGCAAGGTTCGCGGATTCGATCCGGCCGACGCCGGCGATGCCCCGGTCACCGAAAGCGTCGAAGCCCATGTCGCTATAGGATTTCGACAGGATGGCCGAGATCGAGGACCGCGTCTTCTCGGCCTCGATGGTCATGATCCGTCGGGCGATCTCGGCGCCCTTCTGCGCCTCCTCGCCATATTTCTTCTCGGCATCGCCGGTATAGAGCAAGGACAGGCTCAGCGCGTCGTTATAGGTCGACATGCTATCCTTCAGCGCCTCGAACGCATCCTTGGTCTTGGCCGCCTCTTCCTGCGCCGGCATCAGCCATTGCACGGCAGCGGCGCCGAAGCCGATCACGCCGATGGTGGCCAGCGAGACCGGGTTCAGCATGCCGACAAAGGCCGAGCCAAGCGCGCGGAGCGCCCCGGTGCCGCCACCCATCTGGGTCAGCACCTGGCTGATCTGGGTGCCTTGCTGCAGGGCCAGCTGGAGCGGGCTCTGCCCGGCCGCGAGCATGACGCCGATATCGTTGAACTGCGACACCAGATTGGCATTGGCCCCGGCCGCCGCCCGCGAGGTGTCGTCGATCGACTTCCGGATCCCGGCGATATCGCCCTTTGCCTTGCGCGCGCCTGCCGAGAAGCCGGCGGAATCGAGCGACAGGGTCGCCTTCAGGGAACCGACATTCGACGTCATTTACGGCTCCTCCGGGCTCGCGCCCCATGCCGCTGCAAGCACATGCAGCGCGGCTTCCAATTGTTCCGGGGTCTGGGGACCGGATTGGCGTGGGTCGGACGCGCTGAAATAGCTGTCATATCCCCGCAGCTTGCCGGCAAAGGCGGCCCCGGTCAGCGCGGCCGTGTTCCAGGCGCTGCGATTGCGCATCTCTGCCGCGAGCCGCAGCCGGTCGCGATGCGCCTGCATCTGCAGCGCGTAGAGCCGCAAGGTCAGGGACCAGAAATCGCGGCCGGGAAAGCCAGCCGCGACATGATTGCGATAAAGCCCCGCGAGGGTCAGCTCGCCCGCTTCTTCCGCGGGCGGCGCGGCTTTCCCGGGGATTTTTCCTCGGAAGGCAAATCACCCGGCTGCGGCTGCGCCGCCTGCATCGCGGCAATGAACGCGCCGGCATTGTTGTCGAGGATCTGGGCGGCCAATTCGAGGGTCATCTCCGGGGTCTGAGTCTTCAGCCCGCCATAGACCAGGGCACGCAGATCGCGGGCCGAGACCAGGCCGGACTGGATGCCGCCCCGTTCCAGCAGCTTCAGCATGGCAAAGCCATTCTTGCCCGTCACCTCCTCGAAGGTGCAGAGCGCGGCCATGTCGATAACCATGGCATAACTCTGGCCCTCATGGACCAGGCTGATCTTTCCCTGAATGTTCATGCGCAGCCCTTAGGTGACCGGATAGGGGACGAGCGACGGCTTGCCCGAGGGCTTGATCGTCACCGAGGCGGTCAGCTTTCCCTCGGGCGAGATCTCGCCCACAGCGAAAGCGGTCACGATACCCGCAAACTGCAAGGCCACGGTCCCGCTCGGGAAGATCAGTTCGAAGTTCCCGGCTCCAGCCTCGAAGGCCGCCAACAGCGGATCGCTGACTGTCGGAACCCAGTTCACGTCGAAGGTGCAATCCGAGCCGGTCTTCAGCCCGGCGATGAACTCGGCCCAGGCGTCAGGGCTTTCCAGATGCGTGGCATCGACGGTGTTGCGCGTCCAACCGGGCGGTGTGATGCGGGTGACCTCGGCCACGGCGTTATAGGTCGAACCCGACGACGCCTTGATCCCGAACTTGGCGCCAAGGCCGATCTGGGCATTGGTAGCAGGCATTCTTCAGCCCTCCATGTGATGATGAGCGCCCCACCCCATCACGGGGTGTCGGGCAGAGTGGCGGGCGCCCGCCAGAGCGTGATGCGGAATGTCATGACCAGCGTGCCGATGTTGCGCGCACCTTGGGTGTTGGCTACCACCGAGGTTTCCTCGAGGAAGCAGGAAAGCCCCTGCCCGCGCAGCGCCGCCGTGACCACGGCTTCGATGATCTCGCTGTCCTGGTCGAGATCATCCTCGACCTCGTCGTGACCGGCGCGACGCAGCGCGACCTGCAGCATGGTGCGCCGCATGGTCGAGGACATGCTGTCCTGCTCGCAGCGATCCTGCGGGGTCAACACGCCCAGGACCGGCAGGGTGTCCTCGTCCACCGATCCGGGCCAGACCCGGAAGAT
>Ga0160471_100345_pt1 | contig 14113 bp, 12 predicted proteins | sample HID1973K_E11MG_FD_108268 | JGI IMG/M metagenome (GOLD analysis project Ga0160471, IMG submission 108268) | Enriched mosquito-associated microbial communities from UW Madison campus, WI, USA - HID1973K_E11 MG | ecosystem: Host-associated > Arthropoda: Insects > Digestive system > Unclassified ... | reverse complement strand
CTTCGGCCGCCTCGTGTTGCGCGGCGCGACGGTGATCGATGGCACGGGCGCGCCGCCGTTCGGCCCCGCTGATATCGTCATCGAGGACGGCAGGATCGCCGAGCTTGCCGTGGTCGGCGTGCCGCACAAGCCGGTGAATCCGGACCGCCGTCCGGCACGCGGCGACCGGGAGATCGATTGCCACGGGAAGTATGTGTCGCCGGGCTTCATTGACAGTCACGCGCATATCGGCACGCCGTTTCATGCGGAGAACGGCGAGATGCTGCCCGCCGATTACATCTACAAGCTCTGGCTCGCGCACGGCGTCACGTCGGTGCGCGAAACGGGCTGCATGAACGGACTCGCATGGACATGCGAGCAGAAGGCGGCAACGGAGGCGAATCGCATCGCGGCGCCGCATCTCTATCCCTATGTTTATTTTCCCGCCGTCAATGATTATCTGAAGACCATCTATCGTCCCGACGATGGACGCGAGTGGCTTCGACAGGCGCGCGACAAAGGCGCGGAAGGCGTGAAGTTCTTCGGCGCGCCGCCCGCGATCATGCAGGCCGCGCTCGACGAATGCGCGAAGCTCGGCCTGCGCACGTGTTGTCATCACGCGCAATTGACGGTGATGCGCGCGCGCCGCGCAGAATGGCACGACAGCTACACGGACAGCACGACATGGAAGTACTTTCAGCCGCAGCGCGGCGGACATGGCGCGTACTTCTATCGATGGTCGGTGAAGAACGAGGTCGAATGGCGCGAGACCTACCGAATCTTCATGCACTTCCTCAACGACTACAAGAATCTCGGCGGACGCGTGTGCCCCGGAAGCGATTCGGGCTTCATGTATCAGATCTACGGCTTGGCTATGTGCGCGAGCTCGAACTGCTTCAGGAAGCGGGCTTTCTGCCGATGGAAGTCCTGCGCGCGGGAACTTCGCACGCGGCGGATCTGCTCGGCATCGGTGAAGAGGCGGGCGTGCTCGAAGTCGGGCGTCGCGCGGATGTGCTCGTGCATCGCGAGAATCCGCTGGCGGACTTCAAGCTTCTCCACGGCACGGGCGCGACGCGCCTGAACGACGAACTCGGCGTGGTCGAACAGAAGCGCGCGCTCGAATACACGATTCGCTCGGGCGTCGTATTCGATGTCGACGAACTGCTCGGCGATGTTCGCGCGATGGTCGCAGCCACATGGAAGAACGGCGAGACGCCGTATGCGCGCGCAACGGAGCCATCGAAATGAAGGCGCCCGCAACGCAATTCATGATGCTCGCGGGCATGCTCGGCAGCGGCAAGACCTCGCTGCTCGAAGCGCTGTTGAGCGACAGCGCCGCGCAGACATCGACGGCGATCATCGTCAACGAGGTCGGCGCGATCAATATCGATGGCGCCGTTCTCTCCGAATCCGCGCGCGGCACCGCGATGGCGACGCTCAGCAACGGCTGCGTGTGCTGTTCGCTGAACAACGATCTGGTGATGACCATCGAGGATCTGGTGGCGTCGCGCATCGAAGCGGGATTGCCCGCATTCGAGCGCATCGTGCTCGAATGCAGCGGCCTGTCGCGTCCGGACGAAGTGATGCGCTCGCTGAATCCACTCGCCGCGATGGGACTGCGCGTTCATATCGCGGTCACCTACGATTGCAGCCGCCCGCCGCTCGACGGCGATTCATTCGACGATGTCGCCGCGCAACTCGGCGCGGCGCACACGATCGTGCTGACCAAGACCGATCTTGTCGGCGATGAACAACGCTGCCTCGAACGCGCGCGTATCGCACGGATCAATCCGCTCGCACATCTCGTCGATGAAGACAGCCTGCGTGAACGCGCGCGCGCGGCTTTCCGCGATTTCGAGAGTGGTCAGGCGCTCATCGCGCACGAAGCGGACGAAGCGGACGAAGGCAGGCGTTCGTCCCGCGTGCTGCTGCATCCGCGCTTGCGCGTCTTTTGTGCGCGCTTCCACGGCACGCCCGAATGGGAACAGACGCTCGAATGGATGGAGAACATCTCGGGCGCGCTGGGCGGCCGGCTTCTTAGAATGAAAGCGATCGTCGCAGGCCCGGCTCCCGGCGATCGCATTCTTCTGCAAAGCGTCGGCACAACGTTCGCCGCGCCGCGCCGGCTGTCCTTGGCGAACGCGCCCGACATGGCCGCCGTTTTCATCGTCAGGGACTGCGGCATGCAGGAGCTGGAAGAAGCCGGCATGAGCGGCCTCGTGCGCTGGGCTTCGTTGCAGGGCTAGTGCGCGATGATCCACGAGTTCTTCAAGACCGTTCTTCTGATCGTGACGCCGCTGTTCCCGATCATCAATCCGCCTGCGGTTGCATTGATCATCCTCGGGATGGTGCGCGGCGCGAGCGACGCGGACCTTGCGGAGCTGGCGCGGCGCATCGCGATCAACGGCTTTGTGATCCTGCTCGTGTCGTTGTCGGTCGGCGCTTATGTGCTGTCGTTCTTCGGCATATCCGAGGCGGTGCTGCGCGTCGGAGGCGGCCTGGTGATCGCGATGGCGGGCTGGGGTCTGCTGCAATCGCCCTCGGACGAAAGCGCCGCGCCGATCGAGGATGCCGGGCGCGCCGCTTCCTTGCGTGCGAGAGCTTTTTATCCGCTGACGCTGCCCATCACGGTCGGGCCGGGATCGATCGCGGTCGCCATCGCGTTGGGCACGGGCACGCCGCACGCGGGGCTCTCGCCGGTGCATCTGGCCGGCGTCGTCGTGGCGCTGCTGTTGCTGTGCGGTTGCATTTTCCTCTGCGTGCGCTTCGCGGGACGTCTCGCGAAGCTGCTCGGCAAGACCGGAACCCAGATTGCGATGCGGCTTTTCGCATTCGTGCTGTTCTGTATCGGTCTGCAACTGGCATGGCTCGGTATCTCCGAGCTTGTTGGCACGTTGCAATTGCATTGACGATAGAACTCGCGTCCGTCATGGCAACCGAATTCGCCATGACCGATTGCAACGGCTATCTCCTCGCGTTTCAGCAACTGCATTAGCCTCCATTTCGAGCCGCTTTATTCGCGCTCGCCTATCGCAAGTTTCTCCACTCTTCCGCACGCTTTCCATTTGTCATGCAAATGCATGCATTTATGTTTGCAATGCTCAGAGGTGTGGCATCATGGCCTTACATTACAAGTTGTAAGGTGGGCGGTGAACGATTTCATCGCGGAGATGTCTCCGTCTAGGGCTTCCGCAACTACATCGACGGAGCAAATTACCGAATCAGACGAGTGAGCATTTCCTCGCTCTATTTATGACCGATCATCAGCAACATAAAGGAGCCTCCATGACAACTCCCGTTTTCGAGTCCGTGCGTCTCGACGATGTACAACTCGAGCCGGCGCCGATCGACCCGGCATGGATCCTCGAAGGCAATCCTGTCGCACGCGGCGGCCGCTGGTCGCAAAGTCTCGATACGACCACGTCGTCGTGGGTCTGGGACTGCACTGCCGGCCGTTTCAACTGGTATTTCGACGAGGATGAAACGATCTACGTCATCGAAGGCGAAGTCATCATCACCGCCGATGGTCAGGAGCCGCGCACGCTGCGAGCGGGGCACGCCGCGCTGTTCTACGCTGGCACGCGCTCCGAGTGGTACGTGCCCAAATACGTTCGCAAGCACGCGATCCTTCGTCCGCATATCACGAAGCCGGTGCTGCTCGCGCTCAAGGTGAGCCGCAAGCTCAGAAGCAAACCGACCGGTTATCTCGCCCGTTCGTCGTTCTGAATCGTGCGTCGCGGTGGAATGCCGCGCCACGTGGCGACCACGGCAAGAAAGAAGGCCACGTAGGCGAGCGTGAAGACCCAGGCGGGAAAATCGAAATACAGGAACGCGCCGACCCAGCGCTGTATGAAGCCTTGCGTGCCGGACTGCCCGGTGCGCAATCGATCTTCCAGAACGGTGAGCGGACACGGAAGATCGACGACAGCCAGCGTCGCGACGATACCGATGGCGACGATGTGCGCGATCCGAAACACGCGATTGCGCGCCCAGGCGCATCCGAATGCGGCGCCCGTCCAGATCGCGATCAGTCCGCCGACGATGAACAGCACGATCAACGCGTGCAGCACGAGAATCGTATTGGCGAGCGAGTTCATGTCCCAGGGCCGGAAGGTGCCGCGCGTTGCAATCGGTCAGTTCACTTCGCCGACAGTTCCGGTTCGCACTTCACCGTCACGGGTGTAACGCGTAATGATTACGCCGCCGGACGTGGTGGCCGAGTGCGTCAGCGTGAAGGCGGACGCTTTTGCGTCATCGCCGAACAGGCGCTTGCCGCGACCCAGTACGACGGGATAGATCAGAAGCCTTAACTCGTCGACCAGGCCGGCTGCAAGTAGCTGACGCACCATGTTGCCGCTTCCGAACGTCAACAGATCGGCGCCCTCCTGATGTGTGAGCGCGCGTATCGCGTCGGCGAGTTCGCCGTCCAGCGCATGACTGTTTTGCCAGTCGAGATCGGCGGATCGATGCGTCGCCACATGCTTCGGTACGCGGTCGAACAGGTCGGCGATGTCGCGGTTGCGCGCATCGGCCGGCACGTGTGGCCAGTACGACGCGAAGATATCGTATGTGCAACGTCCCAGCAGCAACTCGAACGGTTGCGAAAGCAGTTCCTGCAAGTACTGGCCGATGGCTTCCTCGGAATAGGGTGCAATCCAGCCGCCCAGGACGAAGCTGCCGCTGCGATCTTCCTCCGGTCCGCCGGGTGCCTGAATGACGCCATCCAGACTGATGAACGTCGAAACGATGAGCTTGCGCATGATGTTCTCCGAGTGGCAGTTCCAGCTACTTCATGAACACGACGAGCGATCTCCCTGCAAATCGACACAGACGGAGACGCTATGATGCCGGAGGTTCATCACTCTTTCCGCTCAGACTTCCGATGTCATCCGCCGCTGCGCGTTCGAAAGCAAAGCATGCGAATCCCGGCATGCACGATTTGCGTGTCATGCGGATCGGCTTTCTGCTTCTCGAGAATTTCTCGCTGATCGCGCTCGGCACGGCGGTCGATCCGTTGCGTATCGCCAATATGCTCGTCGAGCGTACGGTCTACGAATACACGCTGATCGGCGGTAATGGCAATGGCGATGTCGTTCGATCGAGCGACGGCATCCGCGTGATTCCCGATGTCGCCATGGCGGAGTCGGGAGCGTTCGATGCGGTCTTCGTCGTCGGACCGAATCCGATTCCGCGCAAGGGCATCGGCGCGATCATGGACTGGTTGCGACTACAGGGACGTCGCGGCAGCGCGCTCGGCGGGCTCGATACGGGCAGCTATTTTCTGGCGCGCGCGGGTCTGCTCAACGGATACCGCTGCACGATCCATTGGGAAGATCAGGACACGCTGCTGGAACAGTTTCCGAAGCTCACCGTTTCCAACCGGCTTTACGAAGTGGACCGCGACCGGTACACGTGCAGCGGCGGCGTCGCGCCGCTCGACCTGATGGTGCACTTGCTCGCGCTTCCCCCGGGGAGCCCCGCGCTCGCCGCGCGCGTGCTCGAATTGCTCGTCGCGGAGCGGCGTGGCCATGAAGAGCGGCAAGTGACGTCGCTGCGGCAATACATCGGCGATGCACACGCGAAGCTCGATGAAGCGCTGCAAGTCATGGAGAGCAACATCGAGGAAACGCTCAGCATCGCGGAGATCGCGGCGTTCGTGAAGGTCTCGCAACGCCAGCTGGAGCGATGGTTTCAAGAGCGTTTCGGCAAGACGCCGGCACAGGCGTACACCGAAATACGGCTGCTGCGCGCGCGTCAACTGCTGTACCGGACCGCGCGCACGCTCGAAGACGTATGCGCGCGCACCGGCTTCACATCGCTCACTCATTTCTCGACGCGCTACAAGGCACAGTTCGGCATCTCGCCGATTGCCGACCGCCGCCGCTATCAAAAAGCGCTTTGAAACAGGCGCGTACGTACGCAGTACGTGGTTAACCCTCGATGTCGAAAACGCGAATTTTGACGTCGAATCGGGAAATGTTCGAAACCATCAGGCTCCTACCATTCACTCACACCGACGGACTTTTCACCCAGGAGCTGAGTGCATGAAAATGGAGAACCTCATCCGCATCGAGAACGGCGAAAAAGCGAAGCACACGTTCTCCGATGCCGAATATGCGAGTCGCCACGGCAAGCTGCGCGATCTGATGGCGCGCGAAAACATCGACGCCGTGCTGTTCACGTCGTATCACAACATCAACTATTACGCGGACTTTCTATATTGCTCGTTCGGGCGCAAATACGGGCTCGTCGTGACGCAGAAGAAGGTCGTGTCGATCTCGGCGAACATCGACGGCGGCCAGCCGTGGCGGCGCACGGTTGGCGACTACAACGTCGTCTATACCGACTGGCAGCGCGATAACTTTTTCCGCGCCGTGCAGGGCGAAATCGAGGACAGGGGGCGTGTGGGCGTCGAGTTCGATCAGCTTCCCGTCGAAATGTTATCGAAGCTGAGGGCCGCGCTGCCAGCCGTCGAGTTCGTCGATATCGGCACGCAGACGATGCGTTTGCGCATGATCAAGTCGGCGGAGGAAATCGACGTGATCAGGCACGGCGCGAACGTGTGCGATGTCGGCGGCGCGGCGCTCGCGCAAGCCGTGCATGAAGGCGTGCCCGAGCACGAAGTGGCGCTCGCATCGACGCAGGCCATGGTGCGCGAGATCGCGCGACGTTTTCCCGATTCGGAACTCATGGATACGTGGACATGGTTTCAGTCGGGCATCAATACGGACGGCGCGCATAACCCGGTCACCACGCGCAAGGTGCAGAAGGGCGACATCCTCAGCCTCAATTGCTTCTCGATGATCGCGGGCTATTACACGGCGCTGGAACGCACGATGTTCTTCGATCATTGTTCCGATGCTCATCTGCGCCTGTGGAAGATCAATGTCGAAGTGCATGAAGCGGGACTGCAACTCATCAAGCCGGGCGCACGCTGCTGCGATATCGCGAGCGAACTCAACAAGATCTACGCCGAGTACGGCGTGCTGAAGTACCGCACGTTCGGCTACGGTCATTCGTTTGGCGTGCTCTCGCATTACTACGGGCGCGAAGCCGGACTCGAATTGCGCGAGGACATCGAGACCGTGCTCGAACCGAACATGGTCGTCTCGATGGAGCCGATGATCATGCTGCCGCAAGGCTTGCCCGGCGCGGGCGGCTATCGCGAGCACGACATCCTCGTCGTGGGCGAGCAGGGCGCCACCAACATCACGGGCTTTCCTTACGGGCCGGAGCGCAACATCATCGCAGCCTGAACGCGCGGTGCGCGAACCGGCGGCGCGGCCGCCGGGATTTTCGTAGCGCAATCGAATCATCATGTCCGGAGACAGTCGATGAACACGGAAAGAGCGGTAACCGCGCAGGTCGCGATGCCTCAGGCATCGCGTGAGGAAAGCACGCAAGTCGACCCGAAGCTATTGAAGCGTGCCGCCTGTGCGAGCTTCATCGGCAATTTCGTCGAATGGTTCGACTATGCATCGTATGGTTATCTGGCGACGATCATCGCCGTCGTCTTCTTTCCGAAGACCGATGGCGCCACGAGTTTGCTCGCCACGTACGGCGTATTCGCGATCTCGTTCATCGTGCGTCCGATCGGCGGCATCGTATGGGGTCATGTGGGCGACCGGATCGGCAGACGCACGTCGCTGTCGCTGTCGATTCTGATCATGTCGTGTTCGACGTTCCTGATCGCACTGCTGCCGACTTATGCCCAGGTGGGCATGCTCGCGCCCGCTCTGCTTCTTCTCGTGCGCGTGGTGCAGGGCTTTTCGGCCTCGGGGGAATATGCGGGTGCGGCTGCGTTTCTCGCCGAATACGCACCGGACAAGCGCCGCGGCATCTATACGAGCATCGTGCCCGCGAGCACGGCGGCGGGCCTGCTGTTCGGCTCGATTCTCATCGCGCTGATGCATGCGATCCTCACGAGCGAGCAGTTGCAGTCGTTCGGCTGGCGTCTGCCCTTCCTGCTTGCTGCTCCGTTCGGACTGATTGGCCGTTATATCCGCGTGAAGCTGGAAGACACGCCGCGCTTCAAGGCGATGGAGCGGAGTCATCAGGCAACGCAAGCGCCGATCGCCGAATTGCTGTCGAAGCATCGCGGGCGGATGCTGATCGCATTCGGCGCGACGTGCCTGAATGCGGTGGCGTTCTACCTCGTGCTGAGCTATATGCCGACTTATCTCTCCACCGAGATGGGCATGAGCGAGACCGCCTCGTTCATCGCCGCGACGATATCGCTCACGGCCTATATCGGCTTGATCTTCATCATGGGTGCACTGTCGGATCGCGTGGGTCGCAAGTCGATGCTGATCGGCGCTTCGATTCTGTTCGCCGTGCTTACCGTACCGCTGTTCAAGGGACTGGCAGGAGCGAGCTTTGCGATGATCGTCGCGATTCAAGTGGCATTCGGCGCTCTGCTCACGATGAACGATGGCACGCTGCCGTGCTTTCTCTCCGAGATCTTCCCAACGCGCGTGCGTTATAGCGGGTTCGCTTTCTGCTTCAACGCGGCCAACGCGCTGTTCGGCGGCACCGCGCCGCTGATCGCAACGTGGCTCATCGGGGTGACGGGCAACAGGCTTGCGCCGGCGTGGTATCTCGTGGGTGCCGCAGGCGTCGCGCTGATCGCAATGCTCGCGAGCCGTGAGACTTCGCACGCGCCACTCGCGGATGAGTAACCAGCGGCGGTAATACTGCTCATCATAAGATATGAATTGAATATGACGTGATTGGTAGACGATTGAAATCGAGGGCGCCCAAAAAATGCCCTCGATTTTTATTACGCAAATCGACGCCAGTTCTTCATAAGAGATGCCACTCCATGTATTGCGTCTATACGAACGTCCGTGAGCATTCGTCCATTAAAAATGGAACGGAAGTTTTTTCATATGGATGCCTATTTTTATTGAGTTCTCGACGCAATTTTTTCTCACCTGTAGCCTGATCCTGTGAGACGTTCAGCCGCATATAAGTTCGATCACGCCCTGCAGTCGATACGCTCGTTCCGTACGAAGGATACCAACGCAACGACTTGGAGGCTCCGCGATGTCAAACTCATCTGACGCCCTCGACGCTGTGGCTTGCGCCGCCCATGGCGGATATGCCGTGAATGATTCAGCGGTGATCAAGCATGTCGGCATTATCTTGTATGACGGATTTTCGTTGCTCGCCGCGGGCATGTTCGCCGAGGCGCTGCATGTGGCGAACGAACTCCAATCCGAGGGCGCGAGCCGTTCGCTGACGTATCGCGTGAATCTCGTATCGGCTCGCGGCGGAACGGTCTCGTGCTCGTCTTCGATGTCCGTCTGGACCGAACAACTCGCCGGCCGTCATTTCGATAGCCTCGATAACCTCTTCGTTGCCGGGGGCAGCGGGGTGGCGCGCGCCTCCGCGGATGACGGGCTCATCGATCTATTGCGACGTGTCAGCGCGAAGAGCGTGAAGATTACCGCTATCGGCAATGGTCACATGCTTTTGTCGGCGGCAGGTGTGGGACCACGCGAATGGCCTTCGATGAAACAGGACATTCATCCCCGGTCGACGACCGATATTCTTCCAGAGTACGAACGCGATCAAGCCTTGATGACGTCGCTTGCGTTGCTCAAAAGGGATCTGGGCGCGGAACTGGCGGTGCGCGTGGCGGACCGTCTCGGCTCGGGCGCGGACCTCTCTCTCGCGAGCACATTGGAGCAAATGTACGACGCGACGCTCGCGGAGAAAGCGCGCGCGTCGGCGCGCTGGCTCGTGCGCAACTGCGCAAAGCCGATCTCCGTGGTCGACGCGGCGCGGATGTCTTCGATGAGCGAGCGCAACTTCCTGCGTCTCTTCAAGCGTGAAATCGGCGTCACGCCGTCGAAGTATCTGCTTCGCGCGCGTCTGGACCTCACGTGCAAATTGCTCGAGAGTAGCGATCTGCCGGTCGACAAGATCGCGCGCCGGACGGGGCTCAGCAACGGAGAAAGACTCTCGAAGCTGTTTCGCAAGGAGTTCTCGATGTCCCCGACCGAATATCGCGGACGAAGCCGGCAGAAGCGTTGAGGCATCGGCGGCTAGATCGTCGTCGCTTCGTCGCCGACGCCGCGCCTTGCGGTGACCGAACTGCGAAGTCGCGCCTCGAATTGCAGAAGAATCGACTCCTTCGATAGATTGGACGCCGCATATTGCCGGCCGAGCGCGCCGAGACGCTCGCGAAGCGGCTGGTCGTCGGCGAGGCGAAGGATGGCGTGCGACAAGGCTTTCGGCGACTCGGGTTCGATCGCGAGTCCCACCTCGTTCACGACGTCCCATAGCTCGGTGCCTTGATTGGCTGTTGCAATCACAGGGCGATTGCTCGACAACATCGCGCCGAGCTTCGACGGCATGACGATATCCGCGGCATCGGCGCGTTGTGGAAGGACGTGCATGTCCGCAAGCGCCATCAGTTCGTTGAAGCGATCCTTCGGTTGCAGATCGAGAAACTTCACGTTCGACAGATCGTGCGCCTTGTCGAGCAAAAACGCTTTTGCGGGTCCCGCGCCGCAAATCACGAACATGATGTCTCTGCGCCACATCAGAAGCGTCGCGGCCTCCGCAATGATTTCCAGACCTTGCTTGAGCCCGAGATTGCCCGAATAGAGCACGACCCGTACGCCATAGTCGATGGCGAGTTGCGCGCGATACGAGCTATGCTGGCTATCCGGGTGCGCGTGCTGCATATCGACCCAGTTCGGAAACGTGAAGGCCTTTTCGCAAGGGACGCCCTTTTGCACGGCGAGCCGTGTCATTGCGGCGGATGGCGTGGAAACCACATCGGCACGGGACATCAGCCATTTTTCGATACGCAGGGCGAGCCGTTTCGCAGCCTGGCCTTTCAGTATGCCAAGACGAAAAGCGGCATCGACCTCATAGTCCTGAACATGAAGCCAGCATGAAGCGCTGGCTATGCGCGCAGCCAACAATGCGACGGGAGAAGCGAACAAAGGCGGTTCGACGAGCCACACGGCCTGAGGACGCCACGTGATCTGCTTTATCGCGGCCGGAATGGCGAAGAGCGAAAAGCTCATCAGATGCAATACGCGTTTCAGACCGGATGGACGCTTCGGGCACCAGAACGGAACGCGTATGACGGAGACATTGTTGATGCGCTCGGTCATATAAGTGCGCGGATTGTAGCCGGACTGCACGCGCCACTCGGGATAGTACGGCGACGCGGTAATGACGCGCACCGTATGGCCGCGCAATGCGAGCCATTCCGCCATTTCGGATGAGTATTTTCCAACCCCGGTGACTTCGGGCGCATAGTTGAGCGAGAACATCAGCACTTTCATCGAGCCACCTTCATTGCAGGGATTGGAGAATCGAGTGCGCGTCGAGTATCGAAGAACGGCAATTCGATGAGCCGTGACTTTCAATCAAAGCGCTTGCGAATGAAGCAGCATGGGTTGCCGCCATAGACGCCTTCAGGCTCGAGGGAACGATGCACGACGGACAGTGGCGTGACCACGGCCGAACGGCCGATCGTGACGCCCATCTGCACGACGCAGTTCGCCGTGATCCACACGCCGTCTTCGATGACGATAGGCGCGACGCGCAGATCCATCGTCGTGCTCATGGCATGCGATCCGGTCGTGAGGAAAGCGCCCTGGGAAATGCAGACGTGCGAGCCAATGTGAATCGGCGCCTGGTTGTAGATCCACGCATTCACGCCGAACCAGCAGTGATCGCCGACCACGAGATTCCAGGGCGCTTTCACGCGCACCGGATGCACGAAACGGCAACCCGAGCCGATCCTTGCGCCAAATAGCCGCAAAAGCGCAACGCGCAGGACGGAGAATGGCACGAGCTTGTTATTGATGACGCTGGCCTCGACGACAAACCATAACGCTTCGATGAAAGACGAGCGCGCCTTTGCATAATTGCCCTTGCCTGCGCGGCTCAGATTGATGATGCGATCATCGTTCCTTTCGCGCGAAGGCGTCTTTTCGGTCGACACGCGTTCGTCGGTAAACAGTTCCGATGCCATTTGAATGTTCCTGCCGCGATCTATCTTCGAACCGGTCCCCGATAGGCAACGCCCTGATACCGGCAATCCGCATCCGTCTTGTCGAATCCATCCCATTCGCAGAACATGGTGAACCCGAGTTCCATCATGAAGCGATCGAACTTCTGCCTGGAGAAGAAGCGGTGAGGATAGGTTCCGTCATACATCGAATTGCGTGCGTGCTGTATCGCGATACGGTCCTGCTGAGCTTCGATGAATGGCGTTCTGTCCACTATGACGAATGCTGAAAGGGCTGCGGCGCGGCGAAGCTCGTCGAATGGATCTTCGAGATACTGAAGCGAGCCGGAATAGAGCGTGACGTCGATTTCGCTTCGCGCCGATGCGTTATCTAGCGTGGCGAAGAACTTCAGGGTGTCGTCCTCGAAATCCGTGCGCCCGACGCGCACGTATTCCGCCTGCTCGACGATCGACCACATCAGGCCGCTCGTCGCGCTCAGAAACTTTTTGTGCTGGAAATAGAGGCTGCCCAGCGATCCGCCGAAATCCACGACATGCAGGCCGTTTTGTCTGGCGTTCGCTATGTAGAGCAGACAACTCAGCAGAGGCCAGCGAAATTCCTCGTGCATGAAACAGACCGAATCGCGCTCGAAAGCGGCTTCGCCTCGTTTGACCCGCAACGCCGAACTGTGCACCGTCTGGAGAATCTGCGGTGCATCGTAACCGCCGGCTGCGGCAAGCGCGTCGGACCACGATCCATAGCTGCCGTTGAACTCGGCGCTGAAACCGAGTCGGCGCGCGATGGGCGCAAGAAAAGTAGCGGCAGTCAGCACGATTCATCCCTCGGCTTTCATGGACGAGCTCGCGTCGATAGCCGGCCAGCACATCCGGCGTGCGCGAAACGCCTCCAAAGCTTTCGCGATAACCGAAAGCCGCCGCTCATCCGTGAGCGATCCGATACGCTGTTTTCCTCGCTCGATCAGCATCTCTCTCAAGTGCGGATCGTTCATGAGCGTCTGAAGCGCGTCGGCCATCGAGTCGGGGTTCAGCAAGTCGATAAGAAGGCCCGCGTCGCCCACCTGCTCGCGCAAATTCCTGAGGTCCGAATAAAGCACCGGGACGCCGAGCTGAAATGCTTCATAAGGGGGGAGATTCGTCGGGCCGAAATAGGTAGGCATCACCAATGCGATTGCCTGACGATAAAGGCTCGCCACGTCACGATCAGGTACGAAGCCGGCGAAGCGAATCCTGTCGGTCAGCCTGAGATCGGCCGCGACGGACCGGACATGAGCGAGATTGCCGAGGTCGCGACCCGAGAATACCGCGCCCAGGCGAATCCCGAATCGATCTTCCAGACTGCGTAGTCCTCGCAGCAAATAGACGTGATTCTTGTGCGGCCAGAATTGCGCGGGATAGTAAATGTAGTCGCAGTCCAGGCCGTACTCGGCCTTGACGTCGATATGGAGATCCGGCTGGCCGAGTTCGTGCTCGGGTAGCAGCGTACCGGTGGCGGGAGAAAAGGGAATCACATGAACCCTATCCGCATCGACGCCATAACGCCGGACGACGTTATCGTGACCGGCCTGCGAATCCACGATGATGCCCGTCGCCTTCTTCAACGCCTGCTGATAAATCTGCTCGCGACGTTCGAATTCTCCACCGGATCGCACTTCGGGAAAGTCCACCTCATCCCGATGCGCGAGATCCCAGACCGTGAAGAGATAACTGAACTGCGCGGTCACGAGCGCAAGGTACGAAGGACAAGTGAAATAGACGAGATCGGCGTTCATGTCTCGCAGAGACCGATCCAGCCAGTTGAAATGGATTCGCCGCTTGAATAACGATGGCGGGTTCAACTGACGCCACATCACATGTACGCGGGCGAGGAGTCGTTGCCATTGTCGGATCGGAAGGTAATGAGCGTCGACGCCGTTGAGATGCAATTCTTCGATCGCCGACCGACGCGTCGTCACGAACGTCACGCTGCAGAGTTCGGGCGGCAGACGCTTGAGCAGAAGCGCGGCATTCGTCGCCTGCTGGAATCCACCGCCCGTCGAGTTGTCCTGCTCGATCAAAACCACCATCCGGATGGGCCGGATCTTGAATCGGTTCAGAACGCGATCCGCGCCGTTTGTGAGTTCCTGATACTCGGCGCGG
>Ga0160471_100340_pt1 | contig 14270 bp, 11 predicted proteins | sample HID1973K_E11MG_FD_108268 | JGI IMG/M metagenome (GOLD analysis project Ga0160471, IMG submission 108268) | Enriched mosquito-associated microbial communities from UW Madison campus, WI, USA - HID1973K_E11 MG | ecosystem: Host-associated > Arthropoda: Insects > Digestive system > Unclassified ... | reverse complement strand
TGCCACCATCGACGGGTCGGGGAGATACCGGCAGCAATTACGTCATCGTGTGGAAAGCTGACCCCCTATCGGCGCGCAATTTTGACCCCACCCGGCGGTCGGAGATCAGGGGCTGAGCCGACGTAACTGATCAGTGGTTGAGGCGGGTCAGGCCCTGATCATGCGCGGTTCTTGAAGCGCCATGACTCGTTTCCGGTCTCAATGATTTCGCAGTGATGGGTGAGGCGATCGAGTAGCGCGGTGGTCATCTTTGCGTCGCCGAAGACGGTCGGCCATTCTCCGAAGGCAAGGTTCGTGGTGACGATGATCGAGGTCCGTTCATAGAGGCGGCTGATCAGGTGGAAGAGGAGCTGACCTCCTGATTGGGCGAAGGGCAGATAGCCCAGTTCATCGAGAATGACGAAGTCGAGACGGGTCATGTAATCGGCCAATCGGCCCTGTTTTCCGTTCCGAGTCTCGGTTTCCAGCCGGTTCACCAGATCGACGACGTTGAAGAAGCGTCCGCGGGTGCCATTGCGGATCAGGGCTCGGGCAACAGCGATGGCGAGATGGGTTTTGCCGGTGCCCGTGCCGCCGATCAGGACCACGTTGCGTTGATCCGTGACAAAGTTGCCCGTCGCCAATTCCCGGATCAGGCCCTCGTTGATCGGAGTGCCCGTAAAATCGAACTCCTCGATATCCTTGGCCAAAGGCAGCTTGGCCACCGTGAGTTGGTATCGAATGGACCGCGCCTGCTTCTCGGCAATCTCGGATTGCAGCAGGTCGCCGACAATACGCGGTGGCTCATGCTCGCGCTTGATCCCGTTCGCCATGACTTCATCATAGGCGCTGCGCATGCCGTAGAGCTTGAGCGTGCCCATCAGATCAAGAACTTGAGTGCGTTCCATGCTGGGATGTCCTCCTGAGGCTGTCGTAGCGCGCGCAGTCAGCCACGGGTTCGTGGGTCAGGCGCAACGCGGCTGGGGTGAGTAGGTATGGTGGTGGTGCGGGCTCGCGTCGCCTGGCGAGGATATTGATGACGACCGGGGCGGAGTGGACGCCATTGTCGAGAGCCTCCCGACAGGCGGCCTCCACGGCGGGTAGCCCGTCATCGGCCACGCAACTGAGGATCTGGACCATCTGTCGGTCGCCATCATCAGCACCCGTCAACTTGCGCCGGATAGCCGCCATTGCGGGCGGCAAGAGCCAGTTCCGGAACGGCGCCCCATTGCGCAGGGCGCCCGGTTTGCGGGCCAGAACAGGCACATAGTGCCAGGGATCATAGACGACCTCGCCGCGCCCAAAGGCCCGGACATGCTCGCCCACGATCACGCCATTCTGCCGGATCACGATGCGCTCGGCATAGGCATGGACCTCGACCGGTCGCCCGACCGCCGTCGCCAGAACGGAATACTTGTTGTTGTCGAACCGGACCGTGCAGGTCTTGGAGACCGAGGCGGGCACGCTGTGGAAACCGTCAAAGTGGCCAGCATAAGGAACGAGTTTGGGCCGTTCGGCCTCGAACATCTCCCATATGGTCTTGTCCGACTGCTCGGGATGGCGATGTGCCTTGGCATAAGCCACGCATTTGTCGATGAGCCAAGCATTCAGCTCGTCCAGGCTTTTGACCCGAAGCCGCGGCGTGAAGAAGCGCTCTCGCACCAGCCCGACCTGGTTCTCGACCTGTCCTTTCTCCCAGCCAGATGCTGGCGTGCAAGCCACGGGTTGGACCAGATAGTGGCTGCACATCTGCAGGAAGCGACGATTGTAGAGCCGCTCCTTCCCGGTAAAGACCGCCTCCACCGCCGTCTTCATATTGTCGTAGATCCCGCGCGTGCAGCCGCCCCGGAAAAAGGCGAATGCGCGATCGTGGGCGTCGAAAACCATCTCCTGGCTCTCGCGCATATAGGCCCGTGCGAACATCATCCGGCTGTGACAAAGCCTAACATGCGCGACCTTCACCGTAACCGTCACGCCCGCGATCACCACGACCTCGTGGCTCCAGTCGAATTGGTAAGCTTCGCCCGGCTCGTAATAGAGCGGCACATAGGCCTCTGCCGCCGCGGTGCCGCGCCCTTGTGACCATGTTTTCGCGAACCTGCGGACAGCGTCATAACCGCCCTCATAGCCGAGCGCGCGCAACTCCTCGAATATCCGGATCAGGGTCAGCCGTTCTCGTGATGGCTTGGCCGCGTTCGAACCCAAAAACTGCTCGAGCTGCTCTTGCCAGGGGCCGATCCGCGGCAAAGGCTGGCGGGTCCGCTCGTAGCTGAATTCCGTCTCATCAGATCGCAGGATCTTCCGCACCGTGTTGCGCGACACATGCAGTTCTCGCGCGATCTTCTTCATCGACCAGCCCTGGACGTAGAAGGCCCGTCGGACCCGCGCGATCGTATCCACCCCCTTCATCCCCTTCTCCGTCTGCTGACCCGCAGCAAACGGTCTGACGAAAACTAAGGGGGGTCAAAATTCGGCGCCGATACCCCCGCTCAAGGGGTCAAAATTACACGCCGAAACACAGTATGTTCGAGCGCCGTATGGAACGCGGCGCCACCGGCGGGACGCGGGGCGCAGAGCCGGGGTGTCTCGGGCGCCACCTCGTCGGGGAAGAGCGCGCGATATTCCTCGACATTGTCGAAACGATCGCGGAAGTCGCGGCAGTCGGCAAAGCTCTCGGACCAGGTGCCCTCGGCCAGCACCAGGTCATGCACGCCGAGGTCGATCTGGTAATATTCCCATTTCGTCCGGGCCTTCTCGCGCGTGATGGTGATGCCGTTGACGAGGTCGCTTGCCAGGACCAGCGTCTCGCCGATCAGCATCGAATGACCGGGCGACACCAGAAGCGGTTCGCGCGGAGTGTTTTCGCCGATCGAGCCCGAGGCGAAGCGGATCGCTTCCTGACCGCGTGCCCGCAGGCCCGACAGGGTCTGGCGAGCGATCCAGCGCACCGGGCGGAGGCCCCCGAAGCGACAGACGACCAGATCTCCCTCGCGCAGGTCCTCGACACGCACGTCGCCGCGCGATGTCATGATGCGGGTCCCGTGCAGGTAGCAGACTGCGAGATCGTCAAGGACAAAGCCTCCGTTGCTCTGCTCATCGACGACCTTGTTCTCGTCCACGGCAAAATCGCCGTCGCTCGAAAGGAACAGGTTGCCGCCCAAGGTGCCGACCTGATTTCCCTCCGAGTCAAGGATATTGTAGTTGCCGTTGAAACGGCTGACATTGCCGCTGACCTGGTTATCCGTAGAAAGCTGGTTCTGGTTCGGGTTCTGCGCCTCGAGCGTATAGAGAAGGCTGCCATCACCATAGACATCGATCACCAGGGACGACAGCGGCGTGTTGTTCGGGACGTAGGAATCGTTGACCCCGTCACCGTCCAGATCCTCGTCCGTGACGATATAGCTGTCATCGATCGTCATATGCAGCAGAGCGTTGCTCGAATCGAGGCTCAATCCGTTGAGGAAATCGTCGATAGGCAGAGCATCAACGGAAATGACACTACTGCCATCCTGCTGCTGGATGGTTCCGCTTGCAACTGAGTCGGTGGACATTGTGTAGGTCGTCATTCTGTATCTCCAGGAAGATAAGACCGTCGATTGATCCGGCCCCGCTTATGGGCAACAGCCATCCAATCCGGCCGCAATGCGCCGTAATATGGACCGGACCTCAAGGGTCAGAATAGGGACGTAGATATAGTCGCGAGGTAAAAGTAATCGGACAACGCTTACTCGATATCACGTAAAGGACGGCAACACGATATCAGGTCAACCGCAACTGCCAGACCTAGAATTGCCGCCAAAAAGTTCACCCTGCTCATGAGGCGAACGGGAAATGCCATAGAAGAGGGCCAACGAACCCCTTCAGGCCTGCTGCATCCATGCGCGTCAAATGCGAAAATCAAAAGCGCCCTATCGCAATATAGGTTCTGGCTTCCCTGATCCGCCATTCATTTTGGGGAAGCCGCCACTTCTTCAAGCCCTCTGATACAGGTTCTTCTTGTTTTTCACGTGGCGCTGCAGGACGGTCTTGTTTTCACGGCGCTTGAGGATACGGCGCGCGGGAGAGGGAACAAACCCCGGCATTTCGATCTCCGGAAATATCAACGCGAGCTCGCGACATTGCTCTGGCCCGAGGGCCTTCAATGCCATGGGACCAGTCAGCATCGTCTCGGTCAGCGCTCCGTTTGCCCAGACAAGTTCGTGTTGATCCAGGACGAAATGGAAATACTCGACCTCGTCAGCCTCATCCATTGCTATGCCGTTGTAACCAACCAGCATCTTCGCCGGAACCAACACCTCCTCCTGATCAAACATCCTTCTGACGATGGAGGAAGACAGCGCGATACGGTGCTGAGGCGAAACCACCAAGTCCTGTTCGGGAAAACCATGACCGAGGGCGCCAGCAGGAATGCGGATCGGCCGCAGTTCGGACCGCAGCCCAAGAGCAACGCTGCCAATCTTGCGCGAGGCAATCCAACGGATGGGCTGCGGCCCCCGGTCCAGCGTGTCGACCAGATCGCCTACTTCAAGATCCTCGACCTTACGCAGTCCCGAAGGGGTCGCAATCAGCGTCCCGCGCGTAAAGCAGACGATGCTGGCGTCCATGATCAACTGGTTGTCGGCACCGGTCGTGTCGTCGATCGGGGCGCGCACCTCCCCCTCGGTGAAGGGCTCACCATCTGTCGCAAAATACATGTTCCCGCCGGTGGTGCCGAGCAACGGCCCCGGATTGTCGGGATCATACGGATAGCTGTAAACGTTCAGGCTCTGGTTGATCTTGGCCATGTGTGCGCCGCTTTGATTGTCACGCACCATGGGGGAGTTGTTGTTAGGGTCGACGACCTGGTAATCCGGGGTGCCGTCTCCGTCGGCATCGATATACATGGCCGTCGGCTGTGTCCCGCTGGCCACCCAGTATTCGGGTGCGCCGTCACCCGTCACGTCGGAATATTCCAGATCTTCGTCGGGAAACTCCATGATGAAGACGGCATTCGAGGTGTCCGTGACACCCTGGCTCGCCAGAAAGGTGTTGATGGGAAACGAAGTGACCTGCAGGCCTTCGCCAACGTTGTTTCCGGTGGCGATGGTGTCGGTATCGAACGTCAAGCTAGCCATGGCTCATGTCCTTTCTTTCAGATCTGATGCTGTCGGTGAGTTTCCATTTTCAGTCGGTTGATGTTGATCAGTCCCGGTTCACGCTAAACTGTCGCGAGATCGCGATCCATTTGTTCAGATTGTCGATCAGCATGGCAGGATATCCTCCATGCGTCATCCCTTCGGATAAAGCAGGGTGAACACTGCCCGTGCACCCCAGTCATCCGCCCCACCCTCCGGCGCATCGGCCCAGTAGCGGGCGCCGACCTGGAAGCTGACCGGTTGGGTGCCGAGCTTCGTCACCTTCGACACCATCATGTTGATTGGCTCGCTCCACTGATTACCTTTCTAGCTATAGGTACTTAGCGTCGAGCGAGATCGGTGATCCCGATCCCGCTCAATGACGACTGGAACGTCATCTCACGCATGACTGTATCGTTGGCCTGGTAAAAGAACATTGCCGGCGAATTCGGCAGCCTGTCTGGCTTGGGCGATACGCTGGCAAGCTTCTTCTTCTCACCAAAGAAGCCGGGCCCATACAGCCCGCAGCGCCGCCACTCTCTTTAGATTGTCTCATATCCTTCCGGATCAGTTGCCGCTGGGCATGCCGATGCTGAACCCGTCCTTCTGCAGTTCGTCACGGATATACTGGAAACGCTGATACTGCGTGAGCGTGAGCGGTCCGGAATATCCCTCGCTTTGCAGCTTGCGCGGCGGATACTGAACATAGGTTTTCATCAGGTCGGTGATCTGCTGATTGATGACCGGCAGATACCAGGTGTGCTCGGTGAAGTTGTTCATGAAGATGTCGTAGCGTTCCTGCGGATCGGCGAGCAGGTCGAAGATCTGCGGCACGGTCGCGACATAGCTCTCCGGCCCCTTCCAGCCAAGGTTGGTATCAACCGCGAGCCCGCCCGTATCGGCGCCGTTGTCGCCACGCAAGTTGAAGACCGCCTTGAAATCCCCCACCCGGGCCGCGCCGGGAGTCAGTTCGTTTTCGGTGAAGTAGAACCAGGATTTGCGCTCGGACGGGCCGGTCCCTTCCCAGACAGGCGTCATGTCATAGCTGTCGAAGATGATCGGCTGGCCTTCCCGGTCCTCCTTGGGCAGCTCCGTCCCTGCGACGGAGGCAAAGGTCGCCATCAGGTCGAGCCCGCCGAGGATCGCGGCATTCTTGGTGTCGGGTGCCACATGGCCGGGCCAGCGGACGATGGCGGGAACGCGGTTACCCCCCTCGCGGACCGTGCCCTTGGTGCCACGGAAGGGCGTGTAGCCCGCATCCGGGTAGACATCCTGCCAGGCGCCGTTGTCGGTGGTCCAGAAAACGAGAGTATTCTCGCGCAGGCCCAGCTCGTCCAGCTTGGCGAGGATCTCGCCGATGCGCGTGTCCAGCTCCACCACCGAATCCGCATAGGGCGATTTCGAGATGGATTTCCCCTTGAAATCGGGGTGCGGCATATTGGGCTGGTGGACCTTCATGAAGTTCGTATGGATGAAGAAGGGCGTGTCCGGCGTCTCCGCCGCCTTCTCAAGGAAGTCCATGGTCGCCTGTTCGACGTAACCATCGAAATAGGGAATGCCGACCACACCCTGATCGGGGGTGTCGACATACTGGCCGTTGATCTTGAAATCCTCATGCGGCGCTTCGCCCGCCTTGCCGGAGAGCGAGCCTTTGGTCACATCCTTGAACATCTGCCGCAGGTCGGCGGGCATGTTCGGGAACCAGGTATCGTCGGCATAGGTATAGGCGTTCAGGTGATAAAGCCCGACATAGCGCATCTCGTCATAGCCATGCGCGTTGGGCAGGGCATAATCCGCCTCGCCCAGATGCCATTTCCCGGTGAAATAGGTTTCATACCCCGCCTGCTTCAGCATGGAGCCCAGCGTCCATTCCGCCGCCGGCAGACCGCCGCCCTGGCCCTGGAAGGCTACGGTCGTCATGCCCGACCGGTTGGGGATGCGCCCGGTCAGGATGGCGGCGCGGCCGGGGGTGCAGCTTGGCTGGGCGTAGAAGGAGGTGAACATCATGCCTTCATCGGCAAGCTTGTCGATGTTCGGCGTGGGCATACCCCGTGCCTCCCCGCCGAGATACGGGCCGGTATCGCCATAGCCGGTGTCATCGGAAATGATGAGCAGGATATTGGGGCGCTCTTGCGCGGTTTGCGCCAAAGCAGGAAGGCTCGCCACCGTCAGGGCGAGCGTCGCAAAAATGCCGAGTCTCATCTCATTTTCTCCCGATAATCCTTGTCAGTTGACGCATATTGTTGGGTCGGACGGCGCCTATTTCGCGCCCGACCAGACGCGGCTCCAATCCTTGGCCATGTCGACAAGTGTCCAGCCGCGCGGCCCCGCTTCATCCAGTCCTTGCGAAAGCCTGCCCATGGCGCTGTCGCGGTCATAGGCAAATTCGCGATCGCTGTCGGTGTGGTGGACAATCAGGCCAAAACGAGGGCCCTCGCCGGTCGTGGTCCATTCCAGCATCTGAAAATCGCCGTCCGAGTTACCAGCGGCGAAAATCGGGCGCTGGCCGAGGGCGCGCATGATCCCGACGGGCTTTCCTGCCTTGTCATCGACAAAGGTGACACCCCCTTCCTTGAGAAGCGTCGGCGTCCCGTCTTTGACAAGATAGGTGGTCTTTCCCTCGGAACCCACGACCTGCTGCGGAGGAATGCCGTAGGCCTCCTGTGAGATCGCGCGGATGAAGTCGACGCCGCCGCCCGATACGATATAGGTCGTGAAGCCGTTCTCTCGCAGATAGGTCAGCAGTTCCAGCATCGGCTGGTAGGTCATGTCCGCATAGGTCAGGCCCGAAGTCGGATGCTTGGCTGTCGTCAGCCATTCATGGGCCGAGGTTTCGAAGTCATCGACCGTGATGCCCGAATGCGAGATATCCACGACCTCGATCAGACCTTCCTCGCCCGCCGCCATCAGGCCCTTCATGTCGCCGGCATTCGCGGCCTTCAGCACATCCGAGGTCAGTATCGAGGGATCGGCCTTCGCCTTTTCGCGAAGCTTGTCGATCGCATAGAGCCCTTGGAAATAGGCTGGTTGCTCGCTCCAGAGTGTGCCGTCATTGTCGAATACGGCTATCCGCTCCGGTTCGGGAACGTAGTCGCTTGAAGCGGGATCGCTGACCCGCTTCACAAAGCCGATGATTGCCGCTTCGGTTGGAGTGTCGTTCCATGAGGGCAATGAATCAGCCATTCCTGAAATGGGAAGCAAAGACAGCGCAATACTGACAGCACCTAATTGACGCATGACGAACCTCATTGGGCCAAATGCCCCACACCCCTCTGACCCCGGACAATGCCGGGGCTTTATGACAAATGTGCTTGAAGGCAGCACTCGCGGTATAGTTGGACCAAAGGCCAACGGCACTTACGAGGACTGTTTCAACACCCCGTCCGATTGCGTTCTGCTAAAAGCCGGCGCAGTTTTGCGGCGGCATCACCGGGCGAAGGACGCACCATTTGACTTCACCTGTCCGCGAATATCTGCATCGAAACAGGTTGCACCGCTACGCCAAGCGCATGTCGCTCAAGCCCCTGCCGAGATTAAGCTGCCTGCGATTCTTTGCCCTCTTGATGCTGTTGCAGGCGCCAGGGGGCGTTATCGGCCAAGATATCAAGGAACAACCCCGCATCCTTCTGGTCTTTGGCGATCACAACACCCTGCCGGCCAATGTTCGCGCGCTTGCCGGAGCGGAGAGCGTATTTCGAGATGCCCTGCAGGACGGGTATGAGCTGTTCGTCGAATACCGAAACAGCCAACGCTTTCCGGGCGAGGATGCGGACCGGTTGTTTGCCGATGAATTGCGCCGCAGGTATGGCTCAATGCATCTGGATTCCGTTCTGGCGCTTGGCCGATCCGCATTGGTCTATGCCATAGCCAATCGCGATGACCTTGGGGATGACACCCCCGTGGTCTTTGGCGGGATGCCCGAGGGAAGTATCGACGAGGCCGGGCTGCCGATGGGATTCCACGGATCGGTCAGCGCCTTCCCGGTCGCCAGGACAGTTGAACTTGCCCGCAACCTGCAACCGCATGCCAGGCGGGTGGTGATCTTTGCCGGGTCCAGCCCTTTCGATCAGGGCTGGAAAGCGCGGGTCGACGATGCTCTGGCAGATTTGACAGGGATCGAGAAAGAGTTTGTCACCGGACTGACCCTTGCGGAATTTCGCGAGCGCGCCGCCTTGCTGGATCCCAGCACCATCCTTCTCATCCTGACGATCTATCAGGACGCCGCTGGTCAGGTGTTCACCCCGGTCAATGCTGCGACGCAGATCGCCGAAACGTCCGGGGCGCCGACCTACTCGGTCATCGAGACCTTTATCGGTCAGGGCATTCTGGGTGGCGTCGTCGAGAAATACGAGGATATCGGTGCTGGTGCGGCAAAGCTGGCGTTGGATCTGATGAACGGCGCTACCGATCTGCCCAAGGTCACCGTCGGTTCCACGCGCCCCCTTCTGGATTGGCGACAATTGCAGCGATACGGCCTCGACCCGGCCAATGTTCCCGCCGGGACCGAGACGCTGTTTCGCGAATTGTCGGCATGGGAACGTTACCGCAGCGAAATCCTCGTCGCCTTTGCCATCATCATTGCGCAATCGGCCACAATTGCCGCGCTGATCCTGCAAGCGCGCAGGAAGCGCGCCGCAGAGCAGGAAGCATCCGAGCGTCGGCTTGAGCTGACCCATGTCTCTCGCGTCTCGCAAATGGGTGAGCTTTCGGGCGCGCTGGCACATGAGTTGAATCAGCCCCTGACCTCAGTGCTGGCGAATGCCGAGGCGGGGATTCAATTGCTGGCCAAGGATCCACCGGATCTGGATGAGATTGCGGCGATCCTGCATGATATTGCCGAGGATGACCGGCGCGCGGCCAGGATGATCAGCGAGTTGCGACGCCTGATGTCGAAAGGAGAGGTCGATTTTCAGGTCATCGACCTGACAGAGACCGTCATTGCCGCGATTGCTCTGGTGGGTGGGGGACTCAGCCGCAAGGGCGTCGTGATCGAAGCACCCTCTGCCTCGTCTCCGCTGCCGGTCAGAGGCAATCGTGCCCAGATCATGCAGGTTGTCATCAATTTCCTCTTCAACGCCACCGAAGCCGTCGCGGGTCAGCCACCCGAGCGGCAGAGAGTTCAGGTGACGACCCGACTGCGCCCGGACGGATGGCGCGAGCTTTCCGTTTCCGATCAGGGATCGGGTCTGCCCGAGCAGATCGGAGATCCCTTCCGGCCTTTTGCAACCACAAAGGCGCAGGGTCTGGGTCTCGGCCTGTCGATCTGCCGCAGCATCGCCGATGCGCATGGCGGAACCCTCGCATTCGACAAAAGCGTAACCCGGGGCGCCCGTATCGTTCTTGCACTGCCCGCGCCGTGACAAACAACTGGCAAGGATGTTGGACCGAAGACCAACTGTGCTGAGCTTGGCGCTTGGGATAATTTCTGCCAATGAACTCTGGCAAACGCATCGTTGCGATCGTGGATGACGACCCGGCTGTATGCCGTGCGCTTGCTCGGCTTGTGCGGTCGCTGGGCTTCGACGCCATCACATATTCTTCGGGCGAGGAGATATTGCAGAACGCGGCTTTCCCACGACCGGACTTCGTGTTGTTGGACCTGCATCTGCCCGGATTGATGGGGCCGCAGTTGCTGCGGGTCCTGCGCCAGCAAATTCACGAGGCCCAGATCGTGATGATGACCGCGCGTGATCTGGCAGGCATGCGCGAATCCTGTCTCGCAGCAGGGGCGGGGGCTTACATGACGAAGCCCGTCCAGCTGGCCGATCTGGCCCGCCTTCTCGCACCACAGATGCCAGCCGGTTGATTGTTTCTGGAAGATACTTTCGGCAGATTATCGCGCCTGCCAAAGCAGAGACGAACGATCCGTCGTTACACCGTGGTGCCGACAAACATCATCCGAAACAGATCGGCGACTGTCCTCGCCCCGGTCTTGCGCATGATCCGCGCGCGGTGAACCTTGATGGTCTTCTCGACCACCCCCAGACGGCTTGCAATCTGCTTGTTCAGCAAGCCCTCAAGCAGAAGGGCCAGCACTTCGCTCTCGCGGGTGGTAAGCGAGGCCAACGCACGATTGCGTGCTTCATTCAGGCTTCTTGACGCGCGCAATTCGCGATCCATTGCCAATGCGCGGTCGACAGCCGCCAGCAAGGCGTTTCCTTCAACTGGCTTGGTCAGAAAATCGACGGCGCCAGAGCGCATCGCCTGCACTCCAGTTGCCATATCCCCGTATCCGGTCAGGAAAATCAGAGGCAGACGTCCATGATCGGTGGCGAGACGGTCCTGAAGCTCCAGTCCGTCTGCGCCGGGCAGATGCAGGTCGACGATGGCGCAGCCCGGTTCAGGCCGCCGATCGGCCAGAAACGCCTCGGCGCTAGCATAGAGGATCGAGGAATGACCACGGGCAGACAAAAGCCGCGACAGCGCACGCAGGACCGAGGGGTCGTCATCAATCAAACGGATGGTAGGTTCGACAATCTCGGTCATCGCAGCAACAGAACCTGCATGCTCGTTTGGTTTATGACGGCGCTTCAGAAGCTTACTGCTGAACCCATAATCTCGCAATGCTTCGCATATGCGAAGGGTATCTCAGGCAACTGATCAAACAACCGGCCAACGCTGGCTTGTTGAGCGACCCGGGCGCTCCACACCTGCGGGCCGGGCCCGCCCCATCCATACTGAAGTGCATTCGTCACTTCTCTCAATAATGCGTTACTGGTTGGCGGCCATGCTGACTTCGCGAACAGCCTCTTTCCGAGTTTGCAGCGGCTGCATGCCACACTGCAGTCAGGCAGCCGACCGTCCCAATGTAAGCAAGGGAATGAATGAAGTTTGTGCACCAGCATTGTTGGCCGCTTCAGGTCCCGCGACGCCTTCAATTGCGCCTTGACCGAACTCAGCAGGATTCTTCGCCAGTTTCTTTTCCACTGCATAGGCTGCAAATGATGAGAGAACTGTGTTGCGTTGGTGGGGAAGTTTGCCCAAAAATGCCGCATCCTGTCCTGAAGCTGGGAGTGTCCCCGTTCCCCGACCATCTTACTCCGGATCTGGGCGTCGCCTTGATGAATTTGTACTTGCGTGGCTGCGCCAGTGTCGAAGCTGCAGCCGCCCTTCGGTTCCTCGGTTTGATCCGCCCGACCGAATTCGTGAGGGTCGGCCCGGATGGCCACCCCCTTGGTTTCGTCGCGGTCGAGTTGGAGTTCTCGGCCGATCTGGAGATCGGTGACATCCTGCTGGCGCGCGCTACCCGGCACAGGTTTATCGAGGAAGCCTTCGCCCGCATGCAGACCGATCAATATACCGACGCCAAGGAAGTGGTGTTTGAACGCAAGTATCTGGAAAGCCTGACACCGGAAGCCCTCGCTGCGACGTTCCGACGCTCCGCATCCGGCTGGCAGCATCTTTAGCAATATGGGGCGGAGTATTGGCATGCTGGCCGCCCAATCCAGCACGATGTTCTTTCAGGCCATTGCGCGGATTGCACAGGGCTACAGATTGCATTCTGATCCTGGGTCTGGGCCGACGTTCGTGAGACTTCCTCAGGGATCACATCCTTTGCTCCCATGGCCCCGTATTGCGCATTCCCCGTCGGACGACATAGATTTGCCTGTGAGCAACGCCGCCACCACCTCGTTTTCGTCATCCTGTTTCAAGGGTGCCAGCCACTTGGCCAAGGTGTCCCCGGTCAGCAGGCGTTCGCGCGCCAGCACCGCAGCCATGGCCTCCAGATGTTCCTTATGCGCCGCCAGGATCCGGCCGGCGTGCGCCTCCGCGGCCTCGAGCCTGTTGCGGACGCGAGCCCGCAGGTCGTGATCGCGCAGCATCACCTCCGGCGGTGTATCGATCCAGACCGGGCCATGCGCTCCGAGGCCGAAATGAGCGTCGATCGACACCGCCAGCTTCGTGGCCTGAGCGAGGTCCGAATGATCCGGCCCTCCGGAACCGGCGCTGGCATTGCCGAAGATCAGCCCCTCGGCAGCGCGGCCCGCCATCAGGTAGGCGAGTTCCGCCTCCAGCTCGCCGGGCAACCCGGCTTGGGCAGGCGGTAGCCGACCGATCATGCCGCCGCCATCGGTGAGCAGAACCCGGGAGACTGCGCCTCGGTCCAGCACCCTGCAGACGATCGCATGACCGCACTCATGGATGGCCGCACGTCGATCCCGGTCAGCTGCGCGAGGATCGCCGGGCGCGAATTGCGCGCGCAGGTCCTCGAGCCGAAACGCGCGTCCATCGCGCCGGGCGGTTGCCCGCGCGTTGCGAATAGCGCCGTCCACCTCGGCCGCGCTGCTGCCCGTGGCACTGCGCGCCAGATCGTGCAGGTCCGCCTCATCGAATCCATCACGGAGATGGTGCCGAAGAATACCACGGATCGCGGCAGTATCCGGCAGCGGCACCTCGATCTTGAGGTCGAAACGCCCGGGCCGCAGCGCCGCTGGGTCGATCCGATGGGGGTCGTTACAGGCCCCAACCACGATGACGCCCTCATCGCGAGCGATGCCGTCCATGAGTTCGAGGAAACTGTTGATGACCTGCCTCCGGTAGTGCGAAGCATGGCGATCACCGTCCTCGCGTGACCCCACGGCGTCGATCTCATCGATAAACAGGAGGGCGGGCGCCTGCTGGCGCGCGTCGGCGAAGCTCTTGCGCATGGCCCGCAGCATGTCACCCAGGTGCCCGGTCGCCTGCCATTGGGCGAAGCTGGCGGCGACAAAGGCGATCCCGGCGCTGTTGCCCATCGCCCGGGCAAGCCAGGTCTTCCCGGTGCCGGGCCGGCCATAGAGCAGCAGCGACCGGCACAGATCGTTCCATGCCAGCGTCTTTTGCTGCCAGAGCAGGAGATCGGTCACCACTTGCCGCGCCGCGATCAGAGCTTCGCTATCGCCGGCGATGTCCTCCAGGCGGGGCCCGTCGCGCGGTTCCTGATCGGACTGCAGAAACCCCCTCAGGCGCCTCGCAGCCTCGGTCGCATCGGGCGCACGCAAGGCGACATTCAGCGCGATGGTCGTCAGCTCGACAAGGGCCTGATCGGTCGGCATAACGTCCAGAATGGCAACCTCGTCAGTTTCATCATAAGAGGCTCGCAGATGCCGCAGCATGATTTCGCGTCCCACGGGCGTCAGCTGGATCGGCGGCGGCAGATAGCGGGCGAGTTCCTTCGCAGGCACAGCCTCATCGGGC
>Ga0160471_100336_pt1 | contig 14357 bp, 21 predicted proteins | sample HID1973K_E11MG_FD_108268 | JGI IMG/M metagenome (GOLD analysis project Ga0160471, IMG submission 108268) | Enriched mosquito-associated microbial communities from UW Madison campus, WI, USA - HID1973K_E11 MG | ecosystem: Host-associated > Arthropoda: Insects > Digestive system > Unclassified ... | reverse complement strand
CTTTTCGGACAGCCTGCCCCGGTGCATGACCACGCGTTCCGTGAACTGCAGGATGTCGCTGGGCGGGAAGGCGCTGAACAGGTCGCGATAACGCCCGGCACCTTCAAGGAAAGCAGATCGGACAATGGCAGCGACACCGTCCCGCGATGTCGCCAAGGCGCGCTGGATGAATTGTTCCGCAAGGCGGAAAGGCGGGTTCATGAAAGTCCAATGCACGAGCGAAGGCAGCGGCCCGAACAGGTAATCGCGAACCGGGAAGCCTGCGCCATAGTCATGGATATCGGCTGCATCGACTGCGCCGAAGAACTCGCGCAGCGGCGCAACCATGTGACCGCGATTGGCGCATGGCTCTCGCACGATCATAGATCCGAGCGGCGTCAGGACCGTCTGCAATGCCAACCATTCGCACGCGGCACGCGTCGCCCAAGGCGGAGTCGGGAAATCGTCCAGACTGTCATGCGGTTCGGACCGCTGCTGCATGACGGCGGCGCTGCGGTTCTGGCTCATGCCCGCACCTTCCCGGCGCGGGGGCCAATCTCGGGATCCAGCGCATTGACACGCTTGTTCAGAGCCTCGATACGCTTGGCCAAATCGGAACCGATTTTCTCTATAAGCGAGTCGGCCCCGCGCGAGATTTCGTTCATCTGCGCGGTGACGCTTTCCGCAACGGCCGCCGTCCGATCATTGGCTTCCCGGACGGCAGCCAACATCTCCGCGCGGATCGCATCAATCTCTGCCCACCGCTTGTCCGGCCCGCATTCCGCCTCGCGGATGCGAGCGACCCAACCCCACATGCAGCCCTCGCCAATGGCGTCCGCGACAGTGCGGTCATTGTCGGCGGGGTTGATGTAGCCCTTACGGGCACGGTCATAGGTCAGATTCAGCATGTCGCAGATCATCCCGATCATGCGATAACCCGGCTCTCGCGGCGGCGCCTCCGACGGCGTCGTCCGGACAGGCGCCTTTTCCTTCCCGGAAATTTTCTGCATGTCCCGCCCTTCCGTATCTTGATGTTTTCCGAAAGCTCTCTTGCGCGCAGCGCAGGTCGGGCAATACAGGTCCGACCTGCGAACCTCCCAATTCTGCGATACCAGCCGCTTGTGGATCTGGCCGACATTCGGTGTGCTGCCTTCTGACCGCCGCAAATAGTCGCAAGTCAGCACCTCGGTCCTGCCGCACTCGTCACAAGTCACCTTGGCGCGATTGACACCTTTGCCGTGGACCGCCTCGATCATGACACCACCACCTTTGCCGCGCGGGCATCTGCGGCCATCAGGGCCGCGAGCAGCAGATCGGCCCGCCCCTGTCGGATCCAGCGCGACACCCGACTGTCGGAGCGGCCAACATAGGCGGCCAGAGCCATGCGCGACGGCCATGACCGACCAAAGGCATTGACCACCTTGCCGCAGGCCCCGCCATTGCCGCCGGATACCACGCCCAACCGGTCGAGATTGCCGTGGCGGTTCAGATGATAGCTGACCGTGTGCTCGGTCACGCCCGCCGCCTCGGCGACCGCGCGCAAGCCGACATAGACCTGGTCACGCCACAGATAGATGCCGGGCTCGCTCATGCCCCGCCCCCGACAAGCGGCGTGACCGCCTCGAGGCTGGTTCCAGCAGGATAGGACCGCAGAACCCGCAACGCGGCAGCGTCCTCATCTACCGCGCGAACTACATGGCTGATCGTCCCCGATCGATCACTGGAGACGGTGACCTGGAATTTCGGGAGACGAGCCGGGCGTTGCAGGGTCATTGATCCCACGGCCCCCGCATCCGGGAAGGTTTTCCGGAAAACTTTCCGTAACGACGAGCCGCGCGAGCGGCCCACCATTCGCCGGCGGTGGCGATATGCATGGCGATTTGCAGCTCGGCGTAGATGACCGCTGCGAGAACATGCCGCATCATCAAGCCCCCGCCAGCGCCGCCAAGGTCGCGTCGCGGGTCTCGGGGTGCGAGATCAGCCAGGCGACGCCCCAGCCCTGCGGTGCATTCCGGCCCTCGAACCAGTTCTCGGCGGTCGAGGGGTCGACGCCGAAAAACACCGCCGCATCGGCGGGTGTCTCGAAGCTGGAACAGATGATCCGTTGCCAGACATTGTTGAAATGCTGGCGGAACGTCAGCACCTCCAGCCGCTGAGCGCATGCGGAAAACTTTCGGGAAGACATACCTTTGGATCCTGTGCTGTTGTGTCCGTGTGCAGACGGACATTCACCAGAACGGAGAGAGGACGCGGGATGATGCTTGGTCATGCCGCGTCCTCGGGAGTTTGTGCAGGCCAGAAGTCATCGCGCGAGAGCGGCACCCCCATCCTGAGCGCCACCTCCAGCACTATCGGCTTCTCAGCATCGGGGATACTTCCACGGTCCTTCCAACTATGGACCGTTGAAACAGGCCTGCTCAGTGCCCGAGCCATTAGGCGAACACCCCCAAACGCTGCGACGATATTCGAAACATATGACATGCGGCCAACTTGCCGCAAAATGCAGACAGTCGTCAACCGCAATATGCAGACAGACTTGCCGACACGCTTTGTGCAATCACTTGCCCATGTCTGTAAGTGAAACCGCTATCCGCTTGCGCCTCCTCCGAGAGGCCGCTGGTCTCTCCATCCGATCGATGGCCGAGGCTCTCGAACTATCTAAGGGCAAGTATGAGCACTACGAGACGAGGTTCAAAAAACCCTATCTCCCCGCGGACCTTGCCGAGAAAATCGCCAATGCCTTGGCAGCAAAGGGCATCCCGACCGAAGATGTCATGGCGCTGGCAGGCCCGACGGCTCCCGATGTCCCCGCGGACACCCTCAATCTGGCCGGTCGGTATTCGCAGCTTTCTCCGGTTCGTCAAAGGGCGCTTCGGGACTTGCTGGAAGCGCTTGAAGCAGCTGAAGTTCTCGGTCAAGCCACGAAGAAACCAGAGCTTGGTGAGCGGGACTAAGCCGGTAGACCCGCCGAGCAAAGTCTCCTGCGTCCATATCCTCATCCCTCATCTCCCCTCCGACTCACAAGAACGTTACGAGAACATTAGGCAACATTCCGCCGACGCATCAACCCAAAGAAGGTTCGTCGATATGCAACAAAGGAACCACCCGACCCCCTAGCGACCCTGAGGTTTTGATGACCATTATTCGTTACAGTGCGATCCGCTCAGAACTCACCTGCCGCAAGAGGGTCGTCTCCGACACCGGCTGGAAAATGGACGCCCTTCCTCCTCGTTTTAGTCCTTTTGAGCACACGAGACCTGCCCTCGCGCGCTGGGAGTGGCGCAGCTTCAACTTGATGGCCGAAGATGGCACGGGCTACCGAATGCTGGTTGAAGTCGCACCCGCCCTTGATAAATGGAAGGCGATGCTGATCCGGATAGCCGATGGCATGCCTCCAGTTGTAATAATGCGCTTTGAGGATCAGCCGGGCAAAACGGGCGGCGGTGTGCACATTCACGCGCATTGTGGCGAGCGCCCGGACTTGGCAGGTGCAGCTTCCATCGAGATGCCATACACTTTGCCAGATCACGGGCGCCTGCGACGTCGCCGAGTTGCTTGGACAAAGGCGCTGTTCTGTAGGGCAGCTGGTGATTTGTTTCGAACCGACCCGATATCGGGTCAAGAGGAGATGCCGCTGTGAGCGCGGTTGATGAGATCACCTCGGCCGTAAGGTCAGCGCTGTGTGGTTCGCTTGAGGTGACGAGCGTTCCGATCGGCTATGCCGTGAACACCGGCTTCATGCTGCCAGATGGGGATAGGCTTTCCTTTTACGTCGTGCCTGAAGACGACGGTCGCTACCGGCTTGAAGATGACGGAACGACGCTCCCCAACGCTGTTGCCGCGGGTTTGGACCTAGGGTCACCTGTAAGGGACGGACTGCTTCGGAGCATCCTCGCGCAAGAAGGTATTCGCTACGATGACGATTACTTGCTGAGGTCCCCGGCCGTCGAAGAACACCAACTCGGCGCGACAGCGCTCTCACTTATCTCCGCACTTATCCGCACCCGAGACCTGTCACTGCTGAATCGCGAGAACGTTGCTGCATCCTTCGCAGAAGACGTCAAACATGAATTGGAGGGCCGCCTCCCGCGCGGTTTGATTATCGAGGAGGCCCTGCGAGCCTCGGATTCCGGCGGGCCGGATTTTGTGATCCGGCGGCCTGGAACAGGGATAAAGGTGGCGAGGATCTATGCCGCGAATGGAGACCTTAAGCTCATGGACGCGCTTGTCGACTTCCAAGACAGCGGGTCAGGAGACTCGCCCGTTATTGCCGTGGTCGACCGTCGCCGGGGTCGCGTGACTGAACGGCGGTTCAACACCGCCACCAACAAAGGCCTTCCGATGGCAGTGGTGGATGGGATCAATACAGATTGGGCTCGCCGGATCACTCAGATCGTTACAGGTTAGCTTACGCACCAAGCCTAACCGACCGTTCAGAAGCCCGCCATCCGGCGGGCTTTTTTATTTCGACAGTGGCCTCACTTCGTCTGCCTCGACACCAGCGAGCTACCGAAACGGGACTTTCGCGAATCGCGATGTCCGCAGTTCTGTGGGGTTGTCCGCATTTTGCGGTTGACACGTGGCCGCAAAATACAGACATTCCCTCTCATCGGCACACCGCCGACGGGAGACATCCGTTGGACACTTCGTACCCTCACATCAAGCGACCGCCGTCCGCGATGGACCGGCCCCAACCCTACCACCGCCGCGACGATCTGATCCGCATCCTTGGCGTCCCCGAGGCCCGCCAGTTCGACCCGCAGGGTTACGACGAGGACCGCAAGCCTTGGGCTTGGGCTGGGGTTTTCCTTTGGCTGGGCATCATCGCGCTGGTCGTGGCGGGCTTCGCGCTCGGCCTGCTGATCGGTCAGGTCGACACCAGCGCCGCCTTGGACCTCCTCGCCCCCACTGCCGCACAGGCCCGTGATGCGGGCTGGGTCGCGATCTCGGAGGGTCTGTGATGGGCATCGTCGACAGTGACAGCCTGCCCGGTCTGTTTGGCGAGCGGATCGGTCAGGTGATTTCCGACAATCTCCGCTTTCGCAATTTGCTGCAGCGCACCCTTCAGCGGTTCCCGGCGCTAGGGAATACCGAGCGGATGGTCGAGATCAAAGCCGCGCTGGCGGAGGACCATTGATGGCCGCTGGCACCCGCTTTCAGGAAACCAAGGGCGGCGCAATCCTTGACCGCTTCACCGGCACGGTAGTGGCAACGGTCGAGGTGGCCGAACTGGACACCGCCACCGCGCTGCGTGTGAGCACCCTGATCATCGATGCGCTGCACCGCGAGTTCGGGCCGGCCCACCTGGTCAATGTGGTGCCGGACCGAAGCTGAATGATTTCGGCGGGGCTTCGGTCCTGCCGCTGAGATGGGTGCGCCGTGAAGCCTGCACCCGGACTGGCTGGCCGCAGCCGATCCCGCCTCCTCCCTGAGATCAGCCGCGGCCAGCCCCTTTCACTCATTCACCACCGCGCCCGGTGGCACCGGGCGAACACCCAAAAGGATTTGAGATGGTCCAGACCGTCGACAGCACCTCGGATGACCGCACGGCGAACAATGCCGTCCGGCACAAGTATCGCGTCCTGTCGGACTGCGAAAAGGCGCAGATGCAGGAGATCAAGGATCTCGGCGCGCAGTTCATCTGCAAGCTTCATGAGATCGGTGGCACGGATGCGACCGGCGATCGCTTTGCATCGCGCGATCTTTCGCTGGCCAACACCCATGCCGAGGACGCCGTCATGCGCGCCGTCCGGCACATCACGGCCTGAGTATCGGAGGCAGAGCATGGCCAAGCACGAACTCAACTTTCTCGAATTCATCCAAAGCTTCCGCCGCGGCGAGTTGCTGGAGACCGGCGATCAGAAGCTTACCGAACTGGTCGAGGCGATCCGCGAAACCGGCGGCAGCGGAAGCCTCAATTTCAAGGCCAGCTTCAAGATGAACAAGGCCGGTCAGATCGAGATCGCGCCCGACATCACGATCAAGAAGCCGACCCGCAGCATGGGCACCGGCATCTATTTCGCGACAGATGACGGCAGGCTGACCCGCCGCGATCCCAACCAGATGGACTTTGAAGACGAACTCGAGCGGCGGCGCTCGACCGAGGTCTGATCCCAAGATTTTGCCAGAGGAGATACCATGGCACAGAACCCCACCCCCGCAACCTCGGTCGAGCTCGCCGTCGCGCCTGATCCGCGTAACGTGCTCGACACGGCCATCGAGGCAGCACGCATCGCTAATCCGGTCATCCATGGTGATGATGGGCGGCAGTTCGTCGCCCTGTCGGAGCGGCTGCAGCTGCACGACATCAGTGACCCGCATCGCCTGCCCTCGCGTGTCAAGCAGCTGGTGACGGTCGATGACCGGGCCTCGCTTTGCGCCTATGCCAACCGCTACAGCAATGACCGGTCAATCATCATCGCCGATTTCGACGCGCTGACCGTGTCGGCCCGGCTGGATTGGCACGCTCACAATCAGGACGATTCCGTCCCAGAGGTCGGGCACAACGCCCATGCAGTGACGCTGAAGCTGCGCCCGTCCGAGGAGTTTGCCCGCTGGGACGAGATGGAGGGCAAGATCCACCCGCAGGCGGATTTCGCGCGCTTCCTGGAAGAGAACAGCATCGACATCGGCTTTCCCGAAGCCGCGACGATGATCGAGATCAGCCGGGACTTCGAGGCGACCGTCGGCCAGAACTACAAATCGACCATCCGCCTCGACAACGGCGATCGCAAGATGGTCTTCGAAACCGAGACCAAGGTGCAGAACGGGGTGATCATCCCCGAGAAGTTCATGCTGTCGATCCCGATCTACAACGGCGAGGAGCCGGAGGACCTGACCTGCCTGTTCCGCTGGCGCGCGCAGGCCGGTGGCGCAGTCGGGCTCGGCTTCCAGTGGCATCGCGTCGAATACCAGCGCCGCGCCCACTTCGCCCAGATCGCGACCACTGCGAGCGGGGAGACCGGTCTGCCGGTTTTCATGGGGCGTTTCGCCTGACCCTTCTGGTGTGTCGCCCCGCGCGGGCGGCCATCCAGAGAGGTCACCACGCGAGAGCTCCAGCCATGATCACCTTCAAGACCGCCTATGATATCGCAACCGCGCATCATGAGATCGAGCGCGCGGAGAAGTTGCTCAAAGACACCCAGGATGCTTTGGATCGAAGGGCGCAGCCGGATATCCGAGACGCCTTCGGCCGGCATCAAGCGGGACTTCAGCTCGGCATTCCCTCCGGCGAAAACTCGACGCGCCTCTACCAGGTGGAATGGTCGCTCTGCATCCCCGTTCTGACGGCGCATATCGGGCAGATGCGGGCCAAGCTTGCCGCCTTGAATGAGGTGGCGCGCGTTGAGCTGCTGCAGGGAACTGAGGGCGCGGAATGACGAGGCCTGACCGAACCCCCTGCCTGAACTGCGGGAGCGACAGCCCTTGCCCTTGCACCGAGCCGATGCCGGCCAACGAGGGGCGTTTCGGCCGGCGGCGGGTCTCGCGCATGTATGCCGAGGTCAACGAACTTCGCCGGGCCATCCGGGCGGAGGGGACGCCAGCCATCCAGAACGCATGGGACAAGGTCGAACAGCACATCGACTACGCCTATGCCCAGCAGCAGACGAGGGAGCGGGCCGATGGCTGAGAACAGCAACATCGAATGGACCCATCACACCTTCAATCCGTGGATCGGTTGCCAGAAGATCGGGCCGGGCTGCGATCATTGCTATGCCGAGACATGGGACGCACGGGGGCTGCAGCAGAAGGAAACCCGATGGGGACCGCACGCCGCCCGGACGCGAACCAGCGCCGCGAACTGGCGCAAGCCCCTGAAATGGGACCGCGAGGCCGCCGCCGCCGGAGAACGTCGTCGTGTGTTCTGTGCCAGCCTCGCGGACGTGTTCGACAATCACGCCTCGATCCTGCCGGAATGGCGGGATGACCTCTGGGCGCTGATCGCGGCCACGCCGAATCTGGACTGGATGCTGCTGACGAAGCGACCCGGGAACATCGGGAACATGCTACCGGTCCCATTCGATTTCGAGCGGCTCTATCCGAATGTCTGGCTGGGCTGCACCGTGGTCAATCAGGCCGAGGCCGACCGGGACATCCCGAAGTTGCTGGCGGTGCCAGCTGCGGTGCGGTTCCTCAGCATGGAGCCGTTGCTGGGGCCGGTCGATCTGACCGTGGCGGCCTGCCTGCCATGCCCAAATGCGGCAGATGGACTGTTCATGGACCCAGAAACCGGCGCGTATGAATGCTGCAGCCGGTGCGACTACACCGGGATCGGCGAGGAATGGGGTATCGACCTCGTGATCGTCGGCGGCGAGAGCGGGCGCGTCGCGCGGCCGATGCACCCAGATTGGGCGCGGTCCCTTCGCGACCAGTGCCAAACAGCGGGCGTGGCGTTCCATTTCAAACAATGGGGCGAGTGGGCGCCGGCCTTAAAGCTTCTGCCCAGCCAAAATGGCGACCTCACCTGTTGGCCAGACGGCACCTTTGGAGCGGGAAATGCCGACAGCAAAGGCGGCGCCGGGTGGTCAATGCGGAAGGTGGGCAAGAAATCTGCCGGCCGCCTGCTGGACGGTCGCACTTGGGATGAGATGCCGGGGGCGCGGCATGGCTGACCAGCTTTCGCTCTTTCCGGACGCCACATCTGCACAGGCTCCTTGCCGCCTTGGATGGCTCAGGGCACCTTGTGACCTAGTCTTCTGGGAATGGACGGAAGGGCCGCCCTGCCTTCATCCGTTCCGGTACTGGACCTGCTGGCGCGGCATCAAGCGGGCGCAACCATCCAAGATCAATATCGGGAAGATCATGGAGGCGCAGCAATGACCGCGCTCCGCGTCCTGATCGCCTGCGAGACCTCCGGCGTCATGCGCCGGGCCTTCGCCTCTCGCGGCCATGACGTCTGGTCCTGTGACCTGCTGGCGGCCGAGGACGGCAGCAACCGGCACATCCGTGGCGACGTGCGCGAGCTGCTGCACGACGAATGGGATCTGCTCGCCGTCATGCATCCGCCCTGCACCCGGCTCTGCCGGTCCGGCCGCCGGTGGATGTCCGGGCCCGGGAAATGGACACCGCCGAAGCAGCTGCCCAAGGGGCGCAGCTGGGAAAGCATGAAGGCTGAGTTCGAGGAAGGGGTCGCGCTGTTCACCGCCTGCTGGCGGGCGCCGATCGACCGCGTGGCGATCGAGAATCCCGAAATGAACGACCTGGCGCGCGATCGCATGCCGGCCGACCTGCCCGCGCCGCAGATGGTTCAGCCCTTCTGGTTCGGCGAACCGGCTTACAAGAACACCGGCTTCTATCTGCGCGGCCTGCCTCGGCTGGAGCCGACCGACATGCTGACCGAGCCTGCGCGCGGCAGCGATGAGTGGAAGGCCTGGAATGCTGTCCATCGGGCGTCGCCCGGTCCGGACCGGTGGAAGATCCGCAGCAGGACATTCGAAGGGGTCGCCGCAGCCAGCGCCGACCAGTGGGGCGGGTATGCCATGGACGAGATGAGGAGGGCAGCGTGATGGGTAAGATCGATCGCACCTTCGCGGAAATCAGCGCCTACGCCAGTGATCAATGGTGCAGCGCGCGCGTTGGAATGGCCTACGACAGATGGCGTCGCGCAGGTCGCACCATGTTGGAAAACGAAGGCTTTCCATCGCGCGACCCGCTTACCGGCATGACCCTGAAAGCGGATGTGGACGCTTGGCTTGAAAAGCGCAGACGCGTTGCTGATCCTGCACTGGCTCAGGAACGGTCTGAGCGCACTGGCAGGGTGAACCTGACCAAACTCTAAGAGGATGAGGATGGATAGTGCATCCCAATATCCTGCCGCCCTTTATGACGGCAGCGATCCTTTGTATGCGCCGCATACCAACAGGATCAAAGACTACACCTACTGGCGTCCAGGAAAGAGGTTTGTTGACGCTGGTTTCCCCAAGATGCCCCGGCGGCTGCCGGGCAAAGAGGGCGACGGCCGGGCCGCCGAACGGGCACTTCTTGCGCGGGAATACACGCGGGAGATGGTGAGCTGGTTCGATGGCGACACCCCGAAGGTCGAACCCGGCAGCTGGAAGCATTTGATCGGAAGGTACCTCTCCGACGAGTTCAGTCCCTACCAGGAGGTCAAGCCCAACACTCAGGATGAATACCGGCGCAATGTTCGCCGCTGGGAAGACGCCATAGGCACGGCCTTGGTTGCAGACGCTGATCTGGCCGAGCTTAAACTGTGGCAACGCACCATGAGGGACAATGGCCGCTCGGCTGCCTATCAAAAACGCCAGTTCACGATGCTTCGGTTGCTTGTCAGCTACGGCAAGGCGATTCGCTTCAGTGGCGCGGCAGACGTCCAGGACATCTTGTCTGAGATGCGGGTGAAGGGGGCGAAAGCCAGATCCGTGTCGCCGACCGAGGCTCAAATCCTTGGCATCATCGCCAAGGCCGACGAGAGTGCTGATTCGATGTTCGGGCTGGGTTTGTCGCTGCAGTGGTGGCTGACCCTGCGTGCGGTTGATGTGCGCGGCCAGTGGCTCAAAGGCGACGCTGGCGGAATTCGTAAAGGAGCGAGTTATTGGGCCGACGGATTGACGTGGGACATGCTCGATCGCGAGGTGACCACCCTGCTAAAAACGCCTTCGAAGACCGAGGAGACTTTGCCCGACAGCCTGGTCTACGACTTGACGCTGCTGCCGGATGTCCGAGCCCGGTTGCTTGCCATTCCGAAAGAGAAGCGAGTCGGTCCCATCATCGTGCAAGGCAACGGCTTGCCCTACTCGAAGCGCAGATGGGCGACCTTGTTCGCGCGGTACAGGAAGGCGGCCGGAGTTCCTGAGCATGTCTGGTGCATGGACACGCGGGCTGGCGCGATAAACCATGCCAAGCGCAAGGGCGCTTCACATGTCCAGATGCAGCATCAGGCAAACCATGCGCTTGCTTCGACCACCGATCGATACATCCGAGAGCGCAGCGACAGCGTGAACACCGTCATCAAGCTGAGAACGACATAGAAACGTTCGATACAACCAACGATACAACCCCGATACAACTTTGACCGATGGTCACGAGGATTTTGCTGTAAGTTGTTGATTTAATGGTACCGCCTCCCCGGCTCGAACGGGGGACCCCCAGATCCACAATCTGGTGCTCTAACCTACTGAGCTAAGGCGGCACAGTGCGGGGTATCTAGCGCCAGATTCGGGCGGATGCAACCCTATCTTGCCGGATATTCACACCCAATGTAATCAATGTCTCTCATCACGTTAAGAGAGGCCGGAAGGGTTCGGACATGAGCATCAACAGCGAAAGCGACATCGCGGCGAATCTGCAGATCGGGCCCACCGACCGCGGCATGGTTCGCATCTATGTCGAGGGCGAGGGCGTCGACCTGCCCCTCGATTTCGAGCCGGAGGAAGCAGAGGAAATCGCCGAGGAACTGCTGGCCGCGGCAGAGGCCGCGCGCGAAATGCGCAGCGGCGGCGGCTCGGGTGGCGGGAAAACGGCTAAAAAGCCCCGCCGCTGACCCCCATTGGGTCGCTGACCGCCATCAGGCGGCCGGTCGAGACCCTCGCGATCTCACGCAGCAGGCGCGCCCGCCGCGCCCCTGCAAGCCGGGTTTCGGGCGACATGCGCACCATCTCGGCCCCCCAGCTGTCGGCAAGGATCAGGCCGCTTTCGGCGGGCAGCAGATCTTGCGGGAAATCCGAGTCGATCGCCCAGAAGAAGCGGTCACAAAAATCCAGATAGCCCTGCCACTTGCGGTCCGAGATGAAGTCGCTGCGGCAACTCTTGCATTCGACGATCCAGATCTCGCCGCCGGGCGAGATCGAGATGACATCGACCCGGAGGCCGCCCGTCGGCACGAATTCCGGCAAGGCGGCATGGCCGAGCGCCGACAGCATCCGGGTCACGCCGCGGGCAAGCCGCTGGCCGGGTTGTGCGGGCAGCACGTCCTCTGGAACTGGTCGGATTTCACTCATGCCCGGCAACATGAACCAAATAGGAACATCTGGCAAGGCGATGCCACCCTGCCCTTGCGGTGAAATCCGATCAGCCTTATCTTCGGTGACTGGCGGGTTTCTGCTCTTCTCGTGTGTGGCCATTTTTTCCACTGGCCTATAATTTCACCGAGGGGGCTGGCTCTGTCGGGGCCCTGGTCCCGTTACCCGGCTCCCACCTGGATATCCAGGCTTTCGGGGAAACCTGCGCCGCCACGGTTGCTGCGGTTCCCGCCACCCTCCTGCCCCTTCCTGAAACGCGAGAGACGGCCCCGAAGGGCCGCCCCGTTTTTCTGAGAGAGAGAGGAAAGAAGCCGGTCAGAAGCCGTAGACCAGCGAGACGCCCAGCGTGTTGTCGGTGCGGATCGCCCGATCCGACACATACTCGGTCTTGTAGGAGATGCGGGTGGCGAAATCGTCCGTCATCTTGAAGTTCAGGCCCAACTCGTTCGTCGCCGTATCGTTGGCGTCCGAGGTCAGGTAGTCGGTGTCGTTGGTCAGGAAGAAATTCTCGTTGAACTTGTAGTAGAAGCGCGACGACACCAGATAGCCGACGCCGGTTTCCGAGTCGGTTTCGAGCGTTTCGGCGACCGGGTCGATCACGTCCACGGTCTTGGTATAGCGGATACCGACCGCGGCCTGCACGCGCCATGCCATCGTGTCGGTGGCGATCACCCGATAACCCGGACCGATACCGAAATAGGCGTCGCGTTTCAGGCGGCCATCCAGATCCTCGAAGGTCTCGCCATCGTCAAGGCTGACCGGATCGTCGGCAAGCGCGTCGGTCGTCAGGCGACCCAGCGCAAAGCCATAGAAACGCTCATTGATGTCATACATGCCTTCGTAGATGACGTAGGTTTTTTCGGTGTCGGTGTCGCCGTTATTATCCTCGCCATATTCCAGCAAGATACCGACGGATTGTGCGAACGGCGCCTGATTATAGGACAGACGGCCGGAAAGTGTGAAATCCTGGTTCTCGCTGTTACCGGTGCGGCCGACATAGCTTAACGCAACCGAACCAAACAGACCTTGCACGCGATCCGGGCTGCCATATCGTGCCGGATCCGATGAACGCGCAAAATCATCCTGAACGGATTCCTCCACATCCCTCATCTGCTCATTGACAGTGGTGATGCCGGTCGCATTCGCGCCGGTGGCAAGTTCCTGCTGCGCAAGGGCCGGAGACGCGAACACAGCGGCAAGAGCAGTGGCGCCAGCGAGATAAGCGAGAGCTTTCATGTTCTCAGTCCTTTTCTGAACCGTTTTCAGTGGCCGCGATAACGCAATGCGCCATCGCGAGCATCTCTGCTGCAAACAGAATTAGACCCGGCCTTCCCTGTCATAAAGGCGTTTGGAAAATGCAGGACGCATCGCAAAAAAGTGATATCGCCGTGTTGAATATACATCGGCGGATTTATGACTACTCGAACTTGTGATGAAACCATTTATCAATTGGCAGAGATGAATTTCTTTCTCGTGGAAATTCAATAAACAACCTGAAACGTCATAAATCACGAAACGTGAGTTGTGAACGACTATTTCCGGTTGTAAAATGAACTGCCTATAATGTAGGCAGGCCGAGCAGGTCAATCGCATGGCGTCAATTGTTGCACCAGATCCACAGGTTCCATGCGAACTGGACACAGCCAAAAGGCCGGGCAAGCGGGGACAGCAGGTTGTGAGTTCTGATCGGAGCCGCAGGCCATGCCGGGCTGGTGCGGAAACGCAACACCGGCATGCAACAGTCGGGACCGGCGGGGCGAGGCGCCCGGCCGCTCTCAGAATGCTTCCGGCTGGGCCTCTCGTGCCATGTGGTCAAGGACCGCGTTCACGAACTTCGCCTCGCGCCCTTCCGGGAAGAAGGCCTGCGTGATGCGGACATATTCCGTGATGACCACCTTGGGCGGCGTTCCCGGCTGCACCAGTTCGGCGCCCGCCGCGCGGAACAGCGCGCGAAGGACCGGGTCGATGCGGTCGATCGGCCATTTCGCGACCAGCGCGCGATCGGTCATCTGGTCGATGCGGGATTGCCAGTTCACCGCATCATCGACGATGCGCCGGAACAGGGTCTGATCCGCCTCGGCCGAGACGACATCGGCGTCCTCGTCCATCCGGCCGATACGCCATTGCCGGAATTCGGCCATGACCCGATCCGCCGACTGGCCCGAGGATTCCATCTGGAAAAGCGCCTGAACGGCATACATCCGCGCGGCCGAGGTCCGTGCCTGCCGTGCCGCGCGTTCTTCCGGGCTGCGCCGGTTTCCACCTTGCCCGCTCATGCGCCCTGTGGTCCTTCCAGTTCACCCGCCAGGCGGATGATATCACGCGGCTGGCCTGGACCCGAGTCGCGCGGGCTGCGCGCTTCCCAGCGGCGCTTCAGCGCGATCAGGTGAAGCGCGGCTG
>Ga0160471_100309_pt1 | contig 15762 bp, 14 predicted proteins | sample HID1973K_E11MG_FD_108268 | JGI IMG/M metagenome (GOLD analysis project Ga0160471, IMG submission 108268) | Enriched mosquito-associated microbial communities from UW Madison campus, WI, USA - HID1973K_E11 MG | ecosystem: Host-associated > Arthropoda: Insects > Digestive system > Unclassified ... | reverse complement strand
GACGCTCAACACGCCCGATGCAAACGACGATGCCTTCGACTGCGCGATGATCCCCGGCGCGCCTTGCGTGGATGCGCCCGTGCGCGTCGATGACCGCGATGCGTGGCTGTTACCGCAAACCCATGGCGGCGCGTTCACGGGCATCTATTTCTGCGGGCTGGGCCACGGCCCCGACGTCTGCGCGCAAAGTCTCGCTGAATTGTCGAAGGCGCCGCTGCCGGTGCGTACGCTGATCGTCGTGCCGAGAGGCATGGCCTGCACGGTGCCGGGCGTGACGGTGGTGGAAGATGTCGAAGGCATGGTCGCGCATCGCTTCGACGCGCGGCCGGGCACGTTCTATCTGCTGCGTCCCGATCAACACGTGTGCGCCCGCTGGCGCACCTTCGAAGCCGCATCGGTCACGGCGGCGGTCAAGCGCGCAACCTGCAACGGATGATGAACTGTATGAAGCTCAATCTCGAACTGAATATCGCGGACCATGACGCGTTCTACGAGCGTCTCATCGACACGCATAACGGGCTTACCGATGAAGAAAGCCAGACGCTCAACGCGAAGCTGATCCTGCTGCTGGCGAATCATATCGGCGACAGCGACGTGCTGAAGGAAGCGTTGACGATGGCGCGTCACGGCCTCGCCGCCAGTTAAATCTTCAGCACGATGCCCGCGCGCTCGCAGATGAACGCGCCGATGCCTGCGATGTCGTCGAGCGCGAGCAGCGGCAACGTGGAATCGATCGCGGCGGGCTCATCGGTTGCGATTGCCACGATCTCCACATCGGTCTTGTAGAGCGGCTCTCGACCGGCCGACGGCCGCACGACTTCCAGACGCGGCATCTCCTCGCGCGCGAATCCTTCGACGATCACGAGGTCCGCGTGCGACAGCCGCGCGGCCAGCTCGGTAAGCGGCGGCTCCGCGTCGCCGTTCAGCTCACGCACGATCGCATACCGGTAAGGCGATGCGATCAGCACTTCCCCCGCGCCCGCGCGCCGAAAGCGCGCACTGTCCTTGCCCGGCGGCTCCAGTTCGATCGAGTGATGACTGTGCTTGATGACGTTGACCGTGAGGCCGCGTGCGCGCAGCCACGGCAGCAGCGCTTCGATCAAGGTGGTCTTGCCCTGGCCCGAGCGGCCCGAGATGCCGAATAGCGGCGGATGGTGCGGATTCATGCGAATGGTCGGCACTTTGTTCTGGTTTCGATCAGACGAGTTTAACGGGTCGATGGCGAGCGAGGACAAATCGCGCTATCGTCGGGCATTGCCTTTGCGGCACTTCACGCCAGCGCGCGCAACGCGTTTCCGACCCCATCGCGCGAGGCAGCAATCAAAGGATCTCCGACATGGCCGAAGACAACCCCAGCACCGCTCTCGCACCGCAGCAGTTTTCCATCGACGTGATGCTCGAAAAATATGCCAAGGGCGACGAGACGCGCGTCGAGGATATTTATCGCCGCGTGGCGCGCGGTGTCGCGCAAGCCGAGCCGAAAGAGGCGCGCGCGAAGATCGAAGCGGAGTTCGTCGACAACTTCCGGCGCGGCGCGCTCGGTGCAGGCCGCATCATGAGCGCGGCCGGCGCGGGCATCGACGCGACGCTCATCAATTGTTTCGTGCAGCCGGTGGGCGACGCGATCCAGAGCGTCGACAGCAACGGGCTACCAGGTATTTACGTCGCGCTGTTGCAGGCGGCCGAGACGATGCGTCGCGGCGGCGGCGTCGGTTATAACTTCTCCGCGATTCGTCCGCGCGGCGCGCGCGTGCATTCGACGGGATCGGCGGCGTCGGGTCCATGCAGCTACATGGACGTGTTCGATGCGTCGTGTCGCACGGTGGAAAGCGCCGGCTCGCGGCGCGGCGCGCAGATGGGCATTCTCGATTGCTCGCATCCCGACCTGCTCGAATTCATCGCGGCAAAACATACGAAAGGACGCTGGAACAATTTCAACGTATCTGTCGCGGTGACCGACGAATTCATGCAGGCCGTCGCCGACGACGCCACCTGGCAGCTCACGCACAAGGCCGAGCCTTCGCCCGCGCAGCGTGCGGCCGAAGACATGCACCAGCGTGAAGATGGACTGTGGGTCTATCGCGAAGTGAAGGCGCGCGAAGTGTGGAACACGATCATGCGCTCGACCTACGACGTCGCGGAGCCCGGCGTCGTGTTCATGTCGCGCATGAACGACGACAACAACTTACGGGCGGTCGAAGCGATCCGCGCGACCAATCCATGCGGCGAACAGCCTTTGCCCGCATACGGCTGCTGCAATCTCGGTCCGCTCAATCTCACGCGCTTCGTGAACGATCCGTTCGCGCAGATGCGCGGCGGCGTGCCTTCCTTCGACTGGGACGGTCTCGCGCGCACGACGCGCACGCAGGTGCGTTTCCTCGACGACGTGCTCGACGTCACGCTCTGGCCGCTCGACGAACAGGCGCGCGAAGCGGAGGCGAAGCGCCGTATCGGCGTGGGCTTCACGGGCCTCGGCGACACGCTCGTGATGCTCGGCCTGCGCTATGACGAACAAGAAGGGCGCGACTTCGCCACACGCGTTGCGCGCACGATGCGCGATGAAGCGTACCGCGCGTCCGTCGAACTCGCGAAGGAGCGCGGCAAGTTTCCGCTCTTCGATGCGAAACGTTATCTGGAGGAGGGCACGTTCGCATCGCGTTTGCCGGACGACATCAAGAGCGCGATTCGCGAGCACGGCATTCGCAACAGCCATCTGCTGTCGATCGCGCCGACGGGCACCGTGAGCCTCGCGTTCGCGGACAATGCATCGAACGGCATCGAGCCTGCGTTCTCGTGGACGTATCAGCGCACGAAGCGCATGGCGGACGGCTCGCGTCAGACCTTCGCCGTGGAAGATCACGCCTACAGGCTGTATCGCGAGATGGGCGGCGATGTGAACGCGTTGCCCGCGTACTTCGTCAGCGCACTGGAGATGTCCGCGCACGATCACATGGAGATGATGGCGGCGGTGCAGCCGTTCGTCGACACGTCGATTTCGAAGACCGTGAACGTGCCCGCCGATTATCCGTTCGACAAGTTTCAGGATCTCTATTTCGAAGCGTGGCGGCGCGGCCTGAAGGGGCTCGCGACGTATCGGCCGAACGAGACATTGGGTGCGGTGCTTTCCGTCACGCCCGCTGAAACGCCGAGCGATTCGCCGGACCCCGAACTCGATCTCGATCCGCTGCGCATCGCGATCGATCATCGGCCACGAGGGGAATTGCCCGCGATCATCGAGAAGGTCGAGTATCTGACGCAGGCGGGGAAGAAGTCGATCTATCTCGCGGTGTCGTTCATCGAGGTGACAGGGCGCATCTCGGGTGAAGACGTGACCATCGAGCGGCCCATCGAATTCTTCATTCCCACCGGCCAGCGCGACGAATCGCAGCAATGGTTCACTACTACGTTGCGTTCGCTGTCACTGGCCGCGCGCGGCGGCTTTGCGGCGCGCACCTTGCAGGACATGCGCAAGGTGTCGTGGGATCGTGGACAGGTGCGTCTCGGCGATGTCGAACGGCTCGATGGACATCGCAGCCCGCGCTGGCACGATTCGGAAGTCGCCGCGCTAGCGTATGCGATCCAGCAGATTCTTCATCGCCGCGGTTTTCTTGATGCAGAAGGAAACCACGTACCGTCGCGCGTGCTTGCGCGCAAGGGTGCCGATCGCGCGCCGCATGCGGTAGCTGTAGCGGACGAGGGCGAAGAAGTATCCGAGGGTATCGCGCCAGTCGAGATCGATCCGCATAGCCTTCCCCTGATGCACGGCCGAAAGTGCGCGACATGTGGTGCGAATGCAGTAATCCGCAAGGATGGCTGCGACTTCTGCACGGCGTGCGGCGAAATCGGCGCGTGCGGTTGAGTTGAAGAAAAAAAGGCGCGGGCTTTCGTCCGCGCCTTCTCTGTCAGGCTCGATGCGAGCGTTCGGTCTTACTCTCTTCGTGCGATTCGTGCGCAACATCCGACCCATGCGATGCGTGCTGCGTGAACGGATGCCATACCGGCGTGACCGAAGGAAGTTCGTCGAGAAGCGAGAACTGATCGAGCGATGTGTTTTCGAACATGATGACCTCTTGAATCTTTTCCTGACGATGCGATCAGCGCGCCGTCACGTTTGCATGCGTTGCCGAGCCATTGGCGTACTCGACGATCTCACGATTGCGCGCTTCCGCTTGCGCGGCGACGGCATCGCCCCACATGCTGCGCTCGGGATAGGTGTTGCGGTTCAATGCGGGCAGCGAGCCATTCGAATACACAGCGACGAGTTCGGCACGTACTTGCGCGCGGGTCTTGGGCGTATCGCTCGCGCTTGCTTGCGTCTGCGTCGAAACCTGATGCGTGCCCGCGCGGCCGATGCCCTGGCCGCCCTCCGCAAATGCGGTGGTCGAGACGACGGCGGAGATGGCGGCGAGAGAGAACCCCGTGATGAGCTGTTTCATGCTTGCGACTCCTTTCTTTCCGATGCGGCGTGCGGGCAAATGCGGATTGCATTCGGTGTGAAGCACGCGGCGTTAGGAGCGAATGTAGCCGCGCGGACCGGGCGGATAAATGCCGTATCAGCGAATAGATTTATCGATTTCGGCGAATAATCGTACGCAGGCTTGATGGGCGGGCGTTTGCGGCCCGCGTCAAAAGAGTTGCTTATGGAAGAAAGTGGTCCCGCATGGGGTGCCGTCGGGCATCAACGCGTAGTTCGGCACCACGCCCACGCGCTGCCATCCTGCGCGCTCGTAGAGACGCTCGGCATCGCCGCCGGTGACGGTGTCGAGCACGAGAACAGACTTGCCGGCGTCGCGCGCCGCATCGTCGGCGGCTGTCATCAGTCGGCCTGCAATGCCCTGGCGCCGCGCTCGACGCGCGACGAGCATCTTCGCGACATCGGCGCGATGCGGCTGATTCTCCGGTTGATCGATGACGAGCTGCACCGTGCCCAGCACATGCCCTTCAGCGTTCTCGGCGACGAGCAGTATGCGTTCGTCGCGCGCGACGCCATGTGCGACGCGCGTCCAGAACGCGAGAGCCGTCGCGCGTGAGATCGGCAACATGAAGCTGACGGATGCGCCGCCTTCGACGCAATCGATGAGCACATCCGCCAGCGACTCGACATACCCCGCTACTTCGTTCGCGCCTATGCGGCGCACGGTGACGTTTTCGTTCATTGGTGTTCTTGTCCCGCTTGCAGCGCCGCCAGCGGCGGATGGTTAACTATGCGACGACATCCTCGGTGCCCGCCACTTCCGGCGTGCCGTGACGCACGATGGTCGGCGACGACGTGCTCGTCGGCAGGCAGCGCTCTTCCGCATCCTTCTGACCTTGCAGCAGCGGGCAGCGCTCGAACAGCTCGGCGGCCCAGTCGACGAACACGCGCACCTTCGGCGAAAGATGGCGGTTATGCGGATACACCGCGGAAATCGGCATCGGCAGCGGATTCCATTGCGGCAACACTTCGACGAGCTCGCCCGCGCGCAGATGCGGCAACGCCATGAAGCGCGGCACCTGAATGATGCCGACACCCTTCAAGCCGCAGCTCAGATACGCTTCGGCGTCGTTTACCGCGATCATGCCGCGCATCTTCACTTCGATGGTTTCATCGTCGATGACGAAGTCCATGTCCATGACGCGTCCCGTGCGGCTCGAAAAGTAATTCACCGCCGTGTGATTCTGCAAATCCTCGATCGTTTTCGGTGTGCCGTTGCGTTCGAGATATTGCGGAGCCGCCACCGTCACACCCTGGAACACGCCGATACGCCGCGCGACCAGACTCGAATCCTGCAGCGTGCCCACGCGAATCACGCAGTCGACGCCTTCCTGAATCAGATCGACTGGTTTGTCGCCGAAGCCCATCATCAGCTCGATATCCGGATAGCGCGTGTGGAAATCGCATAGCTGCGGCATCACGATGAGCCGCCTGATCGCGCCCGGCATGTCCACGCGCAGCTTGCCGTGCGGACCCTTGCCGTTATTCGAGAACGAACCTTCCGCCTCCTCGATGTCGGCGAGGATGCGTACGCAGCGCTCGTAGTACGCCGCGCCATCGGGCGTGAGATTGAGCCTGCGCGTCGTGCGCTGAAGCAGCCGCACGTTCAGATGCGCTTCCAGATTCTGGATGATCGTCGTGACCGAAGCGCGCGGCAGATTGAGCGTGTCCGCTGCGCGCGAAAAGCTGTGGGTGTCTACGACGCGAGTGAAGACCTGCATTGCCTGAAGCCGATCCATGTTCTCTCACCTTCCTTGACTAGCGATGCACTAATTAAGCGCGCGCTAAAGAGTGGCCGAAAAAAACAATCGCAAGGGATAACCACGATTGTTCGGTGCGACCGAATTGTGTTGCCGGATTATAGGCATTTATCTAAAAAGGCGCGGACTCCAGAATTCGGACCATCGCAACTCATGCGTGAAGGCCTTGCAGCATCGGCCCTGCACCGAAAATAACCATGGCAACACTGTTGGATCTCGAGTCGGGCCCGCGTTTGTGCATCGAGGATGTGCACATCACGGGACACGCGCAACCGATCACCCTGCGCAGCTATCGCCCGGCGTCGGACGGCACGGTGCTGCCCATCGTTCTGTACTTTCACGGCGGCGGTTTTATTCGCGGCGGACTCGACGACGCGGATATCGCCGCGGCGACCATTGCGCGCGATACGCCCGCCTGGGTCGTCGCGGTGGGCTATTCGCTCGCGCCGAAATTTCCGTTCCCCGCCGCGCCGGAAGACGGTTATCGCGCGGCGCAATGGGCCGTCGCGCATGCTCGTTCGCAGCGCGCGGACCCGCAGCGCATCGGCGTCATGGGCCATGATGCAGGCGGCAATATCGCCACGTGCGTCGCGGCCATCGCGCGCGATCGCGGTGATATTCGCATGTCCGCGCAAGCGCTGCTCGCGCCGCTGCTCGATCCGAGCATGACGCGCCTCGCCGACGAACGCAAAGTGTTGTGCCCCGATTTCGAAGCATGCGAATGCGCGCAGTGGTATCGCGCGTATCTGCCGAATCCGTCGCAGCGGCTGCATCCGTATGCGGCGCCGCTCGAATCGCGCCGTCTCGCGGGCCTGCCGCCCGCGCTCATCGCGAGCGCCGAGCACGATCTTCTGCATATCGAAGCCGAGAAATACGCGGGCGAACTGATCGCCGCGGGTGTCCCTACCGAAGTCACGCGCCACGGCAAGACATCGCATCAGGCGCTCGCCGCGCATCCCGATGCGCTCGCCGATGTCGTCACGTTCTTCAGAAAACGGCTTGCGCGCGGGAAATGAGCGCAAGAAACGGCACGCCGCACACGCACCAGACAACAACAATCTCAACGTAACCGGAGCCTTTGACCATGTTATTCACTCGCAAACGCATCTACGCCGCGCTGGGCGCGACGCTGATCGTCGCCGGCGCGGGCGGCTATACCGCCTGGCGCGGTCACGGCGACGCCGCGATCAATCAGGCGCAAGCCGCCGCGCACAGCCCGACCGCCACCGAGGTGGACGTGGCCACTGTGGTCTCGAAGACCATCACCGACTGGCAAAGCTATTCGGGCCGGCTCGAAGCCGTCGATCACGTCGACATTCGTCCGCTCGTGCCGGGCACGATCGTCGCCGTGCATTTCAAGGATGGCCAGCTCGTGAAGAAGGGCGATCCGCTCTTCACGATCGATCCGCGTCCCTACGAAGCCGAAGTGGATCGCGCGCAGGCGCAGATCGCAGCGGCGCAGGCTCGCAATGGCTATACGTCGACCGATGCGGCACGTGCCGAACGTCTGCTCGCCGATAACGCGATTGCCAAGCGCGACTACGACGAGAAGCAGAACGCCGCGCGCGAGGCCGTCGCCAATCTGAAGGCCGCGCAGGCTGCGCTTGAAACCGCGAAGATCAATCTTGCCTATACGCATATCGTCGCGCCGGTCGCGGGCCGCGTATCGCGTGCGGAACTCACGGTCGGCAACATCGTATCGACGGGCGCGAACGCGCCTTTGCTGACGACGCTCGTATCGGTCTCGCCGATCTACGCATCGTTCGATGTCGATGAGCAGACGTACTTGCGCTATCTCGGCCGCGACGCGGGCAGCGCCGTGCCGGTGTCGCTCGGTCTCGCGAACGAGGACGGTTATTCGCGCGATGGCGTCGTCGATTCGGTCGACAACCGGCTCGATACCACGTCCGGCACGATCCGCGTGCGCGCGCGCTTCAACAACCCCGACGGCACGCTCGTACCGGGTCTCTATGCACGCGTGAAAGTGGGCGGCGGCACGCCGCACCCGGCCGTGCTCGTGGAAGACGAAGCCATCGGCACCGATCAGGACAAGAAGTACGTCATGGTCGTCGACAAGGACAACCGCGTGCAGTATCGCGAAGTGATCACCGCGCAGACGCATGAAGGCCTGCGCGTGATATCGAAGGGCCTGCAGCCGGGCGAGCGCATCGTCGTGAACGGCTTGCAGCGTGTGCGCCCGAACGATGTGATCAAGGCCAACAACGTCGCGATGAACGACAGCGATGCACCCGTCGTGAAGACCGCATCCGCACAGTGATGCGCGTCATCCGCAACTGACAGAACTCGTCATGAACATATCCAAATTCTTCATCGATCGCCCGATCTTTGCGGGCGTGCTATCGGTGGTCGTGCTGCTGGCGGGCATCATTGCGATGTTCAAGCTGCCGATCTCCGAGTATCCGGAAGTCGTGCCGCCTTCGGTCGTCGTGCATGCGCAGTATCCCGGCGCGAACCCGAAGGTGATCGCGGAGACCGTGGCCTCGCCGCTCGAAGAGCAGATCAACGGCGTCGAGGACATGCTCTACATGCAGTCGCAAGCCAATAGCGACGGCAACCTCACGACCACCGTCACGTTCAAGCTCGGCACCGATCCTGACAAGAACACGCAGCTCGTGCAGAACCGCGTGAACCAGGCGCTGCCGCGCCTGCCGCAGGATGTGCAGCGCCTGGGCGTGACGACCATCAAGTCGTCGCCGACCTTGACCATGGTCGTCCACCTGAACTCGCCCAACGGCCGTTACGACATGACGTATCTGCGCAACTATGCGCTGATCAACGTGAAGGACCGGCTCGAACGTATCGCGGGCGTGGGCGAAGTGCAGTTGTGGGGCTCGGGCGATTACTCGATGCGCGTATGGCTCGATCCGCAAAAGGTCGCGCAGCGCGGCATGACGGCGACGGATGTCGCCAACGCGATCCGCGAGCAGAACGTGCAGGTCGCCGCGGGCGTGATCGGCGGTTCGCCGACGCTGCCGAACGTGCCGCTGCAACTGAACGTGAACGCGCGCGGCCGTCTCACGAGCGAGGCCGAATTCCGCGACATCGTGTTGAAGACGTCGCCGGATGGCGCGGTCACGCATCTCTCCGATGTCGCGCGTGTGGAACTCGCCGCATCGGAATATGGCTTGCGCTCGTTGCTCGACAACAAGTCGGCCGTTGCAATCGCGATCAATCAGCAGCCGGGCGCGAACTCGCTGCAGATCTCCGACGAAGTCCGCAAGACGATGAAGGAACTGCAAGCGGACATGCCGGCGGGCCTGGAATATCAGATCGTCTATGACCCGACGCAGTTCGTGCGTTCGAGTATCGAAGCGGTCATCCACACGCTCGCGGAAGCGATCGCGCTGGTCGTGCTCGTCGTGATCGTGTTCCTGCAGACGTGGCGCGCATCGATCATTCCGTTGCTCGCGGTGCCGGTGTCGATCGTCGGTACGTTCTCGTTGTTGCTCGCGTTCGGCTTCTCGATCAACGCGTTGTCATTGTTCGGAATGGTGCTCGCGATCGGTATCGTCGTCGACGATGCGATCGTGGTCGTCGAGAACGTGGAGCGCAACATCGAAGCGGGCTTATCGGCAAGAGAGGCCACGTATCAGGCGATGCGCGAGGTGAGCGGGCCGATCATCGCGATCGCGCTGACGCTCGTCGCCGTGTTCGTGCCGCTCGCGTTCATGTCGGGTCTCACGGGCCAGTTCTACAAGCAGTTCGCGATGACCATCGCCATCTCGACGGTGATCTCCGCGTTCAATTCGCTGACGCTGTCGCCGGCACTCGCCGCGCTCCTGCTCAAGGGTCACGACGAGCCGAAGGACTGGCTCACGCGTGGCATGGATCGCGTGTTCGGCGGCTTTTTCCGCGCTTTCAACAAGGTGTTTCATCGCGGTTCGGATGCGTATGGCAAGGGCGTGAAGAGCGTCATCAATCGCAAGGCGCTGATGATGGTCGTGTATGCCGTGCTGCTCGCTGGCGCCGTGCTGATGGGCAAGGTCGTGCCGGGCGGCTTCGTGCCCGCGCAGGACAAGGAGTATCTGATCAGCTTCGCGCAGCTGCCGAACGGCGCATCGCTCGATCGCACCGAAGGCGTGATCCGCCAGATGTCGGATATCGCATTGAAGCAGCCTGGCGTGGAAAGCGCGGTCGAATTCCCGGGCTTGTCGGTGAACGGCTTCACCAACTCGTCGAGCGCGGGCATCGTGTTCGTCACGCTGAAGCCTTTCAAGGAACGCGTGCACGACAAGGCGCTGTCGGCGAATGCGATTGCCGGCGCGCTGAATCAGAAATACGCGGGCATCAAGGGCTCGTTCATCGCCGTGTTCCCGCCGCCGCCGGTTCTCGGTCTCGGCACGCTCGGCGGCTTCAAGATGCAACTTGAGGATCGCGGCGCGCTCGGCTATGCGGCGCTCGCCGATGCGACGCAGGCGTTCATCAAGCGCGCATCGCAGACGCCCGAACTCGGCCCGACGTTCTCCAGCTATCAGATCAACGTGCCGCAGTTGAACGTCGATCTGGATCGCGTGAAGGCGAAGCAACTGGGCGTCTCGGTGACGGACGTGTTCGACACGATGCAGGTCTATCTCGGCTCGCTCTACGTGAACGACTTCAATCGCTTCGGACGCGTGTATCAGGTGCGCGTGCAGGCGGACGCGCCGTTCCGTGCGAATCCGGAAGATATCGGCTTGCTGAAGACGCGCAACGCGAATGGCGACATGGTGCCTTTGTCGTCGCTCGTGAAGGTGACGCCGACGTATGGCCCCGAAATGGTCGTGCGCTACAACGGCTACACCGCCGCGGATATCAACGGCGGGCCGGCTCCGGGTTATTCGTCGGGGCAGGCGCAGGCGGCGGCGGAACGCATCGCGGCGGAAGTGCTGCCGCGCGGGATCAAGTTCGAATGGACCGATCTCACGTATCAGCAGATCCTCGCGGGCAATGCGGCGCTGTGGGTGTTCCCGATCAGCGTGCTGCTCGTGTTCCTCGTGCTCGCGGCGCTGTATGAAAGCCTGACGCTGCCGCTCGCGGTGATCCTGATCGTGCCGATGAGCATTCTGTCCGCGTTGGTCGGCGTATGGCTCACCGATGGCGACAACAACATCTTCACGCAGATCGGTTTGATGGTGCTGGTGGGCTTGTCGGCGAAGAACGCGATCCTGATCGTCGAGTTCGCACGCGAGCTGGAGATGCAGGGACGCTCGATCGTGCAGGCCGCGATCGAAGCGAGCCGGCTGCGCCTGCGCCCGATCCTGATGACCTCCATCGCGTTCATCATGGGCGTGGTGCCGCTCGTGGTGTCGACGGGAGCGGGTTCGGAGATGCGTCACGCGATGGGCGTCGCCGTGTTCTTCGGCATGTTGGGCGTGACGCTCTTCGGTCTGATGCTGACCCCGGTGTTCTACGTGATCCTGCGCAAGCTGTCCCGCACCGAGCATGTGACGGACAAGCACGGCTCGCATCCGCAGATGCGCGGTATCGGTGCCTCCTACGAGGCGCAATGAGGTCGATGATGATGAACAAGCTACATATCGTATCGAGTCTGATGGCCACGCTGTTGCTGGTGGCAGGCTGCTCGCTCGCGCCCACTTACGAGAAGCCGGACGTCAGCGCGCCGTCAGCCTACAAGGAAACGCCGCAACAGACGCTCGACGCGTCCGAGGCGGGCACCTGGAAAACCGCGCAACCTTCGGAAGAGATGTTGCGCGGCGAATGGTGGACGATCTTCGACGACGCCACGCTGAACGATCTGGAAAAGCAGGCACAGGATGCGAACCAGAACCTGAAGGCGACGGCGGCGCGCGTGAAGGAAGCGCGCGCGATCAACCAGACGGCGCGCGCGGGCCTGTTCCCGACGCTCGACGCGGGTTTCGGCCCGACGCGCGAGAAGTTCTCGCCCGCATCGCAGTTCCTGCCGGCCGATGGCAACGTGCCCGCGCAAACGCTGTGGCGCGCGCAGGCGAGCGTGTCGTATGAAGTGGACCTGTTCGGCCGCGTGTCGAACTCGGTGCAGGCCGCCAACGCCGACACGCAGCAGAGCGAGGCGCTGTTCCGTTCGGTGCAGCTTGCGTTGCAGGCGGACGTCGCGCAGAACTACTTCAATCTGCGCGAGCTGGATGCCGAAACCGATGTCTTCACGCGCACGGTGCAGTTGCGCGAGCAAGCGCTGAAGCTCGTGCAGAAGCGCTTCACGGAAGGCGATATCAGCGAACTCGACGTCGCGCGCGCGAAGTCGGAACTCGCGACCGCGCGCTCGGACGCGATGACGGTGCAGCGTCTGCGCGCGGCGTCGGAACATGGTCTCGCGGTGCTGCTCGGCAAGGCGCCCGCCGAGTTCTCGATGGCGGCGAATCCGCTCAAGCAGGTGACGGTGCGCGTGCCGCCGGGTTTGCCTTCGGCGTTGCTCGAACGCCGTCCGGATATCGCGGCGGCGGAACGCGCGATGGCGGCGGCCAATGCGCGTATCGGCGTGGCGAAAGCGGCGTTTTTTCCGTCGCTGACACTGACGGGTTCGGGCGGCTTCGAATCGGCGACGCTCGGCGATCTTTTCAAATGGTCGAGCCGCACGTTCCTGCTCGGGCCGTTTGCGGGCACCGCGCTGAATATCCCGATCTTCGATGGCGGTCGTCGCAAGGGCAATCTCGCGAATGCGCGTGCCGTGTATGAAGAGGATGTCGCGAATTATCGGCAACAAGTGCTGGTTGCATTCCGCGAGGTTGAAGACAATCTTTCCGATCTGCGCATTCTCGAAGGTCAGACCGCGACGCAAGACGATGCTGTGAAGGCTTCGGTGCGGGCCGCGCAGCTTTCGCGGACGCAGTACACCGAAGGGGCAGTGAATTATCTCGATGTCATCGATGCCGAAAGGACGGTGCTTCAGACGCAGCGTGCGTCGGTGCAGCTTCAGGGGACGCAGGCGGTATCGACGGTGAATCTGATTCGCGCGTTGGGGGGCGGTTGGGGCGATGCCATGCCCAAACCTGTCGTGGAGCCGAGTCTCGCGCAGAAGTAGGTTTTGTTTTTTGGGTTTTCGTCGCCGGGTCCCGAATACGAGATCCGGCGAAAGTCTATTTACTCGATAAACAAAACCGATTGTTCGTCGAATGGAACATATGTCTTCACCTACGGAGCGTTTATCCGCAAGCCCCAAATCCATAAAATTCTAACTATGGGATAGGGAGCCGAAGATGAAAGACTTGATTGCAAGACAACTGTATCAGCCGGCGGTGGTGCTGCCACTGCTACTGTTGACGCGCCTGATGGTCACGCTCGACTTCAATCTCGCGCAGGTGATGTTCGTGATCATGTTGAGAGGTTCGCAGCACGCATATCAATTCGCGCTGCGTCTCGCAACGGCACGGCAGCGCAGCAATGCCACAGTGAAGCATCTTCCCTGCAGCAACTGCTGCTGAAACGCGCCGCGATATCGACGCTCAATAAATCTCGGGAACGTACATCTCATCCGGCACAGGCTGCCGCAGATAATCGGGGTTGAACACACGAGCCGGCAGCTCGATCTGCTGATGTTCGATCTCGTGATACGGCACCTGACTCAGCAGATGATGAATGCAGTTCAGTCGCGCCCGCTTCTTGTCGACGGCCTGCACGACCCACCACGGCGCTTCGGCGATGTGCGTTCGCTGAAGCATCACTTCCTTCGCCGCCGTGTACGCTTCCCATCGGCGGCGGCTTTCCAGGTCCATCGGGCTCAGCTTCCATTGCTTGAGCGGATCTTCGATGCGCGCCTCGAAGCGCACTTCCTGTTCGTCGTCGGTGATCGAGAACCAGTACTTGATGATCTGGACGCCGCTGCGCACCAGCATCTTCTCGAACTCGGGGACCGAGCGAAAGAATTCTTCATACTCGGCGTCGGTGCAGAAGTTCATCACACGTTCGACGCCCGCGCGGTTATACCAGCTGCGATCGAACAATACGATCTCGCCGGCCGCCGGCAAGTGCGACACATAACGCTGGAAATACCACTGCGTGCGTTCTCGGTTGTTCGGCGCGGGCAGGGCCGCCACGCGGCACACACGCGGATTCAGCCGTTGCGTGATGCGCTTGATCGCGCCGCCCTTGCCAGCGGCGTCGCGTCCCTCGAAGATCACGACGAGCCGATGCCCCGTATGCACGACCCAGTCCTGCAACTTCACGAGCTCGCCCTGCAGACGGAATAGCTCGCGGAAATAGGTCTTGCGCAATTGCCGCTCTTCTTCCGAGAAGGTCGATTCGCCGTCCAGGAAGCGATCGTCGACCTCCATCTCGAACTCTTCGTCATAACTGTCGATGATATCGGCGTGAAAACGGCGCTGCTTGTCCGTCGTGTTCATGAAGGGCTCCGTGGGCGTTCTGGGGCGGCCGCCGGATCGATACCGGTCGCGGCGCGGAACCGCCGATTATGCCGATATTCGATGGCAGTCATATGACAGCGGCTGATTCGGGCATTGTAGTAACGCGATGTCGCGCACCGTTAGAATGTTCCCGCACTTCGATGGCATGCCGATGGCATTGCCAGCCTCCATTCAACGCCCACAGCGAGCAAACCCGATGACCGCAACGATCCAGAGTTTCGACGAAGCCCAAACCGCGCGCCTCGTGCCGTACGGCCGGCTCGTGGACACGCTCGCCGCGACGATGCTCGATTATGCGGCGGGCCGCATCGTCAGTCCCGAGCGCATGGTGGTGCCGATCGAGGGCGGCGTCATGCTGTCGATGCCCGCGAGTGCCGCCGATCTCGCGATGCACAAGCTCGTGAACGTCTGCGCCGGCAACGGCGCGCGCGGTCTGCCGACGATCCACGGCCAGGTCACCGCCTACGATGCCGCGACCGGCGTGCCGCAGTTCATGCTCGACGGCCCGACGGTGACGGGTCGCCGCACGGCCTCGGTGTCGATGCTCGCGATCCGCGCGCTTTATGCCGATGCGCCGCGCGAAGTGCTCGTGATCGGCACGGGCAAGCAGGCGGCGTATCACGTCGAAGCGCTCTCAGCCGTTTATCCCGAAGCGCGCATTCGTGTGCAGGGTTCGCGACCCGGGCGCGCGCGTGAATTTTGCGCGGCGCATGCGTCGGCGTCGGTTAAGCTCGCTGCGTTGGACGAAGCCACGATCCCCGATTCGATCGATGTCGTCATTGCCGCGACCACGAGCAAGACGCCCGTCTACACGATGCCTGCGCGCGCGGGCCGCCTCGTGATCGGCGTGGGCGCCTTCACCGCCGATGCCGCCGAGATTGACGCCGCGACCGTTCATGCGAGCGCGCTTTATGTCGATGATCCCGCCGGTGCGCGGCACGAAGCGGGCGATTTCATTCTCGCGGGCATCGACTGGAGCGCGGTGCATGCGCTGGCCGAAGCGCTCGCGACATCGTCGAGCACCGTCGATGCCGCGCGTCCGGTGATGTTCAAATCGGTCGGCTGTGCGGCGTGGGATCTGGCGGCATGTCGCGTCGCGCGCGCGGTTTTGTCGGAAGAAAGCGGGATGGCGTAGAGTGATCGAGCTTGGAACGGTACTTGCTGAAGGTTT
>Ga0160471_100288_pt1 | contig 16316 bp, 11 predicted proteins | sample HID1973K_E11MG_FD_108268 | JGI IMG/M metagenome (GOLD analysis project Ga0160471, IMG submission 108268) | Enriched mosquito-associated microbial communities from UW Madison campus, WI, USA - HID1973K_E11 MG | ecosystem: Host-associated > Arthropoda: Insects > Digestive system > Unclassified ... | reverse complement strand
TCAACCCGGTGGCCATGGACGAAGGCCTGCGCTTTGCGATCCGCGAAGGTGGCCGTACCGTCGGCGCCGGCGTGGTGGCCAAGATCACCAAGTAAGTGCCTGCAGTCCGGTGGCTTCGGCTGCTGGATCGCACGAACGGCGGGCCGGTTTGAACATCGGTCCGCCTTCGTTGTCTAAGGGTTTCGCGCTTAAGTAAACCGTACGCCAGTAGCTCAATTGGCAGAGCAGCGGTCTCCAAAACCGCAGGTTGGGGGTTCGAGTCCCTCCTGGCGTGCCACCTTCGCGAAACTCCACGACCTAGGTCAGATCGGGTACCCAGAGCCGGATGAATAGCAAAATCGAACCTTCCAAGCGCGCTGCCCAAGCTGGCGGCGACATGTTCAAGTACGCCGTCGCTGCGATCCTCGCGGTGGCGGGTCTTTTTGTTTGGTTCTGGTTCTCCACGCCCGAACGCGCCGTTGCCCTCGGCAGCTGGACGCCGCAGATCCGCGGTCTGGCCGTCGTGGTGGGCCTGGCGCTAGGCGCTCTGGTGTTCCTGGGTACGACCCGGGGCCGCCAGACCCGCGAGTTCCTGTCCGAGTCGCGCTTCGAGCTGCGCAAGGTCGTCTGGCCGACGCGCAAGGAATCCATCCAGACCACCTGGGTGGTGATCGTGGTGGTCATCGTCCTCAGCCTGATGCTGGGTGGTTTCGATTTCATCATCCAGTGGGCCACCAAGTGGTTCCTGGGGCGTTGAGGAGGCTCAAGTGAAGCGTTGGTATGTCGTTCATGCCTATTCAGGTTTCGAGAAGTCGGTAGCGCAGGCGCTGCGCGACCGCATCGCCCGTGAAGAGATGCAGGATCGCTTCGGCGATGTCCTGGTGCCGACCGAAGAAGTGATCGAGATGCGCTCCGGCCAGAAGCGCCGTTCCGAGCGCAAGTTCTTCCCGGGCTACGTCCTGGTGCAGATCGAGACCCACGAAGAAGCCGGTATTCCGCGCATCGACAACGAGAGCTGGCACCTGGTCAAGGAAACCTCCAAGGTGATGGGCTTCATTGGCGGTACCGCCGACCGCCCGCTGCCGATCCGCGACGAGGAGGCCGATGCCATCCTCCAGCGCGTTCAGGATGGCGTCGAGAAGCCGCGTCCGAAGGTGCTGTTCGAGCCGGGCCAGATGGTCCGCGTGACCGACGGCCCGTTCAACGACTTCAACGGCGTGGTCGAAGAGGTCAATTACGAGAAGAGCCGCCTGCGCGTGGCCGTCTTGATCTTCGGCCGCTCGACCCCGGTGGAGCTGGAGTTCGGCCAGGTCGAGAAGGGCTGATCCAGCCCCTCCGCCACCGCGCTTGAGCGGCGGCCACAACTCCTCTATACTGCGCGGCTCGCTCCTCCTGGCGACCCGCCAGGAACCTCGGCCACCGCTCGGTGGCCGTCTGCGCACATACAACGCGATGCCGGGACGCGTACGTTTTTCCCGGCCCGATGGGGAGCCTGACAAGGCGCTAGCACCCGGAGAGCACTCAAATGGCAAAGAAAGTTGTCGGTTACATCAAGCTGCAGGTGAAGGCCGGTCAGGCCAACCCCTCGCCGCCGGTCGGTCCTGCGCTGGGCCAGCGCGGTCTGAACATCATGGAGTTCTGCAAGGCGTTCAACGCTGCCACGCAGAAGCTCGAGCCGGGTCTGCCGACCCCGGTCATCATCACGGCCTATTCGGACCGTACCTTCACCTTCATCACCAAGAGCACGCCGGCGAGCGTGTTGCTGAAGAAGGCCGCAGGCGTGGCTTCCGGTTCCAAGCGCCCCAACACCGAGAAGGTGGGCAAGGTGACCCGCAAGCAGCTGGAAGAGATCGCCAAGGCGAAGGAAGCCGACCTGACTGCGGCCGAGCTGGAAGCGGCGGTGCGTACGATTGCGGGCTCCGCTCGCAGCATGGGCCTGACGGTGGAGGGTTAAGCAATGGCACAGACCAAGCGACAGAAAGCAATCCTGGCGGCCGTGCAGCCGGGCAAGGCGTACTCGATCGACGAGGCGCTGCAGATCGTCAAGAACACCAGCAAGGCCAAGTTCGTCGAAGCCGTCGACGTGGCCGTGCGCCTGGGCGTGGACGCCAAGAAGTCCGACCAGCAGGTGCGTGGTTCGACCGTGCTCCCGGCCGGTACCGGCAAGTCCGTGCGCGTGGCCGTGTTCGCCCCCGCGGGTGCCAAGGCTGAAGAAGCCCTGGCCGCTGGCGCCGACGCCGTCGGCATGGACGACCTAGCCGAGAAGATGCAGGCCGGCGACCTGAACTACGACGTGGTCATCGCTACCCCGGACGCCATGCGCGTGGTCGGCAAGCTCGGTACGGTACTGGGCCCGCGCGGCCTGATGCCGAACCCGAAGGTCGGCACCGTGTCCCCGAACCCGGGCGAAGCGGTGAAGAACGCCAAGTCGGGCCAGGTGCGTTACCGCACCGACAAGGCCGGCATCATCCACTGCACCATCGGCAAGGCGAGCTTCGACGACGAGTCGTTGAAGAACAACCTGCAGGCGCTGCTGGCCGACCTGATCAAGGCCAAGCCGGCGACCTCGAAGGGTACCTACCTGCAGAAGGTGTCGGTCAGCTCGACCATGGGCCCGGGCGTCACCGTCGACCAGTCCAGCCTTTCGCTGAAGTGATCCACGGGGCAGGTGGCCTGTCATCAGGCCGACTTGTCCGGTTGTACAGGTTTCAACCCCGTCCGTGCCTCGGCCCGGACGGGACATTTGAAGGCGATCGCCGGCGCAGGCCGGCGGTAGCCGTCAAAGACCGCAGGCGCGGTGGTTGCAGATCGGCGACGGGCACGGAAGCTCGCATTGGCAAGGAGTCGCCGCCGGTCCCGCGAAACCGCTTAATCCACCTCCCTCGAGAGGCGGGCCTGCGCAGATGGTGTCGCCCTTCTGGAGTTTCTCTGGTTTTGCGGTCTGGGACTTCCCAGGTTGGCTCACTCCAGGTCTAGAACGGCCACCACAGGGGCATCGGTCGATGTCCCCGGCGTCCAGGAAGGATGCTGCCCTGGACCGCGAGCGGCAGGAGCCGTGAGCGGAGTTCAATTGGAGGAGTGCAATGGCTCTCAATCTGTCCCAGAAGCAAGAAGTAGTCGCCGAGCTGGCAGACATCGCCGCCAAGGCCCACTCCTTGATCGCAGCCGAATATGCTGGCACCACGGTCTCGCAGATGACCGCGATGCGCAAGCAGGCCCGCGAGACTGGCGTTTTCTTGAAAGTCGTCAAGAACACGCTGGCCGTGCGCGCCGTTGAAGGCACCGATTACGCCGTCGTCAAGGACAAGCTGGTCGGTCCTCTGCTGTACGCGTTCTCGCTCGAGGAGCCCGGCGCTGCCGGTCGCCTGATCAAGGATTTCGCCAAGAGCAACGACAAGCTGCAGCCGAAGGTCGTCTCGATCGGTGGTGAGGTCTTCCCGGCCAGCCACGTCGACGTCCTGGCTTCGCTGCCGACCCGCGATCAGGCCCTGGCCATGCTGGCCCGCGTCCTGACCGAGCCGGTCACGATGTTCGCGCGCGCCGTCAAGGCCATTGGCGAGAAGCAGGAGGGTGGCGCCACCGCCGCCGAACCTGTCGCCGAAACCGCCTGAGTTCGATGTCCCTAGCGATCCGCTAGAAACACCATCCAGAAAATTTTAGAAGGTAATCAAAATGTCCCTTACCAACGAACAGATCGTCGACGCCATCGCCGAGAAGTCCCTGATGGAAGTGATGGACCTGGTCAAGGCCATCGAAGAGAAGTTCGGCGTCTCCGCCGCCGCTCCGGTTGCCGTGGCTGCCGCCGCTGGCCCGGCTGCCGTCGTCGAAGAGCAGACCGAGTTCAACATCATCCTGAAGGATGCCGGCGCCAAGAAGGTCGACGTGATCAAGGCCGTTCGCGCCATCACCGGCCTGGGCCTGAAGGAAGCCAAGGACCTCACCGAGGCCGGCGGCGTCCTGAAGGAAGCCGTGTCGAAGGAAGACGCAGAGAAGTTCAAGAAGGACCTCGAGGCCGCCGGCGCGACCGTCGAAGTCAAGTAAGCCGTATCTTGCATCGCCAGCCATTCACGGCGGTGCACTGAAGGCTGGGGGCGAAAGCCCCCGGCCTTTGGCCGTTGATGGGACTTGTTGTCCCTGGCGGCCGAAACCCAACTCGCAAGCACGGAGTTGGTAGTTGGAAGTAGCAGGAGAAGGCGTGCTGGTGCCGGCAATACCAGCGACTTCCAACTGACAACTCGTTCTTTACGTAAGCACGCTCTGGGTCGCGGACGCGCGGCCCCCACAGCCCAAGGTGGAAGACCTCATGACGTCTTATTCGTTCACCGAAAAGAAGCGTATCCGCAAGGATTTCGGCAAGCAGCGCTCGATTCTCGAAGTGCCGTTCCTGCTCGCCATCCAGGTGGATTCCTACCGTGAATTCCTGCAGGAAAACGTCGATCCGGCCAAGCGCACGGACCACGGCCTGCACGCGGCCCTGAAGTCGGTGTTCCCGATCTCCAGCTACAGCGGCAACGCTGCCCTCGAATACGTCGGCTACAAGCTGGGCGACCCGGTGTTCGACGAGCGCGAGTGCCGCAACCGTGGCCTGTCCTACGGCGCCCCGCTGCGCGTGACCGTGCGCCTGGTGATCTACGACCGCGAGTCGACCACCAAGGCCATCAAGTACGTGAAGGAGCAGGAGGTCTACCTGGGCGAGATCCCGCTCATGACCGACAACGGCACCTTCATCGTCAACGGTACCGAGCGCGTCATCGTCTCGCAGCTGCACCGTTCGCCGGGCGTGTTCTTCGACCACGACCGTGGCAAGACCCACAGCTCGGGCAAGCTGCTGTACAGCGCCCGCATCATTCCTTACCGCGGCTCGTGGCTGGACTTCGAGTTCGACCCGAAGGACGCGCTGTTCACCCGTATCGACCGTCGCCGCAAGCTGCCGGTGTCGATCCTGTTGCGCGCGCTCGGCTACTCCAACGAGGAGATGCTGAACGAGTTCTTCGACATCAACACCTTCCACATCAATCCGGACGAAGGCGTCCAGCTGGAGCTGGTGCCCGAGCGCCTGCGCGGCGAAACGCTGAACTTCGACCTGGCCGATGGCGACAAGGTCATCGTCGAGGCCGGCAAGCGCATCACCGCGCGCCACGTCAAACAGCTGGAAGCCTCGGGCATTGCCGCCCTGGCGGTGCCGGACGAGTACCTGGTGGGCCGCATCCTGTCGCATGACGTCATCGACGCATCGACCGGCGAGCTGCTGGCCAACGCCAACGACGAAATCACCGACGACCAGCTGGCCGCGTTCCGCAAGGCCGGCGTCGACGCGGTCGGCACCCTGTGGGTGAACGACCTGGATCGTGGCCCGTACCTGTCCAACACCCTGCGCATCGATCCGAGCAAGACCCAGCTGGAGGCCCTGGTCGAGATCTACCGCATGATGCGTCCGGGCGAGCCGCCGACCAAGGATGCCGCGCAGAACCTGTTCCACAACCTGTTCTTCACCTTCGAGCGCTACGACCTGTCCACGGTCGGCCGGATGAAGTTCAACCGCCGTGTCGGCCGCAAGGAAGTCACTGGCGAGTCGGTGCTGTACGACAAGAAGTACTTCGGCGAGCGCAATGACGAAGAGTCCAAGCGCCTGGTCGCCGCGCACGGCGACAGCTCGGACATCCTGGAAGTCATCAAGGTCCTGAGCGAGATCCGCAACGGCCGTGGCGTGGTCGACGACATCGACCACCTGGGCAACCGCCGCGTGCGTTCGGTCGGCGAAATGGCCGAGAACGTGTTCCGCGTCGGCCTGGTCCGCGTCGAGCGCGCGGTCAAGGAGCGCCTGTCGATGGCCGAGTCCGAAGGCCTGACCCCGCAGGAGCTGATCAACGCCAAGCCGGTGGCCGCCGCGATCAAGGAGTTCTTCGGTTCCTCGCAGCTGTCGCAGTTCATGGACCAGAACAACCCGCTGTCGGAAGTGACGCACAAGCGCCGCGTTTCGGCACTGGGCCCGGGCGGCCTGACGCGCGAGCGCGCCGGCTTCGAAGTCCGCGACGTGCATCCGACCCATTACGGCCGCGTCTGCACCATCGAGACGCCGGAAGGCCCGAACATCGGCCTGATCAACTCGCTGGCTGTGTACGCCCGCACCAACCAGTACGGCTTCCTCGAGACGCCGTACCGCAAGGTCGTGGACGGCGTGATCACCGACGAGATCGAATACCTGTCGGCGATCGAAGAGAACGAGTACGTCATCGCCCAGGCCAACGCGCTGCACAACGCCAAGAACCAGCTGACCGAGCTGTTCGTGCCGTGCCGCTTCCAGGGCGAGTCGCTGCTCAAGCCGCCGGCCGAAGTCCACTTCATGGACGTCTCGCCGATGCAGACCGTGTCGATCGCGGCGGCCCTGGTGCCGTTCCTCGAGCACGACGACGCCAACCGCGCACTGATGGGCGCCAACATGCAGCGCCAGGCCGTGCCGACGCTGCGTGCGCAGAAGCCGCTGGTCGGTACCGGCATCGAGCGCGCCGTGGCGCGCGACTCGGGCGTGACCGTCAACGCGCTGCGTGGCGGCGTGATCGAGCAGATCGACGCGGCCCGCATCGTGGTCAAGGTCAACGAGGAAGAGATCGTTGGCGCCACCGATGCCGGCGTGGATATCTACAACCTGATCAAGTACACCCGTTCGAACCAGAACACCTGCATCAACCAGCGTCCGCTGGTGAACGTGGGTGACGTGATCGCGCGTGGCGACGTGCTGGCCGATGGTCCGTCCACCGACATCGGCGAACTGGCCCTGGGCCAGAACATGCTGATCGCCTTCATGCCGTGGAACGGCTACAACTTCGAAGACTCCATCCTGCTCTCCGAGCGCGTGGTGGAGGAGGATCGCTACACCACGATCCACATCGAAGAGCTGACCTGCGTCGCCCGCGACACCAAGCTGGGGCCGGAGGAAATCTCCGCCGACATCCCGAACGTCTCCGAGCAAGCCTTGAACCGCCTCGACGAGTCCGGCGTGGTGTACATCGGTGCGGAAGTGCGCGCTGGCGACATCATGGTCGGCAAGGTCACGCCGAAGGGCGAGAGCCAGCTGACCCCGGAAGAGAAGCTGCTGCGCGCGATCTTCGGCGAGAAGGCTTCGGACGTGAAGGACAGCTCGCTGCGCGTGCCACCGGGCATGGACGGCACCGTCATCGACGTGCAGGTCTTCACCCGCGACGGCATCGAGAAGGACAAGCGCGCCCGCCAGATCGAAGAGAGCGAGATCAAGCGCGTCAAGAAGGACTTCGACGACCAGTTCCGCATCCTCGAGGCGGCGATCTACGCGCGCCTGCGCTCGCAGATCGTCGGCAAGGTCGCCAATGGCGGCGCCGGCCTGAAGAAGGGCGACAGCGTCACCGATGCTTACCTGGACAGCCTGAAGAAGTCCGACTGGTTCCAGCTGCGCATGAAGGACGAAGACGCCGCCGAGGCGATCGAGCGCGCGCAGAAGCAGATCCAGGCGCACGAGAAGGAGTTCGAGCACCGCTTCGCCGACAAGCGCGGCAAGATCACCCAGGGCGACGACCTCGCCCCGGGGGTGCTGAAGATGGTCAAGGTGTTCCTCGCGGTGAAGCGTCGCATCCAGCCGGGTGACAAGATGGCCGGCCGCCACGGCAACAAGGGTGTGGTGTCCATGATCCAGCCGATCGAGGACATGCCCTACATGGCCGACGGCGAGACCGTGGACATCGTGCTCAACCCGCTGGGCGTGCCGTCGCGCATGAACATCGGCCAGGTGCTGGAAGTGCACCTGGGCTGGGCCGCGAAGGGCCTGGGTCGCAAGATCCAGCGCATGCTCGAAGCCCAGACCGCGGTGTCGGAGCTGCGCAAGTTCCTGGCCGACATCTACAACCACGACCAGAAGCTGGGCGAGGACCGTGTCGACCTGTCGCAGTTCAGCGACGCGGAACTGCTGGCCCTGGGCAAGAACCTGACCGACGGCGTGCCGATGGCCACCCCGGTGTTCGACGGCGCCACCGAAGCGGAAATCAAGCGCATGCTGGAATTGGCCGACCTGCCCCAGAGCGGCCAGACCCAGTTGTACGACGGCCGCACCGGCGAACCGTTCGACCGCCATACCACGGTCGGCTACATGCACATGCTGAAGCTGAACCACCTGGTCGACGACAAGATGCACGCGCGCTCGACCGGCCCGTACTCGCTCGTCACCCAGCAGCCGCTGGGCGGCAAGGCGCAGTTCGGCGGCCAGCGTTTCGGCGAAATGGAAGTCTGGGCGCTGGAAGCCTACGGCGCGGCCTACACCCTGCAGGAAATGCTGACGGTGAAGTCCGACGACGTGCAGGGCCGCAACCAGATGTACAAGAACATCGTCGATGGCGCGCACGAGATGGTCGCGGGCATGCCGGAGTCCTTCAACGTCCTCGTAAAGGAAATCCGCTCGCTGGCCATCAACATGGAGCTGGACGGCAATTGATCGCGCTGGCGCGGGTGCCGCAAGGCATCCGCGCCGCCGCAAGCGACCGACAGCCCCCATCGACACAGCATTCCTCCTGACGGAGAAACACCATGAAAGACCTGCTCAATCTCTTCAACCAGCAGCGCCAGACGCTGGATTTCGACGCGATCAAGATCGCGCTGGCTTCGCCGGACCTGATCCGTTCGTGGTCCTTCGGCGAAGTGAAGAAGCCGGAAACCATCAACTACCGTACCTTCAAGCCGGAGCGTGACGGCCTGTTCTGCGCAGCCATCTTCGGGCCGATCAAGGACTACGAGTGCCTGTGCGGCAAGTACAAGCGCATGAAGCATCGTGGCGTGGTCTGCGAAAAGTGCGGCACCGAAGTGACCCTGGCCAAAGTGCGCCGTGAGCGCATGGGCCACATCGACCTGGCCTCGCCGGTCGCGCACATCTGGTTCCTCAAGTCGCTGCCCTCGCGCATCGGCCTGATGCTGGACATGACCCTGCGCGACATCGAGCGCGTGCTGTACTTCGAAGCCTACGTGGTGACCGAGCCGGGCCTGACCTCGCTCGAGCGCCGCCAGCTGCTGACCGAAGAGCAGTACCTGACCGCGCGCCAGGAGCACGGCGACGACTTCGACGCCGCCATGGGCGCCGAAGCCGTGTACGAGTTGCTGCGCACGATCGACCTGCAGTCGGAAATGACCCGCCTGCGCGAGGAGATCGCCAGCACCGGTTCGGAAACCAAGCTCAAGCGACTGACCAAGCGCATCAAGCTGATCGAGGCCTTCATCGAGTCCGGCAACCGTCCGGAGTGGATGGTCATGACCGTGTTGCCGGTGCTGCCGCCGGACCTGCGCCCGCTGGTGCCGCTGGACGGCGGCCGCTTCGCGACCTCCGACCTCAACGACCTGTACCGCCGCGTCATCAACCGCAACAACCGCCTGCGCCGCCTGCTCGAGCTGAACGCGCCGGACATCATCGTGCGCAACGAAAAGCGCATGCTGCAGGAATCGGTCGATGCGCTGCTGGACAACGGCCGCCGTGGCCGTGCCATCACCGGCACCAACAAGCGCCCGCTCAAGTCGCTGGCCGACATGATCAAGGGCAAGCAGGGCCGGTTCCGCCAGAACCTGCTCGGCAAGCGCGTGGACTACTCCGGCCGTTCGGTGATCACCGTCGGTCCGTACCTCAAGCTGCACCAGTGCGGCCTGCCGAAGAAGATGGCGCTGGAGCTGTTCAAGCCGTTCGTCTTCGCCAAGCTGCAGCGTCGCGGCCTGGCCACCACGATCAAGGCCGCCAAGAAGCTGGTCGAGCGTGAAGAGGCCGAGGTGTGGGACATCCTCGAAGAGGTCATCCGCGAGCATCCGGTGCTGCTGAACCGTGCGCCGACCCTGCACCGCCTGGGCATCCAGGCGTTCGAGCCGGTCCTGATCGAAGGCAAGGCGATCCAGCTGCATCCGCTGGTCTGCACCGCGTTCAACGCCGACTTCGACGGTGACCAGATGGCCGTCCACGTGCCGCTCTCGCTGGAAGCCCAGCTGGAAGCGCGTGCGCTGATGATGTCCACCAACAACATCCTGTCGCCGGCCAACGGCGAGCCGATCATCGTGCCGTCGCAGGACGTGGTGTTGGGCCTGTACTACATGAGCCGCGCCCTGGAGAACAAGAAGGGCGAGGGCATGGTGTTCGCCAACACCAACGAAGTGAAGCGTGCCTACGACAACCGCGTGGTGGAACTGCACGCCAAGGTCAAGGTCCGCATCACCGAAGTGCTGGCCGACGAGGACGGCGTCAAGCAGAAGAAGAGCACGATCGTGGACACCACGGTCGGCCGCGCCCTGCTGAGCGAAATCCTGCCGGAGGGCCTGCCCTTCGCGCTGGCCAACACCGAGATGACCAAGAAGAACATCTCGCGCCTGATCAACTCCAGCTACCGCATGCTCGGCCTGAAGGACACCGTCGTCTTCGCCGACCGCCTGATGTACACCGGCTACGCCTACGCGACCCGCGCCGGCGTGTCGATCGGCATTGACGACATGCTGATCCCGGACGAGAAGAAGGGCATCCTGACCGAGGCCGAGGCCGAGGTGCTGGAAATCCAGGAGCAGTACCAGTCGGGCCTGGTCACCGCCGGCGAGCGCTACAGCAAGGTGGTCGATAGCTGGTGGGGCACCAATGGGCGCATCGCAGAGGGGATGATGGACGCCGTCGGCACCGAGAAGGTGGTCAATGCCAAGGGCGAGACCATCGACCAGAAGTCGATGAACTCGCTGTACATCATGGCCGACTCCGGCGCGCGTGGTTCGCAGGCGCAGATCCGCCAGCTGGCCGGCATGCGCGGCCTGATGGCGCGCCCGGACGGCTCGATCATCGAGACGCCGATCAAGGCGAACTTCCGCGAAGGCTTGAACGTGCAGGAGTACTTCAACTCCACCCACGGTGCCCGTAAGGGTCTGGCCGATACCGCGCTGAAGACCGCCAACTCCGGTTACCTGACCCGTCGCCTGGTCGACGTGGCGCAGGACGTGGTGATCACCGAGGTCGACTGCGGCACGGTCGAAGGCCTGACCATGACGCCGATCGTGGAAGGCGGCGACGTGGTCGAACCGCTGAAGGACCGCGTGCTGGGCCGCGTCGTGGCCGAGGACGTGTTCCTGCCGGGCAACGACGAAGAGCCGATCGTCACCCGCAACACGCTGCTCGACGAGCAGTGGGTGGCCAAGCTGGAAGAAGCCAGCGTGCAGTCGGTGAAGGTCCGTTCGACCATCACCTGCCAATCGCCGTTCGGTGTCTGCGCCCATTGCTACGGCCGCGACCTGGCCCGTGGCCACCTGGTCAACATCGGCGAAGCGGTCGGCGTGATCGCCGCGCAGTCGATCGGTGAGCCGGGTACCCAGCTGACCATGCGTACGTTCCACATCGGTGGTGCGGCCTCGCGTGCCGCGGCGATCGACAACATCACCGTCAAGACCACCGGTTCGGTGAAGTTCACCAACCTCAAGTCGGTCGAGCACGCCAATGGCAACCTGGTCGCGGTGTCGCGTTCGGGCGAAATCTCGGTGCTCGATGCCCATGGCCGCGAGCGCGAGCGCTACAAGCTGCCGTACGGTGCCAACATTTCGGTCAAGGACGCTGCCGAGATCAAGGCCGGCCAGACCGTGGCCAACTGGGATCCGCATAACCACCCGATCGTGTCGGAAGTGGCTGGTTTCATGCGCTTTGTCGACTTCATCGACGGCATCACCGTCATCGAGAAGACCGACGAGCTGACCGGCCTGGCCTCGCGCGAGATCACCGATCCGAAGCGTCGTGGCTCGCAGGGCAAGGACCTGCGTCCGCTGGTGCGCATCGTCGATGCCAAGGGCAATGACCTGTCCATCCCGGGCACCGATCTGCCGGCGCAGTACCTGCTGCCGCCGCGCTCGATCGTCAACCTGCAGGACGGCGCGCCGGTCGGCGTGGGCGACGTGGTCGCCAAGATCCCGCAGGAAGCGTCCAAGACCCGCGACATCACCGGTGGTCTGCCGCGCGTGGCCGACCTGTTCGAAGCGCGCAAGCCGAAGGATCCGGCGATCCTCGCCGAGCGTTCGGGCATCATCAGCTTCGGCAAGGACACCAAGGGCAAGCAGCGCCTGATCATCAAGGACACCGATGGTTCGGAGCACGAAGAGCTGATTCCGAAGTACCGCCAGATCATCGTGTTCGAAGGCGAGCACGTGACCAAGGGCGAGACCGTGGTGGACGGCGAGCCGAGCCCGCAGGACATCCTGCGCCTGCTGGGTGTCGAGCCGCTGGCGGCCTACCTGGTCAAGGAAATCCAGGACGTGTACCGCCTGCAGGGCGTGAAGATCAACGACAAGCACATCGAGGTGATCACTCGCCAGATGCTGCGCAAGGTCGAGATCACCGACCAGGGCGGCAGCAAGTTCCTCAACGGCGAGCAGGCCGAGCGCCAGCGCGTCATCGAGGAAAATGCCCGCCTGGCCACCCGCAACGAGTTGCCGGCCCGCTTCGACCCGGTCCTGCTGGGCATCACCAAGGCGTCGCTGGCCACCGAGTCGTTCATCTCGGCGGCATCGTTCCAGGAGACCACCCGCGTCCTCACCGAGGCGGCGGTCCGTGGCACCAGCGACAACCTGCGCGGCCTGAAGGAAAACGTGATCGTCGGCCGCCTGATTCCGGCGGGTACCGGCCTGGCGTACCACTCGCAGCGTCGCCGTGGCGCCACTGGCCTCACCGAGTCCGAAATGGAAACCCTGTCCGGCCCCGCGCCGGTCGTCGAGGCCGCCGCTCCGGTGGTCGAAGCCGTCGAACCGGGTTCCAGCGAGGAATAAGCCGGCACCGGCGAACCTGAACAGGTTCGCCGGGCGTCGCGAAGAGAGGGCAGGGACGCCTTCTGTTTTTTGGCCCCGGAGGGGCCAGCAGGCCTTGACACCGCGCGGTTGCGGCATTTCGGCCTGCCAGCTATACTCTCCTGTCTCGGCAGGCCGTCCTTTCGGCCTGCTGTCGTTTTCATGAAGGTCCGACGACCTTCCAATCAGAAGAATCCACTGATGGCGACTATCAATCAGCTGGTCCGCAAGCCTCGGCAGGCGACCACCTACAAGAGTGCCTCCCCGGCGCTGGACAAGTGTCCGCAGCGTCGTGGCGTGTGCACCCGTGTATACACCACCACCCCGAAGAAGCCGAACTCGGCCCTGCGCAAGGTTGCGAAGGTTCGCCTGACCAACCAGGAAGAGGTCATCAGCTACATCGGCGGCGAAGGCCACAACCTTCAGGAACACTCCGTGGTCCTGATCCGTGGCGGCCGCGTCAAGGATCTCCCGGGTGTCCGCTACCACACCGTTCGTGGTTCGCTCGACGCCGCTGGCGTTGCAAAGCGTCGCCAGGGCCGTTCCAAGTACGGCGCCAAGCGCCCGAAGAGCTAACTAGGAAGCTAACCAATGTCTCGTAAAGGTTCTACTCCGCAGCGCACCGTCCTGCCAGACCCCAAGCATGGCAGCGAAACCATTGCCCGCTTCATCAATATGGTGATGCAGAGTGGCAAGAAGTCGGTTGCTGAGAAAATTGTCTATGGCGCAATGGACGTCATTGGCGAAAAGAATCCGAACGCCGTTGATTTGGTGCAGAAGGCACTGGACAACGTGGCCCCGACCGTTGAGGTCAAGTCGCGTCGCGTCGGCGGTGCTACTTACCAGGTTCCGGTCGAAGTTCGCACCTCTCGCCGTATGGCCCTTGCCATGCGCTGGCTGATCGATTCCGCCCGCAAGCGCGGCGAGAACTCGATGCCGCGTAAGTTGGCTGCCGAACTGCTGGACGCCTCGGAAAATCGCGGCGGCGCCATCAAGAAGCGTGAAGAAACCCACCGTATGGCGGAAGCGAACAAGGCCTTCGCTCACTACCGCTGGTGAGGTTCGGGGCCTTGGTAACGGGGCCCTGCAGCACCATATAACGGTGCTGACGCGTGGCGCGCAGCGCGCCACACCAAATCCGAAGGCCGCCGAAAGGCGGCGTTCGGCCATCCGAAATCCAAGAAATTGAGAGGCTCCCGTGGCCCGTACCACTCCCATCGAGCGTTACCGCAACTTCGGCATCATGGCGCACATCGACGCCGGCAAGACCACCACGTCCGAGCGCATCCTGTTCTATACCGGTGTCAGTCACAAGATCGGCGAAGTCCATGACGGCGCCGCGGTGATGGACTGGATGGAGCAGGAGCAGGAGCGTGGCATCACGATCCAGTCCGCCGCGACCACTGCCTTCTGGAAAGGCATGGACAAGTCGATGGAGGAGCATCGCTTCAACATCATCGACACCCCCGGGCACGTCGACTTCACCATCGAGGTCGAGCGTTCGCTGCGCGTGCTCGACGGCGCGGTGTTCGTGCTGTGCGCCGTCGGCGGCGTGCAGCCGCAGTCCGAGACCGTGTGGCGCCAGGCCAACCGTTACCACGTGCCGCGCATCGCGTTCGTCAACAAAATGGACCGCACCGGCGCCAACTTCGACAAGGTCCGCGACCAGCTGAAGGCGCGCCTGGGCGCGGTTGCCGTGCCGATGCAGGTGCCGATCGGTGCCGAAGACGGCTTCGAAGGCGTGGTCGATCTGCTGAAGATGAAGGCCATCCACTGGGATAGCGCCACCCAGGGTACGACGTTCGAATATCGCGACATCCCGGCCGACTTGCTCGACAAGGCGACCGAAGCGCGCGCGTTCATGGTCGAAACCGCGGCTGAGGCCAGCGAAGAGCTGATGGACAAGTACCTGGGCGGCGGCGAGCTGACCGAGGAAGAAATCGTCGAAGCGCTGCGCGTGCGCACGCTTGCGGTCGAGATCGTGCCGATGTTCTGTGGCTCGGCGTTCAAGAACAAGGGCGTGCAGGCCATGCTCGACGGCGTCGTGCGCCTGCTGCCGTCGCCGGTCGACGTGCCGTCGGTGACCGGTACCGACGTGGACGATGAGTCCAAGCAGCTGACCCGTGCCTCGGACGACAAGGCGCCGTTCTCGTCGCTGGCGTTCAAGATCATCACCGATCCGTTCGTGGGTGCGTTGACGTTCTTCCGCGTCTATTCGGGCGTGCTCAATGCCGGCGACCAGGTGCTCAACTCGGTCAAGGGCAAGAAGGAGCGTATCGGCCGTCTGTTGCAGATGCACTCCAACGATCGTACCGAGATCAAGGAAGTTCGCGCAGGCGACATCGCTGCTGCCGTGGGCCTGAAGGACGTCACCACCGGCGACACCATGTGTTCGCTGGATCATCCGATCATCCTGGAGCGCATGGTGTTCCCGGAGCCGGTGATCTCGATGGCGGTCGAACCGAAGACCAAGTCGGACCAGGAAAAGATGGGTATGGCGCTGGGCCGTCTGGCTCAGGAAGACCCGTCGTTCCGCGTCAAGACCGACGAAGAATCCGGCCAGACCATCATCTCCGGCATGGGCGAGTTGCACCTGGACATCATCGTCGACCGCATGCGTCGCGAGTTCAATGTCGAGGCCAACGTCGGCAAGCCGCAGGTGGCCTATCGCGAAACCATCCAGGCTTCGGACGTCAAGTCGGACTACAAGCATGCCAAGCAGTCCGGTGGTAAGGGCCAGTACGGTCACGTCGTGATCGAGCTGTCGCCGGCTACCGAAGAAGACCGCGCGAACAAGGATTACAAGGACGACTTCCTGTTCGTCAACGACATCACCGGTGGCGTGATCCCGAAGGAATTCATCCCCTCGGTGGAGAAGGGTCTGCGCGAAACGATCACCAGCGGTCCGCTGGCCGGCTTCCCGGTCGTGGGCGTCAAGGTCAAGCTGGTGTTCGGCTCGTACCACGACGTCGACTCCTCGGAAATGGCGTTCAAGCTGGCTGCGTCGATGGCGTTCAAGCAGGGCTTCGTGAAGGCCAAGCCGGTGCTGCTCGAGCCGATCATGAAGGTCGAGATCGTGACCCCCGAGGATTACCTCGGTGACGTCATGGGCGACGTCAGCCGTCGTCGCGGCGTGCTGCAGGGCTCGGACGAAACTCCGTCGGGCAAGATCATCAACGCGATGATTCCGCTGGGCGAGATGTTCGGCTATGCCACGTCGCTGCGTTCGCAGACCCAGGGTCGCGCGACGTTCACGATGGAGTTCGATCACTACGAGCCGGCGCCGAGCAACATTGCCGACGCGATCACCAAGAAGTCGTGATTCGTGATCCCGGATTCGCGCCTCGAAAGAGCGCGAATCCCGGGTTGTACGGGTCACCAACACCACTTTCGAATCACGAATAATAGAGGTAGAGACAATGGCTAAGGGTAAGTTCGAGCGCACCAAGCCGCACGTCAACGTCGGCACCATCGGTCACGTCGACCACGGCAAGACCACTTTGACCGCTGCGCTGACCAAGGTTGGTGCCGAGCGTTTCGGT
>Ga0160471_100287_pt1 | contig 16407 bp, 16 predicted proteins | sample HID1973K_E11MG_FD_108268 | JGI IMG/M metagenome (GOLD analysis project Ga0160471, IMG submission 108268) | Enriched mosquito-associated microbial communities from UW Madison campus, WI, USA - HID1973K_E11 MG | ecosystem: Host-associated > Arthropoda: Insects > Digestive system > Unclassified ... | reverse complement strand
TCGGACCTCAAGGACCACAGGGGGAAATTGGTCCTCAAGGAATTCAAGGAGAAATTGGTCCAGCGGGACCTGCTGGTCCTGCCGGCGTGGCGGGTCCGCCAGGTGCGGCTGGACCTCAAGGGCCACAAGGGGAACCAGGTCCCGCAGGTGCGCAAGGTATACAAGGTCCAATTGGACCTCAAGGACTCCCTGGTGGTGTATTAGCTTTTGCAGACTTTTACGCTTTAATGCCACCTAATAATGCAGTACCTGTTGCACCAGGTTCGGATGTTGATTTTCCGAACGATGGACCAAACGGTGGGGCACAAATTTTCCGTACGGGCGCGGATACGTTTAATTTATCTGCAATCGGCGTGTATCAAGTATTATTCCAAGTGGGCGTGGACGAAGCGGGTCAATTGGTTTTAACTCTTAATTCGGGAGCGGGAGCTACTGAATTAGCGTATACAGTAGTCGGTCGAGCAACGGGTACGTCTCAGATCGTGGGATTAGCTCTTGTCCAAACATCCGTCGTCAATTCAATCCTTACCGTGCGAAACCCTGCTTCCGAACCAACAGCACTAACCATTACACCACTTGCTGGAGGAACAGAATCTGTTTCCGCACATTTAGTTATCACAAGATTGGCATAAATGCATAAATTATAAAAGCATTAAAATCCTCTTCAATGATTAATTGAAGAGGATTTTAATGTGTGATTAGTGTATTCCAAAAGGAATTAAGATGATTATATTAACTACCAAATAAATTATATTCATTAGCTTACTTTAAGTGAATTGTCTACATAAATAAAACAAAAATAATTAGAGCAAACTACTCAAGATGTTATAAAGCATCAATACCTAAAATAAGCATAATGTAATAGAAAAACTACCTTCCAGCATAGGGTAGTTTTTTCTATTTCAGGCTGTATAGAGTATACAAAGTTAGTTAACATAATGGATGTTATCGGCAATTGCTCTGTATAAACAGCAAGGATAAATAAAAAACCACTCTTTATAAGTGGCTTTTTTAACTGAAGCCAGGAAAATGGGCAAATATATAAACTTTCTATGTTATTTTACATAGAATAATAAAGTATTCTTATGATCACTTTGATTTTTCTGTGGAAAGTAAATCCTATTATCCCTGATGGTACGTTTGATGCCATTGTTGCCAACTACTATGAGGATGCTGCTGATGCCATTGTCCCCATGGCACATATGGGTTTTGCTGATGCCATTGCTGCCACGTGCTGTGAGGATAATGATGATGCCATTGTTCCCATGGTACGTACGGGTGCTGCTGATGCCACTGATGCCAGCTACTATGAGGATGTTGCTGATGCCATTGTTCCCATGGTACATATGAAGAGTGTCCTTGTTGCATTGAATTCACCTTCTCTCTATTAAGCTTTTATAGTTTATGGATATTAAGTTGTAAAGAGCCTATCTCCATCAAATATGGGCTACGTCATTAAGAACTAAAAGCCATTGGGATTTTTAATCCCAATGGCTTTTAAAATTGGATATTGAACAAATAGTTTTTTTAACTAAAAAATAACTCTAATGTTTTCAAAAATAGGCTTTTCTCTTTTATTACTTTTTACTTATTTTTCGTTAAATAAAGGCATTTACCCAAGAGAGAATCTAGGTTAATGCATATTCTTGATTTGATAAGAAAACAAAACGGAGGTTGTTCTCATGAATTTAGATGAAAGATTTATTGGTAGGCCCGGTTTCGGATTTGGTAGACCCGGATTTGGCTTTGGCGGGCCTGGTTTCGGATTTGGTAGACCCGGATTTGGCTTTGGCGGGCCTGGTTTCGGATTTGGTAGACCCGGATTTGGCTTTGGCGGGCCTGGTTTCGGATTCGGTAGACCCGGATTTGGATTTGGTAGACCTGGTTTCGGATTTGGTAGACCATTCATAGGTGGATTAGCAGGTGGATTATTAGCAGGTTCTTTATTTTCCGGTGGATATGGTGGTTATGGATATCCTTATGGAGGATATGGTGGTTACGGGTATGGCTACCCATATGGTTACAGTGGTTGTTGTTAATCATTCATAGTTTAAATAAGAAAAATATAGTTTTATCAATACTGCTCTTATTTTATGTAAAATAGTCATCGGAAGTCTGGATATATGTCCTAATTCCTTTTGTGAAAAATTTCAGCAAAGTAAAACTCCTCAAGGTTTTTAAATCTAAGGAGTTTTACTTTGCTGAATAAAGGATATATTTCTCATATTTACATACTTTTGTTTTTGAATTATCTTTCTTCAAATTTACCATAAAGTTCTTGAAGAGGCTTTGTAATAATTTTATTTAATTCCATAATCAATATATTCATCCGTTGTTCAGCTTCTATCAATCGTACAATCATTTCATTTTTCTGAACAACTTCCCCTATTTTTTGGACTTCCTCAATTTCATCTCGCATAATTTTCTGACCTGTCATTTGCTTATTTTGTAATTCTATTTGTAAATTGTGGAACTTATTAAAAAGTTTTTTTGTCTCTGGGTCAGCATTAACTTCCCTATATATACTTTTTAAACTTTTAAATTCATTGCTTCTACGTAATACCCTTTCAAAGTCATGAGTCATATTATATAGGTTTACATCCAAAGGAAATATCCTCCTAATATCAAATTTATAGTAGATGAAGCTAATTAAATTATTAATCCCATCGGCTTTATCTATAAACATGAAAAATCATTATGATGGTGTATTTAGATCAGGTTTTCATTTAAAAAAGAACGTTTAAAGAAATTACAATATTAAGATACAATTCATTCTAATTTCATTATATTCACTAACCCATTTTTACGTAAATTGTCTATACGAATAACATTTAACAATTTGAGCAAACTACCCAAGATGCTGTGAAGCATCCTCTCATAGAACCCAATTGCATAACATTCAAGTAACAGAAAAAACTACTGAAACACATGGCCAGTAGTTTTTTTCTGTTTTTAGGCTGTATACTCTATACAATCTTAGTTAACATAATGTCTCTTTCCGGTACACATCACCAAAAAGAACCCTTGTGGGATTTGGGTTCTAAGGAGGTTACGGTTTCTGTTTTATGCAGCTTTTTATACATCCTTGATATAACGCTGATTATCCAAGGCTTAAGTAGAAGAAAAATGTATAAAAAGCGCACCTTTTATACATATGCAACAACACATTAAAAATAGTCTTTAATTATAGAACGTGGTAATCTATGTATGTTTCATACTTCGAATACGTATGAACGAACCCTTACAAAAAAGCCACCTCGCTTGCCAATGCCGAGGTGGCTTTTTATTTTGTTAATGAGATTAATCATCTTTATTTTTTTAGCCTTTAGGCATATGCTTTTTCTAAACAAAAAAGGCATAAAAATATTAATAAACCTTAGCAAATGCACTTTCCATTATGTACAAGCTTCATACACTGTAATAAGACAAATATAGAAAGAAGTGTATGATATTATGTTAGGTAATTCTAAAACATTAAAAACTTATGTTTTAACAACCAGCTTTGACAAATATGAAGAACAATTGAATGACTTTCTTCAAAATAATAATTTTGAGATTATAGATATTAAAATTTGTAATGCTGGGCTGAATGTTTCAATTTTAATTATTTATAGAGATCTATTACACCATCCCCTTAAGCATCCCTTTAGATTAAAGAAAAGCCTTTGACATAAAAAGACCCTTTATTATTAAGAGTTGGATACTTGCTTCGTAATTATCCAATTTGATAATTACGAAATTAAATTAAGATGATGTTATACTAGTTATAATCTTAAATAAATTGGAGGTTATAACTGGTATGTACATGGAATTCTATGAAAAAGTAGAAGGATTAGCAAGAGCTATTGGAGTTACTACTTCAACTGCAAAAAAATACTATTTACTTTTTGAAGAACATGGTTATAACTTTAAACGTAATCAGCAAGGACAACTCTTGTTTTCACAAGATGATATAAATTTATTTAAAGAATTAATGCTTTTAAAAAATGAAAAAGGCATGACCGTTCCAAAGGCTGTAAAAGAAATTATAAAAGATAAAGTTATAACGGACACAACCGATATAACGGATATGACTGTTACAACAGAAGATATAACGGTTATATCGAAACACGTCACAACCGTTATGACTGAATTAGACGAGTTAAAACAGTTAGTAAAAAATCAAAATGAGATTATAGAAAAACAGCAAGAGGACTTTAAAAAACAATTTCTAAAACAAGAGGCATACATAAAAGATAGTTTAGAACAACGAGATAAGACATTAATTACAACATTGAGGGAAGTTCAAGAATCACAAAAAGAAATGGCTACTAGCTTGTCAAAAGATCAAGCTAAAAAGAAATGGTGGCAAATATGGCTAGGTTAAACTACTCAAATTGATTGAGTAGTTTTTTAAATTAAAAGATGACCGTCTTGAGACGGTTTTTTTAGCCTTTAGGCTACTATTTTTTAACGGAAAAAATTATAAAAAGACCCTTGCAATTCTATAAGCGAATTGCTATTTATATAGAGTGAGAAGGGACAAATACAAGAATACTGTTATATCAAGGTTTGTAAGATATGAGGTGTTAGAAAAAGCTAACACCTAAAAAATGTAAAAAAGATAAAAAAAAAGAAATGCAAGAGCATTTCTACAATAAATAAATTGGTAGTTTGTGTTTTTTCTTAGTATCTCCCACAGTAAAATTCTTCAAAGATCTTCGAAATATTTGTTGAGTAGCTCTATCAATTTTATCTTTAGGAGCACAACATAGAATATTCGGATTAACAAACCAAGTTCGAGAAGTACAATTACGTCCTTCTTCTGTGGTAATACCAGCTTCTGCTACTCCTAAAATACCTTTTTTCAAAAGATCATTCATAATGACTGATAATGGTGCTCTAGATTTACCTAAAGCTTTCGCTAAATATGTGGGCGTTGCAGCGTTAACTGTTATCTCTTCATGTTCTACTTCTGCTTTTTCAATATAAAGTATAATAATTTAGACAGGAATTCGTCCCACATATCATAGTGAGCTTAATTTCATTTTTAAGTACCTAATGTGTATCATAAGAGGATTTCAACTCAAGTTACCATAATGGCCTTTCTAGGTAGTCATAAAAACCATATATGATTAGTAATGTAAACCCTACGTAAGACTCACCGCCCTATAGATTCTTAAATCTAAGGGGTTTCACCTTATAACCACATGTTCTTTTTAATTTCTTTGAAAATAAAAGAGTACAACTAAAGAATAAGCCAGTAGACCTAGTATAGAAGGAAAAGGTGTATTTCAATATGTATTGTGTCTAAGAGGATTTGAAGGTAAACAAAAATTAAAACCAGCTCCTCCCTATATTCATAGCACTCCACCTTAGGACTTGGTAGGAAATCATGCATTGACAAGTACAACAGCTGCCTAAATGAAGTACCTAACTTTTTGGTTTCAGTTCATTTTGATATGCCGATGTATTTTTTTGCAGCTCTTTTATAATCTTTAACAAAAAAAGAACCCTTGTTCACCAAGACAAGGATTCTCAGGAAGAATAGATTTTTTGACTAAACAATTTTTTATACATCCCTGATATAACGGATTTTCCCCAGGATCCAGGTGGAAGGAAGATGTATAAAAAGTCTGTCCTTTATATATATGCTGCGTTTTAGCTAAAGCAATCTCCTTTACAAAAACTTATTAATGTTTACATTATGTAAATATTCCCATTCGTTAAAGGACAAGCATACAAGCAAAAAAAAATAATCAACATTAAATATAGTATATTGAGAAAAGGAGGTTATGATATGTCTTCATCTAAAAAAAGAAAGCATGACTCTTGTTGTACTCAGCCTTGTTCTTGTTCATCCTCATATCCAAATTCCCCACCTAAGTCTTGCCCTGCTTACGGTAACTTTTTCAATAATACTAGTCTTGTAACAGTACTAACTGGAACTGCATTTCCTTTTAATATGCAAGGACCGATTGCTGGAGGAGTCTCCCTGTTAAATCCCACCACTATCTTTATTGAAAATGGAGGAGATTATAGAGTGAATTTTGTAATAACCGATAACACAGTTGTTTTTGGTCCAAACCCAGCTGCATTTCCTCACCTTCCTACTGTTGCATTATTTTTAAATAATGTCCAAGTTCCACTCGAACAAGCTAACTTTGGACTTGAAATTACTCAAGCAGAAGGCCGAGGTTGCAAACCAATTGTTGGAGACACTATTCTATCTATTCCAGATAACTCAATACTTGAATTAAGAAATATAACTACACAGGGGCCTATTACAACTATAATTACTTGTGACAGTGTGGGAAACAACGTTCAGTTAAGCCTTTTTAAACTAAGTTAAGCAGAAAGCACTCTCTAATTCCCTCTCTTGGAAAGCAATCTCGCCTAGGCGAGGTTGCTTTTTTACATACTTAAATCATGCTAAGTAAAAAGAGATAAGAGGGGTATCTCCCGGAATTATTGAAGTAAAATTGTGTCGTAGGGAGATACAAGATGCACACATTAGGAACGGAGACCAACTATGGATATCAAGCAGAATACAGCAAATGCTCAAGAAATGACCAAGCGATTAAACACAATTTCCATCAATATTAGAAAATGGGGTATCGAATTAGAAACGCATATTTAAGAAGAAAAACTCCCTTTAGAAATAGCTACACTGACTGTTACAAAGAGATTTAATAGAAACTGTTCCGCATTAGTCACACATTAGGAACGCCTAAAAGTTGATCCGCCTTCGGGCGGCCATGTAATCTCAGGACTTAATGTTCTCTAATAAAAAAACTAACATATTTTCCATAGAAAAAAGAGCTTAGCTACAATTAAGCTCTTTTTTATTTCCTCACTCTACAAGCTACTGGACTCTTATTGGCGTAGTCTGTAGAGTGGCTATATTATTTTGAATAGTTAAGTTTAAATCATAATAACCTCTATCAACAGACTTACATGCATAATCGCCTGAACATCCTGTCACATAAAATGGCGTATTAGGAAAGCTAGGATTAATAGGAACTGAGTTTAAAAAAAGTTTATGTGCATGATGAGTGAAGATAGCCAAAATTCTATTTCTCACATTGGCAGGTATTGCATTGAAAAACATATCTGTTTCTCCTTGTGTCATAAGGTGGTCGTCATGTATTTCATTAGTTATCCCAGGAACTCTCAAAGGCCAATGAAAATCGATAATATAATAATAATTAGGATCCAAACTTCTTAATAGGTTTAAACTATCCTGGCTCCATCTTCGATTAGCGTTATCTAGCCAGAGATGCCGTACCAATCCTTGCGTTCCTGGAATACCCACATATCCAGTTAGATAACGGTTGACATACCTTCTAAATAAATTTGTAGTGGAATCTTCCCAGTTTCCTATAGATGATCTATAGGGGATATTTGTCCCTAAAACATTATTTATAATACTTGCGAATTGTTGGTAACGTCTTGTAGCTTCTGCTGTTGAAACTCCGCCAGCGTGTACATCATCTCCCCCGAAAATAACATACCTTTTGTTACCACTATTCACCACATTCTGTAAAAGATTATTAAACATACTTTGGCTATTTCCAAACCCCACATGGCTATCACCCACAACAGCCAAATTGACAGTAATAGCCGATGGAAGTCCCGGTTGGTTTGGGGGATTAAAGCAATAATTGTCCACATTACTTTTATTTTTCTTAACTATTTTTATCACCCTTTCTTTATAACTTACTTCATATCTTATTCAATAAATGAAAGGCAGCTTGTACCCTTAAAAAAATGTTCTTTTATCATTTTCTTTCCCCTTTATTTTTGAACCAATGTATCTTAAAAGGGACCCGCACAGTTACGCAGGGTAAGGTAGGGGCATTACTGCCCCGGCCTTACCCTGCGTAACTAAGATTGTATACAACTAAATAACAGAAAAACCCCTTGTGCAGTCGGGATTTTTTCTGCGCTAAATCCAACTAAGAAAAGGGATAGATACCTGAGGGTACCTTGTCCAGTTTGCTCAAGATCAAAAGTTTATTTTCTTCTTTTAGTATCCATTTGTAATAACCTAATAAGACTAAAAATAATATTAACTCTGTAATTGATGCTTATTGTAATTTCAGCACCCATAAGCAAAGTATCTCCTCAGCTTAGGAAGACCTATAATTATTTCATATTATCTTCGAAATTAATTTTTTTCACTTTATTATCTTTGTTTTTTTTGCCACATTTTCTAATAACCACACCATCTTGATTGGCATTTTGTCCACCTGTTTGGGCAATCTGACCACCTTGATTAGCGTTTTGTCCTCCATTACCACTAATTTGTCCTCCAGTTTCGGCATGGTTGTAAATGTTGATATTAATACAAATTTTCCCTTTTTTGCTTTTTTTGTTTTTTTGTTGATTATTTAACTGTTTACTATATTCACCATCGTATTTTTTTATTGTAATCACCTTCTTTTTTATTTATCTTTATAATTTATTCATTGATAGCAAAGGTGATTGTATGCTTGTCTTATTGAATTAGACTATTTTTTAACAGTACTTAAAGAAAATTAATTTTAAAATATTGATATCTAGAATAATAATTATGTTAACTCTTTACCTACTTACAAACTCCTAGGATTCTATACTAAGCAAGAAGATAAGAAGCAAAATTATGCTTCTAAAAAATTAAAAAATAAAGGATTAACGAAATTTTGCCGAACCTCTCGTCTACGTTCAGCACTAAATAAACCTCTTAATGTCCCAAAAAAGTAGGCTTCAAAGACAGTTTTTATTCGTTTTCTTTTGTAAGCGAAAAGAGTTTCCCTAAAACCTTGCACAGCAATAGAAACTAAGTCTTCTATAGGCTTTTCTAAGCCACTAATTTTATAAGCTAGCAGGACTTTTCCCCATAAGCTATAAATATCATCTGCATTCCTAAAGAATGGAGCTACTGCTTGTTTGAACGGTTTCGGAATAAAAGATGGTACATAATCCTGTGAAAGTTTAATACTTGTATCTTCTTTACGTATGTATTTATTTAAATCTTTTAAAGATAAATTATAGGTAGAAGAATTTTTAGAGAGCTCTTTCTTACTCTCACAAGGGATTACGTCTTTTTCTGCTTTAACATCTGTTTCAACATTTTTAGCCAAATTGAGTTGTAAATAGTTCACCCAATATTTGAAATAAGGATGATTTACAAACAGATGTACAGGACTGCCTTTTCCATTATTACGAGGACAACGTCGATAAACTGTAACAATTTGTCCTTGCTTTCGAAGCTCACTTAGGTGACGATCAATTGTTCCTTTTGACTTTTCGTATGTTTTACCTAAATATGTACTACCAGGAAAGCAAAATCCTTTCTCCGCTGCAAACCAACAAAGCCGGTCTAAAGCTTTTCTAGTTCCTTCGTGGAGACGATAAAATTTTTCTCCATAAAGGTTAATAATTTCCTTAAGTAATTTTCGTTTCAATGATTGATGTTGAGAACGGTTTTCTATGAAACTCTGATAACTTTTCATATAATCAAATTCTTTTGCCGTAAGCATCCGCGTAGTAGACATCAGTCTATCCTCTCCTTTTCAGGAACAAAAAAAGACATCGCATCCCATAAAATAGGAAAACGATGTCGGATTTTTTGACAGACTACGCCCTTGAAATAAATCTAATTATCCTATAAAATAAAGGCGTAATTAAATTTATGTATTAGGACTTCGACAGGTGTTTTCCCTAGGCCTTTTAGGGTTAACGGTGTAAGGGTGTTGGCGCACCACTTGCACACGTTGGAGTCTTTTTATATTCCGCACTGTTTTGTTGACTCTATTATAACGTCTATTAATCTTGTAATTCAATAAAAATTCACCAAGTCCTCAGTAAAATAATATAACCTCCCTTCACTTATGATTAAAAATCACTTCAATTGGATATGCTGTTAAAGTAAATACTCTGGGATTAGGATTTTCTCTCTAAACAAATAATAATATTAAAATATAATGTATACTACTGTTGTTTTCCTGTTTTACATATTGTTTTATATATTGTTTTCCTGTTTTATTGTTTTAGACCCTCCGCAGACCCTTATATTACAGCATTTATAAGCATAAACTATCACTAATTTTGCGCGAACTATCACTAATTTTGCGTAAACTATCACTAATTTTGCGCGAAACTATCACTAATTTTGCGCGAAACTATCACTAATTTTGCGCGAACTATCACTAATTTTGCGTATTTATCCCTATACGTTTATAAGTATCACTAATTTTGCGTGGAAAATGCAGATTCGGCTTAAGTATCACCAATTTTGCGTGATAAATGTAGACATGCTTTAAGTATCACCAATTTTGCGCGCCAAAATTAAGATTTAAGGTAACAAATTAAGGTTGAGTTATGTTTTTAGGGTTAAAATCCCTCCTTAAGTATCACTAATTTTGCGTGATATTTAAATTGCAAGGACAGGCTGCTCTTAAACTTGCAATTTACACAGTATCACTTTTATGATATTTTAGTGATAGTTTAGAAAAATATGGGGGATTTTATGAAGAAATCAAATGTAGTTCAACCATATGATCTGGAAAGCATAAACATAAAAAACTGGGTAACTAAGTCAAACATTTTAATTGAGAGTACATATAAATTATCCTTGCAGGAACAAAGGATTTTGTTGATTATGGCATCTAAAGTTCAACCTAATGACGAAACGTTAAAGACATATAGATTCCGAGCTAAAGATTTTATAGAAATAGTGGGAAATAAGAAAGGAACAGGGTTCTACTCATACTTAAAAGAAATTGTGAATGGTCTTCAAACAAAAATTCTTACCATAAAGGAAAAAGGCCGACAAAGAAACTATAACTGGGTTATTACCTCGATCTACGAAGAAAATGAAGGGTATATAACATTACAATTTCATCCTAGTCTAAAATATTTATTTTTAGAGCTTAAGGAAAAATTTACTTCGTACCAGTTAGAAAATGTTGTGAGGCTTAATTCGGTTTATTCAATTCGTATTTATGAACTTCTTAAGCAATACGAGCGTTTGAGAAAAAGAGAACTAACTCTTGAAGAATTACGTCATTTTTTAGCTATTGAGCCTACTAAATACAAACAATATGGCCATTTTAAGAGCAAAGTATTAGCAGTAGCTCAAAAAGAAATAAATAATAAAACAGATATTCACTTTGAATTTGTTGAAATAAAAACAGGCAGAAAAGTAACCTCTATAGAGTTTATCATTACTAGTTCTTCTGCTTTGAATGGTACTAGTTCTTCCAAAGAGACGAAACTTAAATCAACCCAATCTTCATTAGATTTATTAGATAACGAAAAAGAAAATGGATTATACCATGACCTAGTGAGCTTAGGAGTTAAGCCTGAAAAAATCGAGTGGGTTTTATCAGAATTTGCAAAAGAACAAGTTGAAAGAAATGTAAAATACACGCAGGGTCGTTTAGTTATTGGGGATATTACTCATCCGCATTCGTATGTAATAAAAGCCATTCAAAAAGACTACGCGAAAGTATCACAAGAATCAAAGGTTGCTACACCTAAAAAGTCTACTAGAAAAGAGTTAGTTCCAGATTTTATGATAGAAGCTGAAGATAAAGGAAAGGCTCTTGAAAACCTTACATTAAAGGAAAAACAAGAATTATTTTATGAAGAAAATGGAAATCAAATAGAATTTGAAAAAAGGCTTTTACAATTTCAAGAATTAAGAAAAATGTTAGTTTTAAATTCCGAGGAGCCCAACCAGGAAGAATTAAAAAAAGCCCAAGAAGCAGCAGTACAAGAAGTACTACGAAATATGAACGAGGACTTAAGAAAACGTGAAGAAATAGGCCTTAAGCCAAGGCTGATAAATGACTTCGAAAATAAAGAACTAAGGGAAATATATCGAACCTTCTTGCATAAACAAGTTTAATAAAAAATAGTGTTATTAGCACGCCTTTTATGGGCGTGTTTTAATGTTTTTAAACGGAATTTTTTTGTGCGAAAGGTAAATTTAATATACAATATACATTACTTAATCTAGTTGGCGTTTTTTGATTTTTATATTCATAAATAGTATATTAAATTTACCAATAATGGAGGTGTTTTATATGGATATTCCTCTTCTTGTTCAACATTTCCTTATTCATTTACATGAAACAGGGAAAAAACATTCTACAGTTTCCATGTATAAACATGATTTGATGGCGTTCTTCAAATGGTTAAATCAACACTCCCCTGATATAACGCCAGGAATCTTGCCAGAAGAGAAAAGTTGTTACGAAGAATACCTTGCCTACCTGAAAGAAAAAAACTTATCAGAGGCCAATTTAAGGCGTGTGGCTTCCCATCTGAACAGATTGTTAGAATATCATAATTTAACGGATCAATTTGGAGCGCTTAAAGCTACAACAAAAAAGCAGAGGGATTTAGTTGACAGTGACTTTATAACTGAAAAGGATACCTTTTCGCTTTTAAACTCTGTTGTCAGTAAAAAAAATCTGACAGAAACTCAATTGCAAATACATAAATATATAGCTCCTCGTAATTATTCAATTTTGATTCTAATGCTTCATTACGGCCTTACACTTAATGAAGTGGTATCTTTAAATATAAACGATATTAACTTTAGCCAAAATGAATTAACTATTATAACTAACAAAGGAAAACGTATCTTAAACCTTTCTAAAGACGATAAAAAAATAATATACAATTACTTTTCAAACATACCTGCCTTATTTAAACCTAAAGATTATACAGACGATCCTTTGTTTCTTTCTTTTCATCCTCAGAAGATGGTTTATTGGTACGATTATAATTTAAACAAGCCTAAAAGAATTAGTCTAATTGGTGTAAAGCGGATGATTGAGAAAGAAGTCGAACGCTCAGGTATAAAAGCTAAGGCAAGATCAACACAGTTTCGAAACAGTTGTATACTAAATAAAATCTGTGAAGGATATTCAAATGAATACCTTATCACCTACTTTGGTTTGTCTAGTCGCCATGCTTTGTATCGATATAAGAAATACCTAAAAACAAAATAAGAAAAGTTCCTATTTTGCTTCAAAATGCATTTTTTATTAAGTTAAACTTATTTTCTATTAAAATCGCTAAATTAAAGTACTTTTATATGATGAGTTCAACTTATATTCTCTTTTTATTGTACCTAACTCTAAAAAAACCAAGAAGTTAAACTTAAGTTTAACTTCTTGGTTTAAAATAAACGCAGCCACTTTCATTAAATCGAAATTTGTTGGTTAGATAGATTAATAATAAAGCATTAATCTAAGATATTTTAAAAATATCATATATAAGCGTCTATATTTAAATGGTTATCATTCTGGAATTTAAATTAAATTTCTATTCTTGATTTAAAGCTAGATAAAGTACATTCTAGAATCATTATCACGCCTTAATTACCAAGGCTTTAATCAATTCAAGATTTAGTTATTTACAAACAAGAATACTTGAAAAATATCTAATAACATAAATAGAGCAATCTATGAAGAAGTTGAGCTTATCTATACATCTGGGGAATGGAGTCCATATAAAAAAACTAGTTGTTTCATTAATTTACAATAAGGAATAATATCACTTTATTCTCCACTAAAATATATGGTTTTGAAAGTAACTTTCAATCTGGAATAAAAACTAGTGTAAGTACATTCTAGAATCACCAAAAAGCCTTTTGTAGATTGGTTTGCAAATACTCTAGTATTCTAGATATCAGAGATAATTTAAAAATAATTCTCATGTATATAAAGTATGTAAAGATCTCCAAGTAATTCTATCTCGTACATTTATAAGAATTATATATAAGAGATTTCGAGGAGAATAATAGGCATTTCATTAATATATAAAATAAATATTCCCCCCTTGAAAATTTCCTATTTTTATCTAGAATTAAAAGAAAGAGGGTATAAACGTTATTCCAGCGAATTAGAATATCAATAAATAAAAAAGATTTTTTTGCTTTTATCTAGAATTAAACCAGAAATATAAATCTTGATTAATATCTTGTACATCTAGGTTCTAGATTCACGAATAATCCTTTTGTAACAATGTTATATACCATCTAGATTTTTTATTTAGAAAGGAGAAGTCTAGAAAAATGTTCAATAACTTAGATGAAGAAGTTGTTTACACTCTGAAAGATACGGTGAAATTAACTGGATTAAGTATTGATTTAGTTAGATTGTATGAAAAAGAATTTAATCTCCAGATTCAAAGAACAGAGGGAGGCCACCGAAGATATACTAAACAGAATATTGATTTGCTAATTGAAATCAAGAAAAGAATACAAGAGCAAAATTGGAGTTATAAAATGATTAACCAATGGCTTCAGGGAGAAATCATACCAGAATCTATCGAGGTTCAATCAAAGCTCGAAAAAAAGGTGGAATCTCTCGAAGATAAAGTTCAAGAATTACTTAATCGTTCTGAAAAAGATGAGCAGTTTCAATTTGCACTTATTCAACGTTTAGATGAACAAAGCAAGCTTATAAGACAGCTTACAGAAAAGTTATCCTCTCAAGATAAATATATTGAAAATAATCTAGAAAAAAGGGACGAGAAGTTAACTAATGCTATTCGAGAAATTAGTGATACAAAGAAACTAATTGCAGCTGCTCAGGAAAACCTAGAATCAAAACCTAAAAGCTTTTGGCATAGGATTTTTCGTGGTTGAAAACTCTATGGGTATAGTATCTAACCATGTTCCTCTAGGCGGCCAAGTTGCACGAAAGAACGTAATACTGTGTAATGAAATACAAAAATGTTCTAGGATGTTAAATAATAGTATGTAAGTGAAGGTAACTGAAAAGACCCTTATCTCCTGAGAGGTGAGGGTCTTTTTTATGTTTACTCTGTTTACCTTTAGTTTATATAAACTTGCGGAAACTAAAAAAAGAAAATAACTACTTTTTCTATAAAGAAGTGATCTTTTCAAATACAATTTGGTTATGTATTCTATAATATCCCTAAGCCTCCTCACAAAGGAGAGCTGTAAGAAATTCTTTGTTCTCAGAGGTTAATGCTCTTCGTACTGAGCAAAATTTTCTTGAATTAAAAGCTAAAATTTTGCACAGGCCCCTTAATTAGTTGTGCATAAAATAATGCAGACATACAAAATTCTAATTACACTAACCAGGCAGTAGACTGCTATATCCCAAGATCCTTTTCATAGTAAAAGAAAAAAACTACTGGCTTAACACAGTAGTTTTTTTAGTTTTCTAATTTATTAAAACTTTGCAAATAGCCCGTCCAAATTACATTGTTCCAGATACTCTACGTTCCAGATACTCTACTGATACTAATAGTATCTAAGCTAGTTGAAGTAATATTACCATCTTCATTCACCCAGACTAAAAATCCATCGCGTATACGGATAAATGTACCAACTCCGTTAAGTTGATTTCCAGCAGAAAAAACTTCAATTCTATCACCTTGTCTTAAACCATCCAAACGAAAACCATTCGAAGATGTCCCACGGTTACTTGAAGAAGTACGGCGCTCGTCAGAAGTACGTCGTGAGCTACGGCGCTCATCAGAAGTACGATGTTTTGGCATGCAATCACCCCCTAAAAGAGATACTACATGATATGAAAAAAATTGAAATCTGTATAAGCAAAAAGCTCAATTATTATTTGTTTTACTAAAAATGGTTAAATAATCTAGTTCTACTCTACTTATTTAGTCTTATTAAATCATTCTAATTACATAATATTTTTTTAGAGTATTAAAACTTGTTCAAAAACTTGTATTTATCTTACATATTATAAAGTGTATAATCCCAAAAGACTAAAAATCCTTATTATGGAACAAAAGAGTTGGAAATACGTATATATTATACTGAATACACACCTTAAGATAAGAAGTACTATCTAAGAATATTATCTAATTATGAAAAAGTAAGAACCATAATTAAGGTAATTTTTAGTGACATTATAATAAACCAGGTAATTGGAATAAGTTTTCTTCCTAAACCGAAATCTTTTTTTATCAACATAATGTAATTTATATATCTTTCCTCACAAATTATAAAAACGCACTTTTCCTATATGCTTTTATTATAAAATGTAATTTATATACATTAATTTAAAAGAGGGCACAATCCTAATTTACTAAAAATAGCCCAGGCAAACTTGATGATTTTTTCTATAATAGTCAATGTAGCATCATTATAAATATAAAGAGGGGGATTAGCCATGAAAAAAGCAAGAAAATCTGTGGGTAATAAAACGAAAATTTTCTTAACATTAACATCAAATAATTCAGGCAAAATTGCCAAGAAGCGTTGAGACATTCAACTGAATTTTATAAGAAAAAAACAGCTGTCTTCGTTTGAGGATAGTTGTTTTTGTTTTATTGATTTATCCAATCCTTGAGGATCAGTATTTTCACAAACCGAGGTCTACAGAACTGTAATTAAAGAATTCAGTAATACATTGCTTACGAATATATCTT
>Ga0160471_100282_pt1 | contig 16528 bp, 22 predicted proteins | sample HID1973K_E11MG_FD_108268 | JGI IMG/M metagenome (GOLD analysis project Ga0160471, IMG submission 108268) | Enriched mosquito-associated microbial communities from UW Madison campus, WI, USA - HID1973K_E11 MG | ecosystem: Host-associated > Arthropoda: Insects > Digestive system > Unclassified ... | reverse complement strand
GCGGGTGTAATGCTCGGCATGCTGGAAGAAGCTCTGCTCGGCGACGCGGTCGTTCGAGAGCTGGGCGTCACGCGCAAGCGTCAGATATTTCTCGATGATCTGCTGCGGGGTGCCGCGCACCTTCCCCTCGGGGCCGGAGCTGTCAAAGACGCGGTTGACAATGTTTCCCAGCGTGCGCTGGCGGTTCGACTTGTTACGCGAACGGGATTTGGATGATCTCATCAGCTTGCTGTCATTCGTGGACCGGCATCGGCCGGCTCAGGTTAGGGTCATCTCTTGCAGCGGGTGCCAGTTCAGGAGGAGCCCGGAGGGCCAGGTTTTCCTGTGTGACCAGTTTGAGGCTGGGAGGGCAACTGACCCGTGCGTGGGCGCTTGGCCCCCGTCACATCTGCCACTAAGCATCCTGCAACGGTGCTGACAAGCAGAAACTTTGCCGGACGCGGGCTTTTCGGTGATTAAATTGCTCAACCAGCCGGTTTTCGCCCCCAAACGACCCGGTCGCGCCCGTCGAAGTCCTGGTGAACCGAGACTTCTACCAGACCCGCCTGCCGCATCAGGGATGCGACAGCCTCGCCCTGGCTTGGCCCGATCTCGACCATCAGCCGCCCGCCGGGGTGCAGATGTTCTGCCACATCGCGGCAGATGGCCCGGTAAGCGGCCAGCCCGTCGCCCTCGTCCGTCAGGGCAAGGCGCGGCTCCCAATCGCGGACTTCCGGGGCAAGCCCCGGCATCTCTGCCTCAGCGATATAGGGCGGGTTGGAGACGATCAGATCGAACCGACCCGGAATGGCCGAGAACCAGTCCGACAGGACGAATTCGGCCGCTGCCCCGATCATCTGGGCATTGCCGCGCGCCACATCAAGGGCGGCGGGCGAGAGATCGGCCCCCACTCCCCTCGCCCCCGGCCGCTCGGCCAGCAGCGATATCAGGATCGCCCCCGTCCCGGTCCCAAGGTCGAGGACCGAGGTGAAGGACTCGGTCAGCGCAAGCTCCACCAGCCGCTCGGTCTCGGGGCGGGGGTCGAGCGTGTCGGGCGTCACGCGGAAATAATGCTTCCAGAATGCCCGCCTTCCGATGATCTGGCTGACCGGCTGGCGCGCCTCGCGCGCGGCGATCATGGCCTCATAGGCGGCGGCGGTGGCGGGCGACACGGGCGCGGTCAGGTGATCACGCAGCGAATGGCGCGGGACGGGCTGGCCGAGGGCGCGCGAAATTGCGGTGAGAAACAGGAGTTGGGCATCGCCGGTGGCATTCTCGATGCCCGCGCCGCGAAGCCGCGCCTCTGCCTCGGTGCAAAGCTCGCGCCCGGTCCGGCTCATCCGACCTCGGCGGCAAGCCGCGCCGCCTGATCATGGGCGATCAGCGCATCGGTGATCTCGCCCAGGTCGCCCGCGATGATTCGGTCCAGCGCATAGAGCGTCAGCCCGATCCGGTGATCGGTCATCCGGCCCTGCGGGAAGTTATAGGTGCGGATACGCTCGGAGCGGTCGCCCGACCCGACCTGGCTGCGCCGGTCGGCGGCACGCTCAGCATCGGCACGCGAGCGTTCCATGTCATAGAGCCGCGCGCGCAGGACCGCCATCGCATTGGCGCGGTTCTGGTGCTGGGATTTCTCGGAACTGGTCACGACGATCCCGGTCGGCAGGTGGGTGATCCTGACGGCGGAATCGGTGGTGTTGACGTGCTGGCCGCCAGCGCCGCTGGCCCGCATGGTGTCGATGCGGATGTCGCCGGCGGGGATGTCGATATCGACCTCCTCCGCCTCGGGCAGGACGGCGACGGTGGCCGCGCTGGTATGGATGCGGCCGCCGGATTCGGTCTCGGGCACGCGCTGGACGCGGTGGACGCCGGATTCGTATTTCAGCCGGGCAAAGACCCCCTCGCCCTCGATCCGGGCCACGGCCTCGCGCACGCCGCCCAATTCGGATTCGGAAAGCTCCAGAAGCTGGAAGTTCCAGCCCCGCGACTCCGCGAAACGGCGATACATGCCCAGAAGGTCGCCCGCGAACAGCGCCGCCTCCTCGCCGCCGGTGCCGGGGCGGATCTCGACGATCGCTGGCCGGGCATCGGCCGCGTCGCGAGGCAGAAGCGCGATGCGAAGCTGCTGCTCAAGCTCGGGCAGCGAGGCGCGCAGGCGGGCCAGTTCGTCCTCGGCCAGTTCCCGCATCTCGGGATCGGCCAGCATGGCCTGCGCCTCGCGGATGCCGTTTTCGGCGGCGTTCCATTCGGCGATCTGGGCGACGACCGGCTTCAGCTCGGCATATTCGCGGCTGATCCGCGCGATTTCCTCGGCAGCGGGTCCGGCATTGAGCTTGGCCTCGAGAAACTCGAAGCGCTGAACGATCTGGGAAAGTCTGTCCTGGGGCAGCATGTCCGCGGGATTATCCGCTGCGCCGCGCTGCTGCAAGGCTGATCGCTGCCGCAAGCCCGCACACCCGAAACCGGCAAGGGAAATTCGGAGATTGGCAGATGCGATCCATCAGGCTACACCTGTCCTTACGAAGACAGAGACTTACGCGTATTTTCCTGCCCGATTTTTTCTGACGCGGGTCGCAAGCTTGTCCCGCATGCAACTGAATGCAGAACCACCCTACCGGAACAGCACAGGAGCACGATCGTGAAATCACCCCTCATCCTTGGCGCATTCGTACTGGCTGCAAGTGCCTGCGCCAACCAGACGCCCGAGCAGCAGCATGAGGTTGCCTGCATCGGCGGCAGCTTCATGGGTGCAGTCCTTGGCGGCGCGGCCGGCAGCCTGATCGGCGGCGGGACCGGTCGCGACATCGCCATCGCGGCAGGCTCGGTCGCGGGCGGCTATGCCGGCCAGCGCTATTCTTGCGGTTAAGGAGCATGACCATGAACAGGACATTTTCTGCCGTCGCCGCGATGCTGCTGATCGGAACCCCCGCCTTGGCACAGGTCACGGCGGACCATCTGGCCGCGATGGACGCGAATGGCGACAAGAAGGTCGACGCCGCCGAATATGCCGCCTTCGCCGACAAGGTATTCGCTAAGCTGGATGCTGACGGCAACGGGGCGGTTACCCCGGCCGAGGCCGGCAGCACGGTCTCGACGGACCAGTTCCGCGCCGTCGACACCAACGGGAATGGCAGCCTGAGCAAGGCCGAGTTCACGACCGCGACCACCGCCGATTTCGGGGCTTCGGACCTCGACAAGAACGGCGCGCTTGACTGATCGCGTCCCGCCCCGTCAAGCGGGCATGTCGCCAAAGAAAAAGGGCCCCCGAGGGGCCCTTTTTTTGTCGCGGCGCGCGTGGCGCTTATCCGGCCTTGACCGCCTCGACGGTGATCGAGACTTCGACCTCGTCCTCGACCGCCGGGGCGAATTTCCCGAGGTTGAACTCCGAGCGGTTGATCTTCGTCTCGCCGTCGAAACCCGCGGCTTCCTTGCCGGTCATCGGATGGGCGGCGACCTGGTTCAGGTCGATGTCCAGCACGATCGTCTTGGTCACGCCGTTCAGCGTGAAATCGCCGGTCACTTTCGCTTCCTTGTCGCCATCGGGCTCGACCTTGGTGGACTTGAAGGTCGCGACGGCCTCGCCCTGATCGGTGTCGAAAAAATCCGCCCCGAACAGGTGCTTGTCGAGATCGGCCGAGACGGTCCGCAGCCCCGAGAGCGGGATCGTCGCCTCGACGCTGGAATTTGCCGGGTTCTCGGCATCCAGCATCAGCTTGCCGGTGACGCCGTTGATGATGCCGGTGCTGGTCGAGAAGCCCATATGGCCATATTCGAACACCACCTGGCTGTGCGACGGATCGAAGTCATAGGCCACCGGCTCGGCAAATGCTGCGGTCGCGCCGAGCAGGGTGAATGCCGCGACGGGAGCGAAAAGGGATTTCATGCGAAAGCTCCTGATTGATTGGTCACGCCGCGACTTGTGCGGGGGAAATGTGTCAGTCGCAACAAAGGTTTCGCTGAAATATCCTGACATTATCGTGTTGCGCCCACGCGTGGAAACAGTTTCGCCGTCAGGGCGACTTTCCGGGCGTTCAATGGTTTTTCCTTGCATTCGCGGGGTCCGCCGCTATAAGGCCGCATCCTTCCGCAAATGCGAAACCGGCGCAGCCTCTCGTGGCGGGGCGCGGAATGGATGTCCCGCCGTTGAAGTGCGCCCGAATAAAGGTAGCAGTCATGCCGCTCTATGAGCATGTGCTGATCGCCCGCCAGGACCTGTCGAATGCGCAGGCCGAGGGGCTGATCGAACATTTCTCGACCGTTCTCGCCGATAATGGCGGCAAGGTCGTCGAAAACGAATACTGGGGTGTCCGCACCCTCGCCTACAAGATCAACAAGAACCGCAAGGGCCACTATGCCTTCCTGCGTTCGGACGCGCCCTCGGCCGCCGTGCAGGAAATGGAGCGCCTTGCCCGCCTGCATGACGACGTCATGCGCGTGCTGACCGTCCGCGTGGACGAGCACAAGGAAGGCCCCTCGGTCCAGATGCAGAAGCGCGACGAGCGTGAGCGTGGCGACCGCGGCGATCGTGGAGACCGTGGTGATCGCGGCGGCGACCGTGGTGATCGTGGCGAGCGCCGCGAGCGTCGTGACCGCGACGAGCGGAACTGAGGGAAGGAACCAGAACAATGGCAAACAAACCCTTCTTCCGCCGCCGGAAAGTCTGCCCCTTCTCGGGCGACAACGCTCCTGCGATCGACTACAAGGACACGCGCCTTCTGCAGCGTTACATCTCGGAACGCGGCAAGATCGTGCCCTCGCGCATCACCGCCGTCTCGGCGAAGAAGCAGCGTGAACTGGCCCGCGCCATCAAGCGCGCCCGCTTCCTCGCCCTGCTCCCCTACGCCGTGAAGTAAGGAGAGACGATCATGCAAGTCATCCTGCTGGAACGTGTGGCCAAGCTGGGCCAGATGGGCGAAGTCGTCAAAGTCAAAGACGGCTTTGCACGCAACTTCCTGCTGCCGCAAGGCAAGGCGATGCGCGCCTCGGACGCCAACATCAAGGCTTTCGAAGAGCGCAAGGCCGACCTGGCCGCCCGCAACGACGAAACCCGCGACGAAGCCCTGAAAGCCGCCGAGAAAATCGACGGTCAGGTCTTTGTCATCATCCGCTCGGCTTCGGACGCCGGCGCGCTTTACGGCTCGGTCACCCCGCGTGACGCAGCCGACGCCGCCGCTGCCGAAGGCTTCTCGGTCGATCGCCGTCAGGTCGTCCTGACCGCGCCGATCAAGGATCTGGGCCTGCACGACGTGCGCGTCCACCTGCACCCGGAAGTCGATGCGACGATCACCCTGAACGTCGCTCGCTCGGTCGAAGAAGCCGAACTGCAGGCTTCGGGCAAGTCGATTCAGGAATTGGCCGCGGAAGCTGACGCCGCCGCCGATTTCGAGATCGCCGAACTCTTCGACGAAATCGGCTCGGCCGGTCGCGACGACGAGGGCGTCGCGAACTGATCGCGCCGACATCGATGGAAACAGGAAAAACGCGCCGCAACCCGGCGCGTTTTTTCATGTCGGCGGCACCCCGTCCGGCCGACGGAACATTCGCCCTGCTGCCGTGTTGACCCGCAAGAGCGCGCCGCACAAGGATCAGACCGATGAGCCATCAGCACCCGCATGACGAACTGGACGCCCCCGGCATCACCCATACCGAGGCCGACGTAGAGAGCGAGACCCGCTTTGGCCCGCGTCCGGTGCCCGAGGGCCATCGTCATCCATCGGGATCGCCTGAATCGCGCCACATCCCGCCGCATGGCGATGTCTCGCCCGACGGACGCCATGCCTATCCCCGCCCCTCCGCGCTGGCGAAATGGGTGGTCTGGGGCGGGACCGGCCTTGCCGCGGCGGCGCTGACGGCAGGCACCGTCTATGCCGCGCGCCACATCGCCGACATGATTTCGGGGCATGACGACGGCAAGCCCCGGCGCCGCCGCGCCCCGCCGCCCCAGCGGCGCGAGGATGCCCGCCAGCCGCGCATGGGCTTCGCCGCGCCCGCCGACCGCATGGCCGATCCCGTGCCGGCGCCGGCGCCCCGCCCCCGCGCGAGCCGGGCCAGCCTGATGGATGAGATCGAGGCGAATACCGCGTCCCTCTCGCATAGCGTCGAGGATGTGATGCGGACCGTCACCACCGCCGTCGAAGGTTTTCGCGGCGTCGCGGGTCAGGCCAGCGCCATCGTGCGCGAGTTCGCCGATGCCGCGGACCTCGTGCGCGACATCATCGACCGCCGCCCCCCGGACCGGGGACCTGCCGCTCAGACCGGTGCGGACCCCGATGACGCGGGCCCAGCCGACCACGATCCCCGCAGCCACAGGCTGTGACAGCCGCCGGGGAGGACCAGATGGAGCAGGTGATCGGTGGCTGCCTTTGCGGAAAGCTCCGCATCATTGCGTCGGGAAAGCCCTATCGGGTGGGGATCTGTCACTGCCTCGACTGCCGCAAGCATCACGGCGCGCTCTTCAACGCCTCGGCCATCTACCCGCAGGAGGCGGTGACGATCGAGGGCGAGGCGGCCAGCTATGCCGGGCGTCACTTCTGCCCGACCTGCGGGTCTTCGGTCTTTGGCCGCACCGGGGACGAGGTGGAGATCAGCCTCGGCGCGCTTGACGCCCCTGACCGGCTGAAACCCGGCTACGAGCTGTGGACGCTACGCCGGGAAGCATGGCTGCCCGCGTTCCCTGGGATGAAATCCTACCCGCGCGACCGGGACAGCACCCGCCGCCACGAGGACTAGGCCCGGCGCGACCCAACGCGCCCCTCGGCCGAAAACCGCGGTGATTTTCGGGCAGATATGCTACATTCGGGCAGTTCGATCAGATCCGCACCGATCGAGGCGGCCCATGCCCTATCCATATGGCGATTTTCCGACACGGCAGGTCTGGGAGGAAGACAGCACGGTCTTCTTCAGCACCCTGCCCTTTCGATCGGCCGACCCGACCCTTGGCCTGATCGACGAGTTCGTCTCCCGTTACCACGACCCGGCGCTTCGCGACGCAAGGCTCGAGACGCTGTATTACCTCCTCCTTGCCATCCGCTACTGGGAGAGCAAGCTCAACAGGGCACCGGCCAATCTGGGCACGCCGCAGGACAACATCACCGGGCGGGGCTTGCCGGATGACCAGAAGGTCAGGGGGGCCGAAAGACGGCGCGAGGCGATACGGGCCCTCAAGGTCATCACCGGCAAGTGCCTTGGCGCCGAGACGCGCACCAGCAGCGTCGATGAGGCGATGCAGAAGCTTGAGGAGAATTACCAGAGGAAGAGCCACGGCGGCACCACCTCTTCCCCCGGCCCAGATCAGGACCAGATTGCGAGCATCGAAAGGATCAAAGAGCTGGCGATATTTCTGGACGAGGCCCATATGCAGCGCCGCTACAAGCTGCGGTTCCGGGCCGGCGTGGCCTGGCGGTGGAGCGAGGCGGCGGCCGCCAATGTCATCTACGACTCGACCAGCAATGCCGAAAGCGAGGCGAATGACGAGAAGGTCCATTTCGTGATGAGCGCGAAGGGACGGCTCTATGCCGGTTTCCGCAAGGACGTCCTCTGGTTCAAGCATTCTTCCTTTCTTGGCGGCGCGAACGTGCTTTGCGCAGGACGAATGAAAATCAAGATGGGCCGGATAACGGAGATCGAGAATGACAGCGGGCACTACCATCCCGGGATCCTGCAGATGCGCAATATCCTGCAGCGCCTGCGGCTTTACGGGTGCAATACCGAGGCGATCGAATTCCAGCGCATCGATTGCAATCCGAAAAGGAAATACACCGCAGCAGAGATAGCTGGCTCGAACGGGGAGTGGCCGGCTGGCGTCCCGCGCTAGCGCGGCTTGTCTATCGTCATGTCATCATGGGATAATTTGGTGGAGCCAAGGTCCACCAAAGTTAAATCTAGGGATGTCCAAGGCTGTCTGCCATACCCCTGTTTAGCATGCTTATCCTTGAAATCACCGTCCATAGACGTCTATTGTGAACCAAGAAGATCCTACCCTTAGTGTGGGGTCAGCTGTGGGGGCAGCGTGGGCAGTTCAAAAAAGCTGACGGCGGTATTCGTCAAATCGGTGAAGGAGCCGGGGAAGTATGGCGACGGCAACGGTCTGTATCTGGTTGTCAGCCAGACCGGTGCTAAGCGATGGGAGCAGCGCCTGACCATCCAGGGGAAGCGGTGCGATTGCGGGCACGGCTCGGCTTCGATTGTCAGCCTAGCTGATGCTCGCGAGAAGGCCGTTGAATATCTCCGCATTGCTGGCAATGGGGCCGATCCGCGCAAAGAGAAAGACCGCAACTCCGAAATTCTGACTTTCGAGGCAGCGGCGCGCGAGGTGCACAAGGGTCTGCTCGGGTCATGGAGCAACGAGAAGCATGGCAATGACTTCATAAACTCGTTGCAGATGCACGCCTTCCCGAAGATCGGCACGGTGCTCGTATCAGAGGTAGGTTCGTCGGATCTGCTGAAAGTCTTGGCCCCGATCTGGACCAGTAAGAATGAGACGGCGCGCCGGGTGTTTCAGAGGATGGAAACGGTCCTGAAATGGGCAGCGGCGAAGGAATGGCGGGACGGCACCCCCGGCGACGTCACCTTGAAGGGCTTGCCCAAGGTCCGCCGGACTAAATCGCACAGGAAAGCCCTGCCCTATGGCAAGGTTCAGGAGATGGTTTCTGCGCTGCGCGCATCGAACGCGATGACGCAGACGAAGCTTTGCCTTGAGTTCGTCATCCTGACTGCGACCCGGTCTTCTGAAGCCCGGTATGCGCAGTGGAACGAGATCGATCTGAAGAAGGCGACGTGGACCATCCCTGCGGCCAGAATCAAGATGAGACGCGACCATACTGTTCCCCTTTCCCTACGCGCCATCCAGATCCTGAAAGATGCCCAGTGCCTCTACGGCAGCGAAGGCTATGTATTTCCCGGCGCGAGGAACGGACGGCCCCTATCCGATCTGGCGCTTTCGGGACGCGTAAAAGAACTGGGGTATGATGTAACGGTGCATGGGTTTCGGACATCTTTCCGAACGTGGACACAGGAACGGACAACCTTCGCTCGCGAAATCTGCGAAGCGGCTCTGGCGCATCTGGTGGGGGACGAGGTTGAGCGGGCGTATGCTCGATCTGACTTGCTGGAGAAGCGGCGCAAGCTAATGGAAGCTTGGGCCGATTACCTAGCAGCTGACCGTGGAAAGGTGGTGCGCATTGGCTGATCAATCTCCGAACTACTCGTCCGTTGTGGATGCGTTGCTTTATCGAACCGGACAAAGGCATCAATACGTTCCGCCTGTGTCGGGCAGCCAAGAGAAGTTGGACGATTTTCGCAAGCAGTTCAGTGCCGAAGCCAACGCGAAAAATGCGGCAACCAAGGTAATTTACTCAGCCGTGAGTTCATGGGTCGGCTGGGAGGTGAGAGAAAGCGATTGGCTTCCAGTTGTGCGCGACGGGAAGCAGGTTGGCCGTCTTGGCGGCTTTCAGCAAAGTGAACCAATAGATGTAATTCTGCGGGCAGCCTCAACACGAACCATGCCAGACCTCAAGGCTGAGCGGGATAGGCTGCAAGCCTTCTTGGCGGCCGCTAGATCTGTCCAGATCGCTGCCACCGCGTTCGACCTTCGTGAGCAGTTTGCTCTAGGCCAAACATGGCCGGAAAAGACCCATCATGGAATCGAACCAGTCGATCTGATACATGCAGTTGGTTTGTGGGAGAGTCTAAATATATCAATTCACGGCGTAATTTTGAACGCCGAAAGGCGTCTTGCCCAAGCAGAGGGCGAGCTGAGTATGTATGGGAAAGTGGCAGGACGACCGCCCAATCGGCCAATCTACGAGGTCGCACGGGAGTTTGCGCTTCTCTATGCTCGGGTGACAGGCAGGTTCCCAACCTACAGCAAAGACCCCAATGGCTATTCAGGGGAATTTTCACCGGCATTAGAAGCATTGGCTCGCGCGCTAGGCTGGGAGGGGCGGCATCTTCGTCAGCCCGCAGAGCAGGCGGTAAAAGCTGTGACCCCTGAAGTTATTCAATCTGTTGAACCGCAGAAAACTGGCCTCATGGGCAGTGTTTTCGGGTTGGGAGGGTTGTTGTCAGGTCCAGCAGCATCCGGCAAGAGTTAGACACGTCCATGTTTGACCATCGATCTAGCGGGAAGGTTATCCACATAATCCCGCAAGCGGTTTCGACAAAGCAATTGAAACTGCACTAGGAGATGGCGAATCATAGACGTGTAAGGACGGCACATCGTCATGTGAGGTCCGCAGCCCCAGACTACCACGAATGGGACTGCGGACCAGGTTGGAAGAAGTTTAGGCGCTCGCTTCCGACCCCTTCCTAACACCGCCGTGGGCATCCCGTCCACGGAAAACAGGAACTCTGCATAGCCGCTGGCTGTGCAGTCTCTCAACTTGCCCCGCTGAGGCTGGGCGAAATGGAAGGGTCAGAAATGACGAAACACCTCCGCATGCCCGCCGTCATGGAAGTGACGGGCCTCGCGCGCTCGACCATCTACGCGCAGATCTCCGAGGGTAAGTTTCCCGCTCCGGTCAAGCTGGGCGCGCGCGCCGTCGCGTGGCCCGAAACTTCCATTATCGAATGGCTGAATTCGCGCCCCAGCGCGGTCGCCGCATAACGAAACCGCCACCCTGGGGCAAAGGGCGGCGGCGCAATCGTTTGGCGGTATTGGGATACCGTGAATATAGCGTTCGACGCCCTTGCCTGCAAGATGAAAGGCAAGGTTATGACCTTCGAAAAGCAATGGCCCGCGAGGGCATTTACGGTGAGTGACGGGGCACAGGCTCCCCGCGTTGTCGTTGTCAAAGGCCGGGACCGCTGGGCTCTTGAGGAGTTGATGCGGGCTGGTTCCAAGGGATGCACGCCGATCACGCATCCTGGTCCGCGCTGGTCCGCATACGTCTTCAAGCTGCGGCAGGCCGGTGTCAACATCGAGACCCTGCATGAGAACCATGAAGGACCGTTTCCCGGTCATCATGCCCGGTATGTTCTTCAGTCCAGCGTCATTCCTGGCCGGGAGGCTGCGGCATGACGGATCTGGGCATCATTCCGAAGAACAGCCGCGAGGAAATCCGCATCACTGCGGAAACCTTCAAGGGTCACGCCATCATCAATATCCGGATCTGGTATAGCGACCAAGCCGGCGAGATGCGCCCCGGCAAGCAGGGGCTCGCCTTCCGGCTGGATCTGCTTCCCGCAGTTCTTGAGACGCTGAACAAGGCGCCGAAAGGCGGTGTCGCATGATGGCGCTTCGCATTTCGCGGCTCTGCAACCGCTACGGCATCAGCCATGACCACGCCGCCATGCTGGCTGCCATGATCTGGGGGGCCGGCCGTGACTGATCGTGAACCGACCGATGCCGAACTGCTGGCCTCTGCTGCCTCGATCGCCCTTACGGGTCGACGCCTGATCGACAACACCGACCGCACCAGCTTCCGGGACGTTGGTGAGACTCTGGACGCCCTGCATGAGCATCTGGGCGTTGCCGGTGGGGCTCTGCTGTTCCTCGCCCGCCGCCTTGGCTGCGAGGCCGAGGTAGAGCGGATTCTGAAAGAGGGACAGGACCGGGTCGCGGCCTTCCGCGCTTCTGCCGGCATCAGGGGGCGCGCATGACGGATGCTCGCACCCTCACGCAATCGCTGGGCGGCAAATGGTATGGCCGCTATGGCCTTGCCTGCTGCCCTGCCCATGGCGACCGTAAGCCCTCCCTGTCGCTGGCGGACGCCCCAGATGGGCGCTTGCTGCTGAACTGCAAGACCGGCTGCGCCTTCACCGACATTCTGGATGCCCTGCGTTCCCGAGGCGCGATGACCGGCGACTATCGTCCCGAGCCGCTGAGCCCGACCGAGATTGTCCGGCGCAAGGCCGAGGACGAAGCCGCCGCGATCCAGACGGAAAAGCGCGCGCTGGCCTGCTGGAACGAGGCGCAGCCGATCGGCGGCACCATCGCCGAAACCTACCTGCGCGGTCGCGGCATCACGTGTGCCTTGCCTAAGAGCCTGCGCTTCCATCCCGACTGCTGGCACCCCAGTGCCCAGCGCGCCCGGGCCATGGTGGCGCGTATCGAGGGGCTTCCGCGGCTGGCGGTGCATCGGACCTACCTGCGACCGGATGGCAGCGGCAAGGCCGATCTGGACCCGCCAAAGGCCATGCTCGGCGCGGCGCTGGGCGGGGCTGTGCGGCTCACTGAGGCGCAGGGGCCGCTGGTGGTGGCCGAGGGCATCGAAACCGCCCTGAGCCTCGCCAGTGGCCTGCTGGGGCGTCCCGCGACGATCTGGGCGGCACTCTCCTGCGCCGGGATTGCCGGGCTGCGCCTGCCAGACCGTCCTCATCGCCTGACCATCGCCAGTGACGGCGACAAGCCCGGCCGCGAATCCGCGCACAAGCTGGCCGAACGCGCCAACGCCTTGGGTTGGACTGTCAGCCTTCTTCCAGCCCCCGATGGACGGGACTGGAACGATATCCTGAACAAGAAAGGGGCCGCTGCATGACCGCGCCCATGAGTATCGATATTGCACAACCCATCCCCTTCAAGGCCGAGGGGCCGCAGCCGCTCATGCGGGAAATCCCGCCCGGCGAACCCTATCCCGTCCATGCCCTCGGCCCGCTTCTGGCCGCGGTGGAAGCGGTGCAGGACATATCGCAAGCTCCGGCAGCCATTGCCGCCCAGTCGGCACTGTCCATCGCTGCCCTGGCGGTTCAGGGATTCGCGGATGTGGAAATCCTCGGGGGTGGCACCGCGCCTTGCTCGCTGTTCTGCCTGACCATTGCCGAGAGCGGCGAGCGCAAATCCACCTGTGATCGGTTGCTGATGGCCGGCATCCGCGACCATGAGGCCCGCGAGGCTGTCAGCTATCGCGATGCCTTCCGGGAATACGAGGTCGCCGCCGAAATCTGGCAAGGCAAGCGCAAACGGCTGATGGCCGATGCAGCCGGCGCCGATCCGGGCAAGGTTCTCAAGGCGCAGGCCGAGTTGCAGACCTTGGGTCCGGCTCCGGTCGAACCCCTGAAGCCGAACCTGACGTTTCAGGAGCCCACGATTGAAGGGCTGTTCAAGTTCTACCAAGCTGGGCGACCCTCGGTCGGGCTGTTCACCGACGAGGGCGGCAGTTTCATCGGCGGCCATGGCATGAACACCGACAACCGGCTCAAGACCATCGCCGGCTATTCCAGCCTCTGGAATGGGGACAAGCTGACCCGCATGCGGGCAGGCGACGGCACCAGCGACTATCCCGGCCGTCGCCTGTCCATGCATGTCATGGTGCAGCCGGTCATCGCCCATCCCTTCCTTGCCGATCCTCTGGCGGCGGGACAAGGTTTCCTGGCGCGGTTCCTGATAACCGATCCTCCTAGCGCGATCGGCACTCGGTTGCGGCGGGGGCATGATGCGGGCAGTCGGCTGAACCTCGATGCCTTCACGACCCGGCTCGCCCAGATCCTCGCTACCCCCCTACCAACGGGAGACACGCAACGCGAACTTGCCCCCGTCACGCTGCCCCTTTCGGCTCTGGCCCGTGATCTGCTCTGGCGGTTCTACGAGGAAACCGAGACGGCACAGGCGCTGGGCGGCGCGCTGGAGCAGATCCGCTCCTATGGTTCAAAGGCGGCGGAACAAGCGGCTCGCATTTCCGGGGTGTTGACGCTCTGGACTGATCTGGGCGCCCGTGAAGTCGCACCCGAAGCGATGGCATGGGGCATCGAGCTTGCCCGCTTCTATCTGGGTGAGGCCCTGCGGCTGGCCGAGGCCGGCGCCATCTCGGAGGAGACCAACAGAGCAGAGATGCTGCGCCGCTGGCTGCTGGATAGCTGGCCGCATCAGGATATCACCCCTTCCGAAATCCTTAACCGGGGGCCTAACTCCATCAGAGAGCGGGCCAAGCTATCCAAACTGCTCATCCAGCTTGTGCAGAATGGCTGGCTGGTGCCGCTTCCTGAGGGCGAGCTGATCCGGGGCGCGGCACGCAAGGAAGCCTATCGCATCGTGAGGGCCGGTCATGTTTGATCCGCATCCCCAGCGCCACGAAAGCACCCGCCGTCGTTGCGATTCCTGCGATTCCCGCGATTTTGGCACCCTTGCCGAAGCTGGAATCGCGACAATCGCGGAAATCGCAACTCCCCTAGACCGAATTTGCGTCACCTCAGATCCCTCGCCAAGGCTGATGGATTGGCATGGTCCGAACTGCGCACACCTGCCCCCCTGCGATTCCCGCGATTCTGCGATTTTGAGAGGTCGCCAATGAAACGATTCATCCGCAGTTACCTCAGAAGGAATGCGGGAGAGCTTGCCGCAAAGCTCTCAGCCCGAACCGTGATTTACGGCAAGGGCGGCGGGTATCTGGTCGCAGATGGCGAAGTTCCGGCGCGGATTCTTCGGGATGCCATTGAGAAGCACCTGAGAAATTACCTGGTGCCAACAGCGGTCCGGATTTCACTGGATGAGGCCTGCCGCTTTCCGTCCTTCAAGGGGAAAGCATCCGCCTCGAATATCGCTTGGCTCGTGGTGGTGTCCGACAGTTGGGGGGAAACGGCCTATGGCATCGCGCAAGAGCCCGATCCACGCATTGATCCAGCCGTCAGAGAGGTATTTGCGCGCGCGAGGGCACAGCAAATGGCATGCGAGACGCTATTAAAGATGGCCTGCACCAATGAGCCGCTGGCGGGGACAGCATAATCCTTAGTTTGCTGGAAATCGCACTTCACATGGGGTATAATAATACCTGCGACCATTTGAGGCAGGGGCATCATGCAGGTAGTTCATCAGGGGCCGAACGATCTATTGGCGCAGGCGTTGGAACGTGCCTTCGCCATGGCAGACAGAGAGCCGAGTCCTAACGCGCTGACCGGTTTAGGGACGGGCATCAATCCGGTAGTCGAGGCCTTGATGATGAGCGAGTCAAAGCGCCCAGCGCCGCGCCCATCTCAAGTCGTAGCAGAGGCCGTGATTGGCATGCCGGCCCCGCGAGGCAATATCGGTGCGCAGCCCACCCCAACGCTTCAGGGCCTCATGGCCGCCCGCTATCTGCGTCCGCCACCGGAAGTAGGCCAGCCGGCGGAGGGGCCTAGGCAGGGAATCCTGCAATCGCCCGCACACGCACCGCAGCAAGCGAACTGGCAAGATCCACCCGTCGTAGAGACCGCGGCGCAAAGCGGACATCGGGGGGACTATAGCCCCGGCGCGCCTATTGAGGTGGAATTGCCAAACGGCACCATCGTTGAGTTTCCTGCGGGCACGTCAAATTCGGTTATGCAGAATGCATTGCGGCGCGAATATGGACACGGCCTCACAGGCGGCGCTTCACAGGCCAGCTATTCCGAACTGATGACGGCCATGCGTCGCGCTGATGTGGCAGGAGATGCCCCGGCAGCCCGGCGCCTTGGGGAGCTTGCCGTGAAGGCGCGAGAGCGGGAGCAGACCCCGGCCCGCTCCAACGGTGATGCCCTACAGGCCGCCCTGCTTGAGAAAGCCAAGCGCGAATTGGCATCCAGAGGCCGAGGGGAGCAGGGTCGCCCGATGCACTCCTTTGAGATTCGTGGTCCTGACGGGCAGCGATATGAAGTCCAAGCCCCGGACGAGGCGGCGGCGGTGGACGCCTTCAACCGCATGATTAGCCAGACGGCTTCACCCCAGCACGGAGCTAAGCAGCAAGGGCAGGACGCAGCACTATCCCAGCCAGCTTCGAGCTATCAGCAGTGGATGGATGCGTCTCGCCGCGCAAACGCCGCAGGTGATACCGATGCTGCACGGCTGTTGGCCATGCGCGCAATCGAGATCCGCGACCGCGATAGGGCTCAGTCGCTCGACTCAGCGCGTCAGCGCCGGGCTGAAGCTGAGGGCGGCCCGCCGCAGATCGTGGGCGGGGTCATTGTGCCACCGCCTGTGCCATCCAGCGGGCAATGGGACGCGCAGCCCGCACAAATGGGTGCCAAAGACATTATTCGCGGAGTCAGCGATGCGGCTGGCGATGCCTTGGGCGCGGGCGCAGCTGGCGTCTCGCGAGGCGTGACCGGGATTGCCGATCTACCGGGCATGCTGACAGGAGGAGCGGGTAAGCTTACTGCCGCCGCCCTAGAACGCTCGGGCATCGTCTCTCCCGGCGTTGCTCAGGGCATGCGCGAGTCCTTCGATATGATGCCTATGGGCAGTGGAGATCAATTCAGGAGGGCTGCGGCAGCCGCCACGGGCGGCGCAAGCGAGTTCCGGGGCAATACCACACTCGGAAACTATGCCGGAACGGTGGGAGAGTTCCTTCCTTCCGCGCTGGCGCTGGGCGGGGGTTCGGTTGCCAATGCTCTGCGATACGGCGTTGCCCCCGCCCTTTCTTCTGAAACCGCCGGTCAGTTGACCAAGGGAACCGCTGCCGAGCCTTGGGCAAGGGCAGGTGCTGCGATTGCAACTGCACCGGTTTCCAACCTCGCTGAACGAGGCTTCCGCAGAGCCATCAGTCCGTATGGAGGCGCAGATCCCGGCCGCCTCTCGCTCGCCCAAGTCTTGGACGATGCTGGCATCCCCATGTCTGCGGGCCAGCGGGTCGGGAGCGAGGCGCTGCGTCGTAGGGAAGGCATG
>Ga0160471_100281_pt1 | contig 16674 bp, 18 predicted proteins | sample HID1973K_E11MG_FD_108268 | JGI IMG/M metagenome (GOLD analysis project Ga0160471, IMG submission 108268) | Enriched mosquito-associated microbial communities from UW Madison campus, WI, USA - HID1973K_E11 MG | ecosystem: Host-associated > Arthropoda: Insects > Digestive system > Unclassified ... | reverse complement strand
CAGTTCTGGATGGCGTGGACGGCCTCATAGCGGATGATCTTTTCCAGGATCGCGGCGGGGGTGTTCCAGTCGATATGCCGCAGCACCAGAAAGCCCCTGTTGAACCACGACCCGAAAAGATGCCCGAAATCGTCATCCACGCGTTTCAGCATCGGGCTGTCGCGCAGGTGGCGCAGGCATTCCTCGCGCAGCCGCACCAGCGCGGCAGTGCCTCCGGGGGCGAGGTTCAGCCGGCGCATCAACTCCTGCCGCCGGGGTTCGGCGGCGGCATGCAAATCCTCGATCGCCTCGGCCGAGCCGGGTTCGCGCTCGAGCGCGGCAACCGCCGCCTCGACCCGGTCGGTATCGGGGCCGAAGCGGTCGGCCAGCACCAGAAGGAAGGCCAGCCGCGCCTGCGGGTCGGCCCGATCGAAGGCCGCGAGCAATTCGCGGGCGATGGCGACGCCCGAAGCCTCGCCCCGGCGCGACAGCAGCGCCTCGGCCAGTTCCGACAGGTCCGGTGCCTCGACGGCGGGACCTGCCGCACCCCGCCGCCCCCACAGGCGGCGGCTGCGTTCGGTCAGGGTCTCGAGCAGCTCGCCCAGAAAGGCGGGGCGGTTGGCGCGTGGTGCTTTCATCATGGCCTCCTTTTGGGAACTGGCCACCGGATCACCCCGGCAGCACGACGAAGATGAGCCACAAAACGACCGGCGCGATCAGCGTGACCAGCGCGCCATAGTTCAGCAGCTTGCGGAAGAAGGCCTGTTTGTCCACGCCCGACGCATTGGCCAGCACCAGCGCGCCATTGGTCGAGAACGGGCTGACATCCACGATGGTCGAGGCGACGGCCATACCGGCGATGAAGCCGATTGCGCCGACGCCCGTATCGCCTTGCAAAAACGGCACGGCCAGCGGGATCAACGAGCCCAGCACGGCGGTCGAGGACGCAAAGGCCGAGACCATGGCACCGATGAAGAACAGCATCAGCGCCGCCAGCAGGGGCGAGGCCATGCCCGCCACGCTGTGGCCGACAAAGTCGATGGTTCCCATCGCCTCAAGCACGGCGACATAGGTGGAAACGCCGGTGATCAGCATGATTTCGGGCCAAGCGACCTGCGCCATGGCGCGTTTCTGCATGGTCGGAGCCCAGAGCGCCAGCGCCAGACCGATGGTCAGCGCGACAAATCCGATGTCCATCTTGAAGGCCAGAACCAGCACCGCCAGCAGTGCCAGACCCGCAAGCGTGACGATCTGATAGAGGCTGCCGTCGGGATGGTTGCCCTCCTCGACCTCATCCACCAGCTTGTTGGAATGGCCGCCGCCCTCGCGTCCGATGCGCGGGCTGATCGCTTCGGCCTCGCTGTCGCCGAAGATCTGCGGGCCGGTGGCGGCGCGGGCGATCTCGACATGGGGGACGGCGACTGGCTCGATATCCTGACGCATCTGCATCAGTGCCCGCCCGCCCAGCACCATGAACAGGATCAGCGCGACGGCCGCGTTGACCGCGAAGCTGGCCGCGAAGGTCGTCATAGGGCTAAGCGGCAGGCCCGCCTTGGCCACGACGCCATTGGTGATGCCGCCATAGATGCTGATGGGCGAAAAGCCCCCGGCCTGCGCGCCATGCACCACCATAAGACCCATCAGCAGGGGCGAGATGTGATAGCGGAAGGCAAATCCCAGCGCGATCGGCGCCACGATTGCCACCGCACCGGGGCTGACCGCGCCCACGGCCGTCAGCATGGCCGAGATGCCGAACATGATCCACGGGATCGCCGCGATGCGTCCCTTGACCGCCCGCACCGCCATACGAACCAGCCAGTCGATGGTGCCATTGTTCTGCGCCAGCGCGAACAGCCAGGTGATGCCGACCAGCGTCAGGAACAAGCCGCCCGGAAAGCCGCCGATGATCTCTTTCGTGCTTTGCCCGGCCAGCAGCGTGCCGACCAGAAACGCGCCGACAAATGCCAGGACGCCCATGTTGATCGGCCAGATCGTGGCGATCACGAACATCGCAACCAGAGCGTAAATGGATAGAAAATGCGGGGTCATGCGCGGCTCCTCCCTCCTTGCAATCTTCCTTGGATTCACGCTGGGCGCGAATCCCCTCCCGCATTTGTTATACGTTTTGAATTTCATGATGTATATAACATAAAGCCTGATGAATCGCACTGGCCGCCCTGCTATAAGGAATCCGCAGGAAGACGGGGGAAGGCATGGCGACGATTCCAAACACGCTGCGGATCCGGAATGCGCTGGAAAACGCCATTGTCCAAGGCATCTACCAGCCCGGCGCGCGCCTCGATCCCGAGGCGCTGGAGCGTGAGTTCGAGTGTTCGCGCACTCCCATCCGCGAGGCGCTGCATCAACTCGAGGCCTCGGGACTGGTGCGGGTCCTGCCCAAGCGCGGAACCTTCGTCACCGAGTGGAGCCCCGAGGAACTGGCCGAGCGCTTCGAGGTCATGGCGGAGGTGGAGGCGACCTGTGGACGACTGGCCGCGCGGCGCATTCTGGACAGCGAGATGGCGGCGCTCGAGGCCGCTCACTATGCCTGCCGCCAGCGCGCCGAGGCGGGAGACGTCGAGGGGTATTACGCGCGGAACTCGGAGTTCCACCACTGCATCTATCGCGCCACGCATAACGCGTTTCTGGAACAGGAGGCTTCGCGGCTGCACGCGATGCTGCAGCCTTACCGCCGGATGCAGTTGCAGGTCAGGAACCGCATGGGTCGGTCATATGCCGAACACGACGCGGTCGTCACTGCCATCCGCGCTGGCGATGCCGAGGGCGCGGCCCGCGCGCTTCGCGACCATGTCATCGTGCAGGGCGACCGTTTCCACGACCTGATCGCCGTCCTGCGTCAAGGACAAGCAGTCTAGGCCAAGGGGGGGTCGGCTTGGCCTGACGCCCTCGCGCCGGATGCGACCGCGGGCCACACCATCTCGGGCGGCGACCCACGGCCGCCGGCCCTTGACCCTCGACGATGCCGCAACGCCACCTTCGCCAAAGCTGCCGTCAGGCGATGTTGCAGAGGTCGGATCGTTGCCATGGTGGAGGCGCGGACAAGCTGTGGGTCGGTCAACTTGTGTCTGGTCGTGGATCATCTATGATGCAGGGAGCTTGATGCAGCGTTCTTCAGGGACCCCGTGAAGTCAGCGGACCGAACCATCTGAATGGCGCCCTGCGCTTTACGCCAGGGCAATCGCGTATCGCCACCGGCGACTGCGCTCTGTTCGCATTTCTGCGAACATCCCCATCATTCAGAGGCTGCAAATGCAAAACTATTTCGAGAGCCCATTCCGGGGCATCACGCTGGACAAACAGGTCACCAATCCGAACATCATCGTCGGGCGCTTCAGCTATTATTCGGGCTACTACCATGGTCATAGCTTCGACCACTGCGCGCGATACCTCATGCCGAACGAAGGGGCTGATCGCCTCGTGATCGGCAGTTTCTGCTCGATCGGATCAGGGGCCGCCTTCATCATGGCGGGCAATCAGGGGCATCGGAGCGACTGGATCAGCACTTTTCCCTTCTACTGGATGTCCGAAGTGTCGGCATTTGCCGGGGCCGCGAACGGCTTTCTTCCAGCAGGGGACACCGTGATCGGCAATGATGTGTGGATCGGGTCCGAAGCGATCATCATGCCGGGTGTCAGCATCGGTGATGGTGCGGTCATCGGCACCCGCGCGGTGGTGACGCGTGACGTGGCGCCCTACGCGATCGTGGCTGGCAATCCGGCCAGGACCATCCGCAGCAGGTTCGAGGACAGGATCGTCGAACTTCTGCTTGAAATGCGGTGGTGGGACTGGCCCGAGGATGCGCTGGCGCACGCGATGCCAATGCTGACAAGCGGAGACGTCGAACGCCTCCACGGTCATTGGAGCGATCATATCCGCTCTGCCCCTCATCCCGCAAAATCAATGCGTTTGTTATTCAGACCGGACTAAGTAGGTCAGGGCGCGGGACGGTTGGCCGCCAGATACTCCCGCACGCGCTCCAGATCCAACCCCGCCACCCGCAATCCTTCGGCGCCGGGTTGCAGCATCCTCACGACAAAGAGTTCCCCCGGTTCGGGGTATTCGGCCAGCCGGGCCTCAGCCGCTTTCAGCCCTTCGGCGCCCGCCACGCGCAGCCCGTCAAGATGGGCTTCCAGCCGCTCCAGCAACCGGGCGATGCGCAGCGCGTCCATTTCCGGGTTATCCTCGGGGTGAAGCATCGCGTGGTCGTAGATCGTCCAGAGAAACGCCGCCTGCTCGGCATGCTGGCGGAGGATCTCGGGAAGGACGGGGGCGGGGGGATACATCAGTTCAGGTTGATCGACCCGCCCCGGATCCGGTTCGCGGCCGAGGCATGGCTGACCAGATAGGTGCCCCGGATGGTGATATGGCCGTCCGCCTCCATGACGATCGAGGCCTTGCCGCAGCGCAACTCGATCCGTTCCTGCGCGGTGATCCGCAGGGGCTCGCCGTCGCGGATGACGACATGCCCTTCGGGGGCAGGGGACATGATGCGCCCGATGATCAGCGGGCGGTCGGGGACGCCATCCTCGAACAGGATCGCCAGTTCGGCGCCGATATCGGCGGCCTCGAAGCGCGCGAGGCTGCGGGCCGGGATCGCCTGCGAGGAGGGATTGCCGGGGAAGACGACCAGCGGCCTGTCGCCGTCGAAGCCAAGCAGCATTCCGATCACCACGCCGCTGCGGATATCCTCGCCGATCATGCCGCATCTCCTTCTGCTGGAGCGATCATAGCATGGAGGACGAACCTGCCGCTAGAATCCGCGCAGCGCCACCGACAGCCAGAACGCCGCCCGCGCCTGCGGGCTTTGGTAATAGACGCCCGCCTTGCGCAGCGCCGCGATCTTTCGGGTCAGGGGCGCGGAAAGCGCGTCGTCGAAAGCCGCGAGACGGGCGCGGTTTTCGGGGGTGAACCGCATGACCGAGGCGCGGAGCGCGGCGCTGTTCTGGACCGCCCAAGCCTTGTGCCGGCCGCGCAGGTGGCGCAGCAGGCGGGTCGGAAAAGTGCGCATGCCGCGGTTCGCCCCGATCACATTGGCGCCATGCTGGCGATAGAGGATGCCCGGTTGGTCATCCAGAACCGCCGTCCCGCCGGCTCCGGTCACGATCTGGTAGGCCCACCAGTCATGGATGGGAATTTCCCCGGCCTCCGCCTCGGCCTCCTGCAGAAGCCGGGCGGCTGCGGGCGTCATCACGATCGTATTGCCGCTGAGCATGTTCTGAACCAGCGCATTGCGGAACCCGAGCGGGCGGGCAGGCAGGGGCGACAGGCCGGTCTGCTGCAACTTCGCGTCGCAGATCCTCATCCGGCAGCCATAGATCGCCAGAGGATCGGGAATGCCCAAAAGCATGGCCATTCCGCGCGAGAGGTGATCCGGATCCCAGACATCGTCCTGATCGCAGAAGGCCAGATACTGCCCGTCCAGCACCGCCCGGCGCAGCAGGCTGCGGAAATTCCCGGTCGCCCCGACTCCCGGACCGCGCAGCAGCCGCACCTGACCCTCGGGTCGGCTGCGGGCGAACGCCTCGATAATGGCGACCGTCCCGTCGCTGGAGCCGTCATCCGAAATCCAGAGACGCCAGCCCTCGTGATGCTGGGCGGCGATGCTGTCCAGTTGGTCCGCGATGAAGCGCGCGCCATTCCGGGTCGCCATGAGGATCAGGACGCTCTGCGATGCCGCGGCTTGCGGGCTTGGGGCGGCGGACCTGTCAGTCATTCATTTGTCGCCGGCATCTGGATGGTTCGCAATCGACATGTCCTGCATCTGCCTTTCCTTCACGCCCGAGGCCTTCGCTGTCATTTACGCTGGTCGCGATACCTTGGGCAATCGCCTGCAACGAACCTGCCCCAGTCGCCTCGCGGCCGGCCGGATCTGGACATGACGTCGGACATCGTGGATCTTCCGGGCAAAGAGAGGGTTGCAGGTGCCATCGGCGCCCCCGGCAACCCGGGGGGGAATGTGCAGGCAGAAACCGACAAGCAGACCCTGTTGAGCCGGGCCGCGGCAAGGGGAATGGGCTGGGGGATCGCCACCTTCGCCCGGCTCCTGACCGCGGTTCAGCCCGAATGGCGCGGGATCGAGCCGGCATCGGACAAGCGCCGCATCTATTATGTGAACCACGTCAGCCATGGCGACTTCGTGCTGCTCTGGTCGGTCCTTCCGCTGCGTGAGCGCTACTCCACGCGGCCGGTGGCCGGGGCGGATTACTGGCGTCGGGACCGTCTGCGGCGCTTCATCGGCGAGCGGGTCTTCAACAGCGTCCTGATCGAACGCGCCCCGCAGGGCAGGAACGGCAGCGACCCCATCGCCCAGATGGCAGAAGCTCTGGACGGGGGCGCGTCGCTCATCATCTTTCCCGAGGGCACGCGCAACCTCGGAGACGAGGCGCTGCTGGCTTTCAAGAGCGGCATCGTCCGGGTGGCGCAGGCCCGGCCCGGCGTGGAACTGGTGCCGGTCTGGATCGACAACCTGAACCGTGTCCTGCCAAAGGGCGCGCTGATCCCGGTTCCCTTGATGTGCAAGGTGATCTTCGGCGCACCCCTGCAACTTGCGCCGGATGAGGACAAAACCGCCTTCCTCGACCGCGCCCGCGAGGCGCTGCTTGCCTTGCGCCCCCGGACGGAGAGGGACTGATGACGGATGTCCAAAGCGACCTTCTGAGGGTCATCGCCGGGATCGGGGCGGTGCTGGTCACGGCCTCGGTCATTGGCGGGCTTTTGCAATGGCGCCTGTCGCCCGATGGCCGCAACGCCGCGATCGAGAACCTGAACGACCGCATCCGGGCGTGGTGGGTGATGGCCTTCGCGATCTCGGTCGCGCTTCTGGGCGGGCGCGGCGGGGTGATCCTGCTTTTCGCCATCAGCTCCTTCGCCGCGCTGCGCGAGTTCATGACGCTGACCAACTCGACACGCGCCGATCACAGGTCGCTGGTCGCCGCCTTCTTCGTGGTGCTGCCGTTGCAGTTCTGGCTGGTCTGGATCGACTGGTACGGGCTCTATTCCATCTTCATCCCGGTCTATGTCTTCCTGTTCCTGCCCATTGTCTCGGCCCTGTCAGGCGTGACGAGGAACTTCCTGATCCGCGTCGCCGAGATGCAATGGGCGCTGATGATCTGCGTCTTCTGCGTCTCGCATGTGCCAGCGCTGATGGATCTGAAAATCCCCGGATACGAGGGGCGCAATGCCCTGCTGATCGCCTATCTGGTGATCGTCGTGCAGCTCAGCGACGTGCTGCAATATGTCTGGGGCAAGCTGATCGGCAGGCGCAGGATCGCGCCGGAACTCTCGCCCTCGAAGACGGTGGAGGGGTTTGTCGGCGGCTGCCTTTCTGCGACGCTGATCGGGGCCGCGCTGTGGTGGATGACGCCATTTACCCCGCTCGAGGCGGGGGCGATGTCGCTGCTGATCACCTTGATGGGTTTTCTTGGCGGGCTGGTGATGTCGGCGATCAAGCGCGACCGGGGCGTCAAGGACTGGGGCCACACGATCGCCGGGCATGGCGGCTTCATCGACCGGCTGGATTCCGTCATTTTCGCCGCGCCACTGTTTTTTCATGCCACGCGCTTTTTCTGGGCCGTGCCATGACCTGCCGAGCCGAGGACCCCCATGCCTGAGACCGCAAACCGCCGTCCCCTCGCCAGCCGCCAGAGCGCCTGGGCCGCCCGCATCACCCGCTGGCTCGCGACAACGCGGATCACGCCGAACCAGATCTCGATGGCGGGCATGGTCGCTGCGCTGATTGCCGGGTTATGCCTCTGGGCTGCGGGGACCATGCCGGGTCGATGGTTGTTCCTGCTGGGCGGGGCGGTCTTCGTTCAATTGCGGCTGCTCTGCAACCTGCTTGACGGCATGGTCGCGATCGAGGCCGGGCGCGGCTCGCCCGATGGCGGGTTCTGGAACGAGTTTCCCGATCGCGTCTCGGACATGCTGATCCTGATGGGCGTGGCGCTGGGGATCGGGCAACCGGCGCTTGGCTGGGCTGCGGTCAGCTTTGCCTTCCTGACCGCCTATCTGCGCGAACTGGGCGTGAATTGCGGGGCGGGGGCCGATTTCTCGGGGCCGATGGCCAAGCAGCACCGCATGGCGCTGGTGACGGGCGCCGCCATCCTCTCGCTGGCCGAACCTCTGTGGCAGGGGCGGGGCGAAATCCTCGCGGTCGCGCTATGGCTGGTCTGCCTCGGCGCGGCCCTGACCGCACTGCGCCGCGCCATTCGGCTGGTGGGGAAGCTGCGGGGCCAGCGATAGGCGGCGAGTTGACGCAAGGTGGGGATGTCGGCCAGGCTACAAAGGACAAATATGGTTTGTAGCCTCACTACGGTCTTCATGGCGATTATTCCCGTGCAAGGGTAACCGGCCGGTTGTTGCCGCGGCGACTGGGCCTTGATGCGGGCGACGATATCTACGTCATCGACAAAGTCGCCGAGAAAGGGATACCAGGTTTCGGTTCTAATGCGCGCGTCCCTGAGCATGTCTTTCAGTTCGTCGATGCCGTCATCGGTCAGGGCGGTGATTATGTCATCCGGGCCGGTGTAGGCGCTGATGATTGCGCCGTAGGTCAGGTTGTCGTCGTTGCAGACGATGGCTTCGAGAAGCTCGGGGTCTTCCCCCAGAATCTTTGCGACGTAGTCGAGGGTGCAGACGTGGGTGAGGGTTGCCATCAGGCGGCCTCGTGCCGGGCGGAAGGCAGCGGCGACCAGTTCCAGGGCGGAAGATCGTCGAGTCGATTGATCTTGTGATCATGGATACGGGTCAGAATGTCGGTCAGATAGGCTTGCGGGTCCAGGCCATTCATCTTGGCGGTTTCCCTAATGGTCATGGCCCGGGCCAGTGTTTCGGCTCCGGTATCGGCCCCCGCGAAGAGCCAGTTGCGGCGTCCGGCGCCGATCGGGCGCAGGGCGCGCTCGGCCGGGTTGTTGTCGATGCCCACGCGCCCATCGGACAGGAACAGGCTGAAGGCGTCCCGACGGCTCAGCCCATAACGGAAGGCCCTGGCCAGATCTCCTTTGCCGGGGATCCGCGAGAGTTGCTGTTCTGACCAGGCGAAGAAGGCCTCGACCTTCGGAACGCTGTGGTTCCGGCGCGCGGCAAGACGGATCTCGGCGGGATGCCCGGTGATCTCGCGCTCGATGTCGTAGAGCGCACCGATGCGGTCGAGCGCCTCGCGGGCGGTGACGGATTTGGTCTTGTCCCATTCGTCATGAAAGTCTCGCCTCAGGTGGGCCCGACAGGCAGCCTCCCGTAAGCGAGGTGTCCCAGCCGGCTCCGGAGCGTAGAGCTTGGCATATCCCTTGTCGTCATCGGCCTGCAGGATGCGGCAGGTGTTGGCCAGATGGCGATGAACGTCCTCTTCCTTCCAGTCCGGTGCGAAGGCATAGACCGCACCGGGGGGGCGAGGCACCCGACCAAGGCCGCTGATCGCGGACATAGGCCCAGATCCTACCCTTCTTCACACCCTTGCCCAGCCCCTTGTCACGGCTCGCGCGGTCCAGCACCCGGATCGGTGTGTCATCAGCATGCAGCAGGTCGCGGGCCATCACATCCTCCTCGATCCGTTCGATCAGCGGTGCCAGCACCTTCATGCCGCGACCGCACCAGTCGACCAAAGTGCTTTCGGGGATATCAGCCCCCATCCGGGCGAAGATCTCGTGCTGGCGATACAGGAAAAGGTGATCGTCGAATTTGGAGACGAGGATGTGGGCGAGCAGGTTCACCCCTGCCATGCTGCCCGGGATCGGGCGGCTGGGCGCAGGCATCTGCACCATGCGCTCGCAGCGGTGGCAGGATTTCTTGGGCCGGGCGATCTGCACGACCTTCAACCGCGCCGCGATCAGATCCAGCATCTCGCTGACATCCTCGCCCACCAGGCGCAGATCGCCGCCGCAATCAGGGCAGCAACTGCCGGGATCCAGTTCCTGCCGCTCGCGCGGTGTACTGTCCGAGACCCGGGGGTGGCGGCGGGATGGCGGATCAGCAGAACCATCGGTGGTTGACGTTTCCGGCGTATCATCGCTCAGATGGTCGTCTGGAACCGAAGCCTCGCCTACAGCCACTGCGATCAGCAGATCCGCCAGCGCGAGTTCCAGCTGTTCGATCTCGCGTTCGATCTTTTCCGAGGATTGACCGAACACCTGCTTCTTCAGCTTGGCGATGCGCAGTCGCAGGTTCTGGATCAACTGGTCATGGGCGCGCAAGGTGGCCGATATCTTCGCGTTTTCTGCCTGCAATGCCGCGATCAGCGCCTTCAGATGCGCAGGATCATCGGGAAGGATCTGGGGCACAATCGCCATGCGTTCGACGACCACAAGGCAGGCAGAACCGCTATAAAACAAGGTGTTTCAGAGATAAATCAGCCCACGCGGGCCGGTGGCGCTCCCTAGACCGGCCTGCGCCAGTCGATCCCCTCCCATAGCATCGCCAACCGCGCGGCGATCGGAGTTCTTCAGCAGCATGGTGAAACGGCTGACCCGCTCGATCAGTGATCTCATTCCGCCGCCGCAATGTATGTTTTCGCGAAATCGTCCCCAGTCAGCCCGGCCGGATATATGCCTTTCCCCCATTCCGCATAGGCAATCGCAGCAGTATTTGCATCGCGTTCTGTCAGTGGCATCACGCGGACAACCGATAAAAGCCGCTCAACCGGGGCGCGGGTACCGCGCAACTCCGCCACTATAAGCGTCTCATGTAATGTCCCGGCGGACATCACCGCATCGCTCGCCTGCGCCAGTGACAGCGCGATCTCCGATGCCTGTGGCTCACCCGTGGCCAAGCGATCAGCGCCGAGGTATCGACAACGATCAGCAAGGCAGGCCACGATCATCGTAAAGATCGAACGGCATGGGGCTCACGTCACGCTGCCCTACGTCGGGCTGCACGTCGGCGATCAATGCGAGAATGGCTTCCGGGCTCATCCAGTCGCGGCGCGCTACGATATCGGCAACCGGCTGACCGTGCCGGGTCACGACCACGCGTTCTCCAGCCTCTGCAAGGCGTACGAGACCGGTGAGCTTTCCCTTTGCTTCGGTAATCGGCTGTTCCATGTTCGATCTCCTCCCGGCTCGAAATGGACCATCTGGCGGACCATTTAAAGATAGCCGTCTCCTCCGAGACAACGAAGTTGCGGGGGCCGACGGGAGGTCGGGCGGCAAAATACACGCAGCACTCACCCTCCGAACTCACCATCCGAGGTGGCATTGAGCATATCGGCGACGATCTGCAGGAAGACCTCCGGATCATCGAGAGCGTTGGCCGCGATGAGTAATGGCTTGGGTTGTAATGTCAGCTTTCGCCATTCTCCCCGGTCCGCGGCGCCGCCTGGAAATAGATCGCCAACTGTAGCCCGCCGGTCTTAGTCCTGTAAACCGGCTTGACGAAGAAACCGGCTTTGGGGGCGGGGCCGGGCCGAAAGCATCCTGTCTGTGACGTTGAGGATCATCCTCCTGCCATTTTTTGTCGGAGAATTTCGATCCGTTTGCCTTCGGTATAGCGGCGCGGCCAAGTTGCATCAGCGACGTGAGGACCGGGTTCGTCATCGTTCCGGCACCGCGAACCTTGCGCATGTTCCGTATTTGTTCTATATCGGAGCCACGCTACTCGAGGGGGTTCCAGATGGATGCCGTGAGTTTTGCCCTGCCCGCCACGCCGCGCCAACTGGCCTATGCCCAAGCTTTGGCGAGCAAGAATCAGACCTTCCTGCCCTGGTCGGTGCAGCAGGACCGCCGCGCGCTCAGCGCTTGGATCGATGCCCAGGCCAAATCGGCGCCTACCATCGGCCATAACCTCCCGAGTTCGAAACAGGTGGGCTTTGCTGAGCGCATTGCGCGCGCCAAGCGGCGCAGCGTGCCCGATGAATGCTTCCGCGATCGCCAGCTACTCTCGCGCTGGATCGACAGCAACCTCTGATCGGAATACGTCGCGCGCTCAGCCGCCGTAGCCCTTGCGGCGCTTGCTGCGGGCCAGTTTCAGCAGGGCGCTGACCGCCTCGCCCTCGTCGACATGCGGTTCGATCCGCCGTTGGCCGCGCGCGCCAAGCCGGCCCCATTCCCGGATCAGGCTCGCAGCCCCGAAGAGATCCCGCTCCACCGACATATTGTAATAGCGTCGCATGTTGCGATCCGGATCGATCCACCGGAGCTGCAACTCGCGGGGGAACATCTCGATCTGAACTTGTGGGCCAACAAACGGACGAATGGGCATGGGGCGAGCTTATCCGGTTGCGACTATCGGGCAAGGGCCTGCGGGAGTGGCGCTCTCCTGACAAGGAAGACCTGCAATCAGGAACCCACGCAGACGTGTCTTCGCGCGGGATATGACAATGGGGTGATTGCCCCTCGTTCGTTGAGTTTTCGGGCGAGGTATCGTGTGCAAGGAGGTCGTCTTGCTCTGCTCCATCCGCCTCTCCTTCGAGGGGATGAAGATTTGGTAATATTGCTCCGGATCCTGCGGCCCGCAGATGGTCTCGTGATGCGGAATCTGCCGCGCAGCTAAGAGGAAGCCAGCGCATTAACGCTGGCGACCTCGCTCTACTGAGGAGCGTGCCTGCTGCCGTTTCCGGTCCGGCAGGTCAAAGCCCCCCGCCGGGCCTCGCAGCAGTTTCAGTTATTGGCGCAGAACCCCGCGTCTTCGCCGTTGCAGACGTCAAGACCGGTGAAGAGCGGGTCTTCGACCGTCTTGCCCTCGATCAACTGGATCATCACATCCGGCGCCTTGTAGCCCATTTCGAACGGGCGTTGCCCGACCTGCGCATGGCTGCGCCCGTCGCGGAAGGCCTGAGTCTGGGGCGGCAGGGTGTCGCCGGCAATGATGATCAGATCCTTGGACTTCAGCTTGTCCATCACCTGATCCGTCACCTGCGCATAGGCCTGCGGGGCAAATTGTGCCCAGCCTCCGATCAGGATGAAAGCGTCAAGGTCCGGGTTCGCGGTGAAGGTGTCCGCCATCTGCTGGTTGGCGAGGTCGGCCTGGTCGTTGGTATAGACCGGGCAGCCATCGATCTCGGTCCAGCCCTTCTGGCCCGTCAGGCGCTCGATGCCCTTCTCGCCACTCGCCGTGTCCCGAAAGCCTTGTGCACGCGCGTTGATGTTGGCCGCGCCGACATTGCCGAGTTGCAGGCAAACGCTGCCGCCTTCAGGTTTCAACTTCGCGGCTTCCTCGGCCATCTTGACGCCCATCAGGTAGTTGTCGGTGCCCAGATAGGTCTTGCGAAGTTCGTGATCGGCCTCGAGCAGATCGGCATCGATGGTCATGACTGGAACGCTGGGCGCCAGTTCGCGCAACCGCGTCGCCATAGCCGGAGCGTTGGAGGGCGAGATCGCGATGGCGGCGACGCCCTTGGTCAGCAGATCGTCGACGATCTGGACCTCTCCCGCTTCATCCGCCGACGAGGCTGGGCCGGTATAGAGACATGCATATTCCGAATCCGCATTCTCGGACATCCACTTCTGGCAGCCGAGGTTGATCTGCTCGAAGAACGGATTGTCGAGGCCCTTGACCACGATGGCCAAGGTCTTCTTGTCCTGTGCGAGCCCGGCTGTCGCCGACAGCGCGAGCGTCGCTACACCGACCCATAGTCCGACTTTATTCATACTACCCTCCCAAATAACATTTTTCCCCGGCCCTGCTGAAGCCGGGGTCTTACATGCCACAGTCGGAGCGCGGCGCCTGTTTTATTGAGCTATGTCTGCCTGCACCCGAACTTTGGGTTTTTCGCGGCTCTGTCCAAAAAGTCACCGGCGAATTTCCTTCGCTCACTCCGGTGCCATGCGAAGATAATATTTGCCGCCAATATTGAGTCAACTATGTTTAGCTTGGGGAGTATGCGCCGCCACGCGGGAGGCACGGTTTGGCAAGGTTGCGGCTGACGGAGATCGCCAAGCACTTCGGCGCGATCCAGGCGCTGGGGGGCGTATCGCTTGACCTCGAGGAAGGTCAGGTGCTGGGGCTAATGGGGGATAATGGGGCCGGCAAATCCACGCTGGTCAAGATCATCGCCGGAAATTTCGCGCCAACACATGGCAATATCGAAATGGATGGAATCCCTTGCACGTTCCATCATCCGCGGGATGCGCAGCGCGCCGGAATTGAGGTGGTGTATCAGGATCTTGCGCTCTGCAATAATCTCACCGCCTCCTCGAATGTGTTTCTCGGACGTGAATTGATGAGGCGGGTCGGGCCCGTGAGGGTAATCGACTATCCCGCGATGTTTCGCCGCTCGGCCCAATTGTTTGCCCAGTTGAAATCCGAAACCCGGCCCCGCGATCTGGTGCGGCGAATGTCGGGCGGGCAGCGTCAGGCCGTCGCGATCGCGCGCACTCTGCTGGCAGAGCCCAAGGTCGTCCTGATGGACGAGCCGACCGCCGCGATCTCGGTCCGGCAGGTTGCCGAGGTCCTGGACCTGATCCGCCGGTTGCGGGACCGCGGCATCGCGGTGATGCTGATCAGTCACCGGATGCCCGACGTCTTTGCTGTCTGCGACCGCATTGCCGTGCTGCGGCGGGGCAAGAAGGTCGCGGACCTGTGGACAAGGGATACGAGCCCCGAGGAAATCACCGCCCTGATCACGGGCGCGCTGGACACCCGGATGGAGGCCATCGCATGACGCCTTCACTGGAACAGGCGATCGAGCAACGCCAGCATCGCAGTCTGCTCGCCCGGCTGATGGGCCTGCAGGTGTTCTGGGTCTTCGTCGCCGCGGTTCTGGCCTGCTTTATCCTGTCGATCGTCACCGACACCTTCGCGACCCAGCGCAACCTTTTCAACGTGACCCGCAACTTTGCCTTCGTGGCAATCATGGCGGTCGGGATGACCACGGTGATCTCATCGGGCGGGATCGACCTGTCGGTCGGATCCTCGGTGGTTTTGTCGGCGGTCGTCATCGGGGTGGCCATGTCGTCGGGCTTGTCATTCTGGCTGTCGGCACTGCTTGCCATCGGTGCCGCGCTGCTGGTCGGCCTTGTCAATGGGCTCCTGATTGCCTTTGTGGGCATGCCACCCTTCGTGGTGACATTGGGAATGATGTCCTTTGCCCGCTCGATGGGGTTGGTGCTGTCGAACAACCGGATGATCTATGAATTTGGACCCGACCACGCGTTTTTGCTGGGTCTGGGCGGGGGAAGGGTCGCAGGGATTCCGAACCCGGTGATCGTGCTGGCCGCGATCGCGGTCGTGATCGCCATCGCCTATCGCTGGACCCGGTGGGGCCAATATGTGTTCGCCATCGGCGGGAATGAGCAGGCCGCCATCCTGACCGGCATCCCCGTGAGGCTGATGAAGATTTCGGTCTACATGTTCTCGGCCTTTACGGCGGGGATTTCGGGAATACTGATGGTTGGGTGGCTCGGAAGCGTGACCACCAACCTCGGCACCTCAATGGAACTGACGGTGATTGCGGCGGCGGTGATCGGCGGCGCCAATCTCAGCGGAGGCGAAGGGTCGGTCTCCGGCGCGATCATCGGCGCCCTGTTGATCGAGGTGATCCGGAACTCGCTTATCCTGCTCGGCATCTCGACCTTCTGGCAGGGCGCGTTCATCGGCTGCTTCATTGTGGTTGTTGTGGCGTTCGACCGCATAAAGATATTGCGCAACCCGCAATGAGGACCGCAGCGAAAGGCGCTTCAATGCCGGGTCGACGAGACCGCGGACAGAGCGCGCCGCCATGATAGACCTGTCCGAGAAGACTCGGCGTGTCGCAGGCGAGGGTGTCTTTGATCCAGCGTGACAGCCCGGGTGCGCGGCGCAATGCCGCAAGAATTCTTCGGTATCGAAGCAGACATGGTGGCGCCTGGGCGCATAGACTCTCCGAGTAAGCGACAAAACCGGATTTCAGTAGCCTGCGCCGATACCCGCGTGACCTTGTGAAATGCCGCCATCAACCCCGCGCCATCTGTTCGAGGTAAATGGATGAGAGATATCTTCTCCGGCCTTGACCTTCTTCTGAAGGATAAAGCGGATTCGTTGACGGCGGTCGCGCCAGGTCGGTTCAGCTTCGACCTGGGCGATTTCCACGCGACTGAAGACCTGCGGGTTAAGGCCCATAATCGCGGCCTCTTGAACATGGCCGGCGGTCAACGGTTTGCTATCTGCGAGTGCCGTTCCCGCGGCAACAGAGAAAAAAACCAACACGACGAGAGAAAACTTCCTAAACATCCGACGTCTCCGCATCTGACATGGGCTGCCGCTGATGTGGCCCCTTTAGGGTTTGATAAAAAGGGCAGCCCGCTAAGATAATACGACTTTAGCGTGCCCTCGCCGCCCGCCGCGAGAGAGGTGGCCCGGCAAAACTGCACGGCGTGACAATTGGAATTTCTGCCTGACGGCGGCCAGGATGGCCGCGTGACAGGAGTAGAGACGAGCAAGCGACCACGCCGGAACCACAGCCCGGCATTCAAAGCGAAGGTGGCCTTGGCCGCTGCGAAGGGCGAGAAGACGCTGGCGGAGCTGGCGGCTCAGTTTGGTGTGCATCCGAACCAGATCACGCAATGGCGCGGACAGCTTCTGAAGGGGCCGCCGGCGTGTTCGGAAACGAGGCGCGCCGCGAGGCCGCCGAGCCGGTGATCGACGTGAAGACGTTGCACGCCAAGATTGGCGAGCTCACGCTTGTGAATGATTTTTGGCAGGAGCGCTCGGGACGGCAGGACTGTTGCCGAGCGCAAAACGATGATCGATCGGGCTCATGCTCTGCCT
>Ga0160471_100277_pt1 | contig 16764 bp, 13 predicted proteins | sample HID1973K_E11MG_FD_108268 | JGI IMG/M metagenome (GOLD analysis project Ga0160471, IMG submission 108268) | Enriched mosquito-associated microbial communities from UW Madison campus, WI, USA - HID1973K_E11 MG | ecosystem: Host-associated > Arthropoda: Insects > Digestive system > Unclassified ... | reverse complement strand
GCCTATATGCCGCAGGGGTTGGGCAAGAACCTTTATCCCACCCTCTCGGTCGACGAGAACCTTGAATTCTTCGGCAGGCTCTTCGGCCATGACCGGGCCGAGCGCGAGCGCCGGATCGCGGATCTGTTGCAGGCGACCGGCATGTCGCCGTTCCGCGATCGCCCGGCGGGCAAGCTCTCGGGCGGGATGAAGCAGAAGCTGGGCCTTTGCTGCGCGCTGATCCACGACCCGGATTTCCTGATCCTTGACGAACCCACCACCGGGGTCGATCCGCTCTCGCGCCGGCAGTTCTGGGATCTGATCGACCGGATTCGCGGCGACCGCCCCGGCATGAGCGTGATCACCGCCACCGCCTATATGGAGGAGGCGGCGCGCTTCGACTGGCTGGTCGCGATGAACGCGGGCGAGGTGCTGGCGACCGGAACCGCGGCCGAGCTGCTTCAGCGCACCGGGGCGCCCGACCTCGACCGCGCCTTCGTCTCGCTGCTGCCGGATCATGGCGGCGCAGATGGGGCCACGCTGGTCATTCCGCCGCGCGACGCCTCGGTCACCGAGGTCGCGATCGAGGCCGAGGGCCTGACCCAGAGGTTTGGCGATTTCACCGCGGTCGATCACGTCAGCTTCCGCATCCTCAAGGGCGAGATCTTCGGCTTTCTCGGCTCGAACGGCTGCGGCAAGACCACGACCATGAAGATGCTGACCGGCCTTCTGGAGCCGACCGAGGGTCACGCCAAGCTTTTCGGGTCCGAGGTCGATGCCCGCGACATGTCCGTCCGCCGCCGGGTCGGCTTCATGTCGCAGGCCTTCTCGCTTTATTCCGAACTGACGGTGCATCAGAACCTCGTGCTTCATGCCCGCCTGTTCGCGATGGAGGAGGCCGCGATCCCTGCCCGCGTGGCCGAGATGATCGCACGCTTCGAGTTGGCCGATGTGGTCGACAGCCTGCCCGACGCCTTGCCGCTGGGCATCCGGCAGCGCCTGTCGCTGGCAGTGGCGCTGATCCACGGACCCGAGATCCTGATCCTTGACGAGCCGACCTCGGGCGTGGACCCGGTGGCGCGCAACCATTTCTGGCAGATCCTCGCCGACCTGTCGCGCAAGGACGGCGTGACGATCTTCGTCTCGACCCATTTCATGAACGAGGCGGAATGGTGCGACCGCATCTCGCTGATGCATGCGGGCAAGGTTCTGGTCAGCGACACCGCCGCCGCGATCACCGCGTCAAAGCATTGCGCGACGCTTGAGGATGCCTTCATCGCCTATCTCGAGGAGGCGATCGGAGAGACGCAGCCCGAGGCACCGGCCGGGACGACCCCCGCCGTAGCCCCGCCCCCGACCGGACAACGCGAGGCCCTGCAAGGGTTCAGCCTTGGCCGGCTCTACAGCTATTCCCGGCTGGAGGGGCTGCAACTTGCCCGCGATCCGATCCGGCTGACCATGGCGCTGGTCGGCAGCCTTATCCTGATGATCACCATCGGCCTTGGCATCAACATGGATGTCGAGGATCTGTCCTTCGCGGTCCTCGATGGCGACCAGACCGCAGCCAGCCGCGATTTCATCAACGACCTCTCGGGTTCGCGCTACTTCGTCGAAGGCCCCGCGCTTTCCAGCTATGCCGAGATGGACCAGCGGATGAAGTCCGGCGATCTGGGCCTCGCCATCGAGATCCCGCCGGGCTTTGCCGTCGATGTCGAGCGCGGCCGCCCGGTCGAGATCGGCGCATGGATCGACGGGGCCAACCCGTCGCGCGCCAATACCGTTCAGGGCTATGTGCAGGGCGTCTATGCGACATGGCTGCAGCGCAAGGCGCGCGAGGCCTATGGCGACGCGGCGACACTGGGCGATTTCCAACTGGTCATCCGTTATCGCTACAACCCCGACGTGCGCAGCATCGTCGCCATGGTGCCGGCGATCATTCCGATCCTGCTGCTGATGATTCCGGCGATCCTTTCGACACTCAGCGTGGCGCGCGAGAGGGAGCTTGGTTCGATCATCAACTTCTACGTCACGCCGGTCACCCGGATGGAGTTCCTGCTCGGCAAGCAACTGCCCTATGTCGCCCTCGCCATGCTGAATTATGTGCTGATGATGATCCTTGCGCTGACGGCCTTCGGGGTTCCGTTCTCGGGCAGCTACCTTGGCTTCACCCTGACCGCGCTGATCTATGTGATGGCGACGACGGCGCTGGGTTTCCTTGTCTCGGTCTTCATCGCCAGTCAGGTGGCGGCGCTTTTCGCGACGGCGCTGCTGACGATGATCCCGGCGACGCAATATTCCGGGCTGATCGACCCGGTCACGTCCTTGCAGGGGGTGGGCCGCATGTTCGGCGAGATCTATCCGACGACATGGTTCATCACCGCCTCGCGCGGCGCATTCTCGAAGGCCTTCGGCATGGCCGAGCTGCTCCAGCCGATGATCGCCATCGCCATCTCCGTTCCGGTGATCCTCGGCATGGCGGCTCTTTTCCTGAAGAAACAGGAGAGGTGAGGGATGAAGCTGCGCAATGTCTGGAACCTCGGGATCAAGGAATTGCGCGGGCTGTGGCGCGACCCGGTCATGCTGGTCCTGATCGTCTATTCCTTCAGCCTGTCGGTCTATACCACCGCGAGGTCCACGCCGGACACGCTGAACAAGGCCGCGATCTCGATCGTGGACGAGGATCAGTCGCATCTGTCCGCGCGCATCAAGCTGGCCTTCTACCCGCCCTATTTCACCGCCCCTTCCCTTGTGGACATGTCCGAGATGGACAGCCGCATGGATGCCGGCCTCGACACATTCTCGCTGGTGATCCCGCCCGACTTCGAGCGTGACGTGCTGGCGGGGCGCTCACCCGAGATCCAGTTGAACATCGACGCCACCCGGATGAGCCAGGCGTTCACCGGCGGCGGCTATGTCCAGCAGATCGTCAGCAGCGAGGTCGCAGAGTTCATGTCGGGCGAAAGGGGCGAGGTGGCGGCACCCGTAACGCTGGCCCTGCGCTCGCGCTATAACCCCTCGCTCGATCCGGCATGGTTCGGCGCGATCAGCAGCGTGATCCAGTCGATCAGCATGTTGTCTTTGGTCCTGACCGGCGCCGCCCTGATCCGCGAGAAGGAACATGGCACCGTCGAGCATCTGCTGGTCATGCCCGTCACCGCGACCGAGATCATGCTGTCGAAGATCTGGTCGATGGGCGGGGTGGTCATGCTCGGCTCGACCTTCGCGCTGATCATGGTGGTGCAGGGGATGCTGCATGTCCCGATTCAGGGATCGATTCCGCTGTTCCTGTTCGGCTCGCTGCTGATGGTGCTGGCGATGACCGCGCTTGGCATCTTTCTGGCGACGATCGCCGGGACCATGCCGCAATTCGCGCTGCTGATGATCCTTGTCCTGCTGCCGCTGCAGATCCTCTCGGGCGCGATGACCCCGCGCGAAAGCATGCCGGAATTCATCCAGAACATCATGCTGGCCGCGCCGAACACGCATTTCATCATCCTCGCGCAGGGCGTGCTGTTCCGGGGCGCGGGCCTTGGAACCGTCTGGCCGCAACTGCTGGCGCTGGTCGCGATCGGATGCGTGCTTTTCGCGCTCGCCCTCAGCCGGTTTCGCAGGTTCCTGCGCTAAGACACTGAAAACAGATCAATGCGTGGCGTTAGGCGATATGGTCCCGCAACTCGCGATAGACGCCCTGATAGGCTTTCGCGGCCGGGCGCGAGGGCGCGAAACTCGCCACCGGCGCGCGATGCGTGCCCATGCGCTCGATATCGGTCGAGAACGGCACCTCGGTCCCCAGAAAACGGCCGGGATAGGCGTCCCGCATCCGCGCCATCGTCTCGACATGCAGGGTCTTCTGTCGCTGAAGCATCGAGAAGAAGGCGACGATCTTCAGCCGGTCCTGCTCCTCGTGATGGGCCATGAAGTCGAGAAGTTGCTCGAAGGTCCGTTCGGATAGCGTGGTGGGGATCACCGGGACGACGATATAGTCGGCCGCCTCGAACACGTTCTCCGCCAGCGTCGAGATGTTCGGCGGACAGTCGAGGACGACGATATCGTAGTTGCTCGCCACCGGTTTCAGCGACTTCCCCAACCGCGCGCGGCTGTTCTTCATCCGCGACAGGAAAACATCGAAATCCCGGAAAGACATGTTGGCGGGAAGGATGTCGAGATTGTCGAAATCGCTGCCCCGGATCGCCTTGGCGAAACGATCGGAATCCTTGAAGAAGGCTTCGTCCAGCAGCCGCTTCGAAGGCTTCATGCGAAAATAGAAGCCCGACGCGCCCTGCGGATCAAGATCGCAGAGCAGCACCCGCGCGCCCTCCGCCGCGAAGGAATGGGCAAGGTTCACGGCCGCGGCGGTCTTTCCGACCCCGCCCTTGTTGCTGTAGCAGGCGATGATCTTCACGTTACGCTCCTTTCCGGCGAAACAGGCTGGCAAAGTCCCGCCGGGTGGCCGGGCTGTCGAAATGGGCAAAGCTGGTGACGATGCGCGCCCGCTCCTGCATCTGGCGCTGATGCAGAAGCGCGATCAGCGCGCCGATGCTGGCCGCCATGCTCCGCTCATCCTGATGCCCCGTCGCGGGATGTCGCGCAAGGAATGTCTGCAACGCGCCCTGCTGCACGACATAATCGTTGAAGAAGCCAAGATTGTCCTGAAGCTCGCGCAGCGGCTGGATCAGGGCCTTGGTCCTCGCCCGGGGGAAGATGGGCGCGAAAAGCTCCATGAGGTAGCGAAGCTTCTTGCAGTTGATCCGCAGCCGGTGAACCTCCGCGTCCGGGGTATCCGTGCCGATGGCGGAGGCGACCTTGCAGACCTTGCGGTAGCGATGCCAGATCAGGCCGCAGGCATAGTCATGGACCGGATGCTCCGCATCGGGGCCGCGAGCGGGGCCGGCGCCATCGGCGAAAAGCTCCTCCAGCCCTGCCATATCTTCGGCGTATTCCGCGCCCTCCAGCAGCCGGACAAGCTTCGCATGCTCGTGCCGCCGTTCCTGCCTGAAGATGTCGAACATCAGGGTTAGGCCATCATGCAGCGGTTCCGGCAGCAGGTCGTAATAGGCCTGACGTTCCAGAAGATAGACGTCTAGGTCGCGCAGGCGCCCGGTCGGGACCATCAGGTCGGAAAAGCGGCGCTTCAGCGCGTCCGTCTGCGCCTCGTCATAGACCGCCCTGAACAGGCTGAGCACCGAGCGGATCTTGCGCAGCGCGACGCGGTAGTCATGCAGGAACTCGCTGTCATGGTCGGCGATGATCCCGGCCTCGTTCTGCCGCATGACCGCCAGATAGGCGTGAATGATGCCATTCGCCGCGTCATATGCGGCTCCCTTCGCGGTGAGGCCGGTCTTGGGCTTTGGATCATAGGGCTGGTGCGCGGGAAAAAGCAGAGGGACAAGACCCGCAAGCCCATCCTGCCCGCCCGGCGCGGCGCAGAGCCAGCTGGAAAGCGCCTTCAGCTCTTTGCCATAGCCGCGCACCTCCCGCAGCACCGCCAGCGTCACCGGCGTCCCCCCGCCCGCCGGATGCAGGATGGCCAGCTCGGCGCGGGCGCGCGTCTTGCCCTCGCCGTCGATCAGCGCCAGTTGCGCGCGGCTCATCCTGCCGGAGCCGATGACCAGCAGGCTACGCAGCGGCGCGACACCCAGCAGCGCATCCCTGACCGGGCCGTCGCACAGCTCCGCCACGAAGTTCCCGGTCCGGGACGCGGGCTGGGTCAGCACCCGGTCGCCACGGCAAAGCATCAGCGTCCGGTCCGCCTCGACCAACGCCTGCCCCATGCTTCGGATCGCCTCGTCATGAAAATCGAGCAGCGCGAAGGCCACGGTCGCGCCCGCCTCGCTGACGCGGGTGGTCAGCTTTCCGACATGGGTGCCCGTCGCCGGCACCCCCTCCAGAATGACGATGTCTTGCACGGTTCCGCTCACCATTCCCCTTGCGTCGACATCCCCGGACTGCCCCCTTGCGGCCTTGGCCATGATGTTTCCTGCCGCCGTCCTCCGCAAGATCAGGATAGCGCGACGACGCCCTCCGCATCCGTCCGAAAGGCTGTTACTTACTGTAAAATACCTTCCCGAGCGGTCGGGCATGCGGTCTATTGCCGCAAGGCCCATGTCGATCATCAGGGTCATGCCTTGCCACCCGCGGACCAGAAAGAGCGAACCATGGCAGAGAAACCGACACCCAATCCCGATACGCCAGTCCCGACCGCCGAGGATCTCCGGCTGATCCAGCTTCACAAGCACATGGAGGAGATGGACCGGCGCGCCAAGCTGCAGGAGGCGGAGCGTCAGGAGCATGCCAAGGCGGCCGAAGCGTTTCTCAGGGGCCATGTGACCGAGCGCGAGATCGACCTGATCCGCCACCTCGTCCGGAATGCGGTCGAACATGACCAGTATGAGGCGCTGGTCTACAGCTTTCCCTCGACGCTCACCACGGATCACGGTCGCGCGATCAACAATGTCGAACCCGACTGGCCCGAGACGCTGCAGGGCAAGGCGCGCGAGCTTTACGACCGCTACAAGGAAAACCTGCAACCCAAGGGCTACAAGCTGAAGGCGATGATCATCAACTTTCCGGACGGCATGCCCGGAGACGTGGGCATGTTCCTGAACTGGGCGCCGAAGGCGATATGATTCCGGGCTGAGACGGCGAGCCCCTCGGCTTCCCCTGCCCCGGACCGCCGGCAAATGACCCAGTGCCGGACGCTTCCCGGCCTTCCGGTCCATGCCGGGCCGATCGCATGGGCTTAAGCGTGGGCCGGGTCAGGCCGTCTTTACTCGCTCCGCATCCTCTACCGCCAGCGCGGCCAGCTTCAGAATGGCCTCGCGGCTCTCGGCCACGGCGATGAAGCGGCCATTGTGGCAGAAACGCGCGCCCTCGACGCCGGTGGCCGCCTCCAGCGCCGCGTCGGTCAGGCCGGCCCAGGCCTCTGGCAGGTCGGCTCGCAGCGCGAAGCCATCCTCCTCGAGGCGGATGCCGGTCAGCGTCCAGTCGCCGCCGTCGCGCGGATGGACCACGAACAGCAGGTGATCCGCCCCCTCCCTGACCACGACCGAGCGGAAGGGCATGCCCATCGGCAGCTCCAGCACCCTGTCCGACCCCGCCGCAGCGATTGCCGCCGCGACCGTGGATTCCGCGCGACGCTTCGCCGCCTTGCGGGCGATCGCCGCCTCGACAAAGGCGCGGGCGACGGTCAGCGCGCGGTAGAAGGCGCGGTCATCGGCATCGGGGGCACGGTCGTCAAAGACCGGCTTCAGGCTTTCCAGCAGCACCGGCAGCGTCATGTCGGCCAGCAGCGGCCCCGCCGTCGAGGGGCTGAGCGCGCCATTGTCGACCAGATCGACCGGCAGGACGAAGCCCCGGTCGAAGGAGGCGTGGATCCCTTCGATATCGGCCTCGGGCACGTCCAGCGCCCGCAGGTAGTCGCGGCCGAAATGGCGCCAGACCAGACCGAAGGAGCTGTAGGGCTGCCCGTCCTCGCGCAGCGGCGCGTCCTTCTGGTGATGATCGAAGATCTGACGGCCCGCGTCATGGACCCGGCCAACGTCATAGATCACCCGATCCGCCGAGGGCGTGATCCATTCCGGGTCGCGCGTGCGCAAAAGCCGCGCCGCGGGAAAAAGCCGGGTCAGGACGACCGAGGACAGCAACTCATCGGCATGGAAGCCGCCGGAATGGGTGACGAGGAAGGCGATGGCCATGCGGGCTCTCCGGAAAACGACATGACCGCCCGGGGTGCGGTCACGAAATATCAATGGTTTGCAAAGATTTCACCCCGGAACCGTTCCGATTTTGGCGGTAACATGGTCCGATTGACGAAAATCATGACAATCGGACTATAGTTAGCGCCAAGGCGGATAATTTTCCTAGCAAAATCAATGCTCAGAAAACTCCTCAGAGCAAAGTTTCGCGGGGTTCGGGGCAAAGGTTCAACCGCCTGCCAACTAACCAGTTTTAGCGTTTTAGGCAATAGAAAGGTGAACCGCGCCGGGTTTGCCGGAGGGTGATTTTCGTTAGTTACGCGCCCATGGGCTCGGCTTCCAGTTCGGCGTAGAAGTTTGCCTCGGCTTCGGCGGGCGGGATGTTCCCGATCGGCTCCGGCAGGCGGCGGTTGTTGAACCAGTCCACCCATTCGAGCGTGGCATATTCCACCGCTTCGAAACTGCGCCAAGGCCCGCGACGATGGATGACCTCGGCCTTGAACAGCCCGTTGATCGTCTCGGCCAGCGCATTGTCGTAGCTGTCGCCGACACTGCCGACCGATGGCTCGATGCCCGCTTCCGCCCGCCGTTCGCTGTAGCGAATGCTCAGATATTGCGAGCCGCGGTCCGAATACCAGCCCATGCCCTTGGCGGGCCGCCGGTCATGCACGGCCTGCTCCAGGGCATCGAGAACGAAGCCTGCATGTGCCGAGGTGCTGACGCGCCAGCCGACGATCTTGCGGGCATAGGCGTCGATGACGAAGGCCACATAAGCAAAGCCCTTCCAGGTGACGACATGAGGCTGAAGTCGTCGTCCCTTGGGCTCGGACCAATGGCGCCACAATGGACGACCGCACAGCATGTTCGGCGCAGGCACGCGGAACTGGCGGTTCACCTTGATCAAGTCTCCAATCGGCTTCGCAGCAGCAACGAACCTGAACATTGGTGTGATCGGTCACGTAACTGAGGGCTTCACGCTACAAAGCCTCCGCTTGCGCAGGGAGGCAGGGCACCGGCGCGATCTTTTTTCCCCCGAGCGCCGCTCGGCCGCCAGGGCAGTGGAATCCGCTCTTGGCTATGCAGGTCTCTTCAGACATGCCGAAAACGCAGTTGTTGCCACCCCCCCGGCGCAGCGTGGCAATTGGGGCAAAAATGCAAAGTCTACTGCTGCCCTTGCACTTGGAGTAACTTGCCAACCAGAACTACTTCGCACCGAGCGGGGCGACTTTTTTCTTCTGACTCTGCCAGACGCGCTGCAATTACCCGAACCTGATCTCCCGCAGAATCTTTCAGATGTATTCGCAGGGTGCGATGTGATTATTTTCGAAACACTCACGCACGGGACAGTGCGACAGCAATTGCTGGAACTGTTGACGGCTTCACTGCCTTTCACGCCAATCGCTCTGCCTGAAGACATCGTCGTGCATGGTGCTCTTGAAGCCGCACGCCGCTACTCCGAGGGAGAGCCGATCTACTTCGATTATCTGCCACAGATTTCGACCATCGTGCTTGGACAGGAGACTGCACAAAATTACGATCTGATCGAAGCCAATGAGACCCTTCCTGCTGGTCGTGTTTACCGATCACCAAAGCCCGCGAAATTGGCTATCTCAAGTGGATCATCGGAGTTTTTGGTGCATCTGCGCAAAGGACTAGAGGAATGGCCCCGAGAAGCAAAAGTTGAGCCGGGCACAACAACAACTTCCGAAGTGCCGGTTTCCCTCAATGTTGAGCAGGCGCCGCTGACGGGGCGCGCGCGGTTGTTTATCTACATTCGAAGACAAATGGCAGCTATGGGGCTTTCGCGTCCTTACAGGGCGGGCGGCAACGGCTCGGTAAACGACAGATTGTGCCTGAAGAGACCTTTTCGACTCGCCTTCTCTTTGTATCGTGCTGGACTGCGTTTGTGGGTCTCTCCGTCTGCCCGGACCATGCAGTGGCGGAACCAGTATCGCGCTTGGAGTTGATCTCGAAATCGTCAAGCCAGAGCGCGCCATTGCCGCGCATGTCGTCGGAATGAACGGTGAAACCAGCGCCGACTAAGCCGGTCCCCAAAAAGCAACATGGCCGCCCAGCAGGCAGCTACGTTAAATCAACGACTTGCGGAATCTTTGCCCCGAACCGTTCGTAACTTACCCGATTTGGCGGTAACTTTGGTCCGAACCGTTCGTAACTTACCCGATTTGGCGGTAACTTTGGTCCGATTGACACACATCAATGCGTCCAGGGTCCGCGGCGGTCGGTGGCGAAATTTTCGCCATAACCGCGGGGGCGGACGTTGGCGGCGCGGATCTGCGGCTCCATCACCTGGAAATCCAGCCCTTGCTCGCGCGCGTAATCCTCGGCCTGCTCGCGGGTGGCAAAGCGCAGGCGCACCTGGCTCTGGGTGTCGTCGCTGCTGGTCCAGCCCATCAGCGGGTCGATCTCGCGCGGGTCGGCGGCGGGAAACTCCAGCACCCAGTTCTTGCTGCGCGCAGTGCCCGACTGCATCGCGTTGCGGGAAGGCTTGTAGATGCGGACTCGCATTGGCGGGAAACCTCTGTTCTTGCTTGCCGGTCTTATCCCCCAACTGCGGGGCCGGATCAAGATCCACCGCGCCGATGGCAGAAATCGCGCCGCAGGCCTTGCATCCCCGGCAGGACGTGCCAGATTCCCCGAGGGGAACAAAGGTGAAACCATGGGTCACAACAACACCAACGCTCCGATGACGCGCTTTCCCGAGGTCACGCGGCCAAAGCTCGAAGGCGGCCGGCGCTTCGTCATGCAATCCGAATTCGAGCCCGCCGGCGACCAGCCCACCGCGATCGTCGAGCTTGTGCAGGGCGTGGACGAGGGCGAGCGCGACCAGGTGCTGTTGGGCGCGACCGGGACCGGCAAGACCTTCACCATGGCCAAGGTGATCGAGGCGACGCAGCGCCCGGCGATCATCCTTGCCCCGAACAAGACACTCGCCGCGCAATTATACGGCGAGTTCAAGGGCTTTTTTCCCGATAACGCGGTCGAGTATTTCGTCAGCTATTACGACTATTACCAGCCCGAAGCCTATGTCGCCCGCAGCGACACCTATATCGAGAAGGAATCCCAGATCAACGAGGCCATCGACCGGATGCGCCACTCGGCCACGCGGGCGCTGTTGGAGCGCGATGACGTGATCATCGTCGCCTCGGTGTCCTGCATCTACGGCATCGGCTCGGTCGAGACCTATTCGGCGATGACGCAGGACATGGTCGTCGGTCAGCTTTATGACCAGCGCGAGTTTCTGGCGGAGTTGGTCGCGCAGCAGTACCGCCGCCTCGACGCGGCCTTCCAGCGCGGCGGCTTCCGCGTCCGGGGCGATGTGGTCGAGGTCTGGCCCGCCCACCTCGAGGACCGGGCATGGCGCTTTGATTTCTTCGGGAACGAGTTGGAGGCGATCACCGAATTCGATCCCCTGACCGGCGCCAAGACCGACAGTTTCAAGCAGATCCGCATCTATGCGAACAGCCACTACGTCACCCCGCGCCCGACAATGCAGCAGGCAATCAAGGGGATAAAGGCCGAACTTCAGGGACGGTTGAAGCAGCTTCAGGACGAAGGCAAGCTTCTGGAGGCGCAGCGGCTGGAGCAGCGGACGAATTTCGACCTCGAGATGCTGGAGGCCACCGGCGTCTGCAACGGGATCGAGAACTATTCCCGCTACCTGACCGGCCGCGCGCCGGGCGAGCCGCCGCCGACGCTGTTCGAGTTCATTCCCGACAATGCCATCGTCTTTGCCGACGAATCCCATGTCAGCGTGCCGCAGATCGGCGGCATGTATCGCGGCGACTTCCGGCGCAAGTTCACGCTGGCCGAGCATGGGTTCCGCCTGCCCTCCTGCATGGACAACCGGCCGCTGAAATTCGAGGAATGGGACGCGATGCGCCCGCAATCGGTCTTTGTCAGCGCCACGCCCGCGCAATGGGAGATGGACCAGACCGGCGGCGTTTTCACCGAGCAAGTGATCCGCCCCACCGGCCTTCTGGACCCGGTGATCGAGATCCGCCCGGTCGAAACGCAGGTCGATGACGTCATGGACGAGGTGCGCAAGGTCAGCGCGGCGGGCTATCGCACGCTGGTCACGACGCTGACCAAGCGCATGGCCGAGGACCTGACCGAATATCTGCACGAACAGGGCATCCGCGTGCGCTACATGCATTCGGACATCGACACGATCGAACGGATCGAGATCCTGCGCGACTTGCGGCTTGGCGCATTCGACGTGCTGGTGGGCATCAACCTGCTGCGCGAGGGGCTGGACATCCCCGAATGCGGCCTCGTCGCCATTCTGGATGCCGACAAGGAAGGCTTCCTGCGTTCGGAAACCTCGCTGATCCAGACGATCGGGCGGGCGGCGCGGAATGCCGATGGTCGCGTCATCATGTATGCCGACCGCATCACCGGCAGCATGGAACGCGCCATGGCCGAGACCGAGCGGCGGCGCGAAAAACAGATGGCCTATAACGAGGCGCATGGCATCACGCCGCAGACCGTCCGCAAGAATGTCGAGGATGTGCTGGCCGGATTGTGGCAGGGCGACACCGATCAGGCCCGGATCACCACCCGGGTGGACCGGCCCATGGTCGGCGCCAATCTCTCGGCCCATCTCGACGCGCTGCGCACTCAGATGCGCAAGGCGGCCGAGAACCTCGAATTCGAGGAGGCAGCGCGGCTGCGGGACGAGGTGAAGCGGCTCGAGGCGGTGGAACTCGCGGTGGCGGACGATCCCCTTGCCCGCCAGTCGGTGATCGAGGAAGCGGCCGAGGAAGCGGTCAAGTCATCGGGACGCTCGACCGCGGGACGCGCGGGCCAGCGCGGCGGCAACAAGCGGTCGAAGCGGCACCACTAGCCGCAGCTTACCCGCACCAGCTTGCCGGACTTGTCATGCTCGAAATTGAGCCGCTTCATGTTGAAGTCCATCGTCACCGGATCGCCGCTGCGATAGCTGCGATAGGGGGCGTTGGCCGGCACGGTGATCGTGGGCGCGTTCTGGCCGATCAGATCCTGAAACCGGTTCGCCCCGCATGTGTCGTCCGCGAGCGGAGCCGACGGGGCGGACACATCGACCTCCTGCGCTTCGGGCACGCAGGCGATCAGCAGCGGCAAGAGGATCACTGCAGGCAGGGCGAACTTCATCGAAGGGCTCCTCGTCCGGGACGCCGGCGAAACGCGGCATCCGGGGAAAAGTTTCGCGAAGTCATTACCGCCCGGTCATTCCGGCGACAAACCGCCCGGATTCAGGGAAGCCAGGTCAGCACCTCGTCAGTCAACACGCCGACCTCGTCCCGTGCGGCCGGGTTGCGGGCATTGTCCGACGCGGTGAGGCCCATGCCCAGCGTCTCGGCATAGATCACCCGATTGGCAAGCTGCGCGGTCGCGACCTCTGCGCCCAGCTCGGTGGCGCGGCCCGCAACCTCGATCGCCAGCCGCGTGTTCGGCTTGGTCCGGTTCAGGATGATCAGCGTATCGCATTTCTCGCGCCGGGCGAGGTCCAGCACGCCTTCGGTTGCCCAGAGATCGACATGGCTCGCCGCGACCGGGACCAGCACCAGATCCGCCACGCGCAGCGCCGGGCGCAGGTCGCTGTCGATCTTGGGCGGCGTGTCGATGATGACGAAATCGAAGCGCTTCTTCAATTTCTCGGATTCATAGCTTGCGCCCCAGGCGGAGGAGGTGCCGAATTCCAGCCCCTCATCCTCGCCCAGCCGCTCCAGCCGTTCGAGGAACCAGCGGCCCATGCTGCCCTGCGGATCGGTGTCGAGCAGCGCGACGCTGTGCCCGCGACGCCTGAGCGCGACGGCAAGATTGACCGCGATCGTCGTCTTGCCCGATCCGCCCTTCTGCTGTGCAACGGTGATGATCCGTCCGGCCATGCCTGCCCCTCTCGGTTCGTTTTGGGCCAGACTAGGTTCAGAAAAGACGGGTTGCACCCGAAATCGGCACCCCGCGGGCGGGCGTGTTCAGACCTGCCAGGTTTCGATCACGTCATACATCACCGGCTCGAAATGGCGGCACATGGAGTGGATGGTGCGGTTCCGGTTGCGCATCTCCTCGTTGCGCAGCATGGCCTGATAATCGCGGCGATCGCGCCATTGCGAATAGGTGGCGATTCGCGTCTGCGCGTCGTTCAGGTGCACCGCGCCCGAAACATAGCCGGGTTGGAAGCGGATCACCTCGTCATAGGCGGCCGCCAGCGCATCCAGCACGTCATGGGCGGTGCCGGGCGTCACCTCGAAGGTGCAGATGACGGTCTGGCCCTGAAATTCCTTGGCGATCGTGGTCACTGCTGGGTCTCCTCTGCCTCGCATGATCCCATGCTACGCCGAATTGCCCGAGGTTGAAGGTCTTTTGCATCGGGCGCATGGTGCGACCCAATCTGAAGGGGACGATCCATGATTCCGGTATTCGACGGTCACAACGATTTTCTTCAACGCATGGTCGAGGCGGGCGAGAGCCGCGACCGGCTCTGGCTGGAAGGCGACGGGACCGGGCATCTCGACCTGCACCGGATGCGCGCGGGCGGCATGGTCGGCGGCTTCTTCGCGATCTGGACCCCCTCGCCCGCCGGTCCCGATGACGCGGTGGCCGCGTTGATGAAGCAGAACCCGCCCTTCTCCCTGCCCCTGCCCGATGAGGTCGCAAACGTCGACGCCCTGCCCCATGCCCTCGCCCAGGCAGGCCAACTCATGGCGATGGAGCGCAGCGGCACGCTGGCCATCTGCCGCAGCGCCGCCCAGATCCGCGAGGCCATCGCCGCCGGAAAGATCGCCGCGATCCTGCATATCGAGGGGGCGGAGCCCGTCGCCGACATGGATGCGCTGCATGTCTGGCACGCCATGGGCCTCAGGTCGATCGGCCCGGTCTGGTCGCGCCCGACCCGCTATGGCCACGGCGTCCCCTTTGCCTTCCCGTCCTCGCCCGATACCGGGCCGGGCCTGACCGCCGCGGGCAAGGCGCTGGTGCGCGAATGCAACCAGCTTCGCATCATGCTGGACCTGTCGCACCTGAACGAGAAGGGCTTCGACGACATCGCCGCGCTTTCGGACGCGCCTCTGGTTGCGAGCCACAGTTGCGCCCATGCCGTCGCACCCAGTTCGCGCAACCTGACCGACCGGCAATTGCAGGTCATCGCCGGGACCGAGGGGCTGGTCGGGCTGAACTATGCCGTGGGCTTCCTCGATCCCGAAGGCCGGCGCGAGCCGATGCACGGGTTCGAGGTGATGCTGCGCCACCTCGATCATCTGCTGGGCATATTGGGCGAGGACGGGGTTGCGCTGGGTTCGGATTATGACGGCGCGCAGATGCCCGAGGAGATTTCCGACGCCTCGAAGCTTCAGGCGCTGACCCAGGCCATGCTGGATCACGGCTTCGGACAGGAACTGGTCGAGAAGATCGCGTGGAAGAACTGGCTGCGGGTGCTGGAGAGGACTTGGGGCGGCTGAAGCCGCCCCAACTCTACCAAAACGGCATGATCATCAACAAACAAATCAAGGGAAGGCGGGCCGCACAAAAGAACCGACTAACCACAACATCTTGGCCTTCCATTCCCTTGAATGACTATTTGCCACATTGCCGGGGCGAGGGAAACCTGTCCGTTACGACAGGTTTTTCCTTTTTGTGACAGTGCCTTACTATCCAAAAGGACAGGTTTTGGCACCGCGTAGCGGCCCCGCACCCGAAATCAGCTGAATATGACGATCGGCTCGGCCCCCAGCGCCGCGGCGAGCGACTTGAACCGGGCCTCGGCAACCTCGCCCATCAGCGCAGCGCCGACCTTGCTCAGCCGCAATTCGAGGCGCTTCTTCTTGTTGGCATATTTCAACTCGCCCGCCTCGGCAGGATCCTTGACCGAGAACATGGCGCCGAAACGCATGGCCTTGCCCAGAACCTCGGCGTTACGCATCTGCTCGACGTCGAGCAGGGCGAAAAGCGGCGCCATGGCCGAACTCGAATGGCTATTGCGATAACGGTGCAGCAGCGAAAGCCCGAGGAACACCCGCTCGGGATGCGAGAGCGCCGCCATATTGGCCCGCGTCGCATTGTCGAAACAGGCATCGGCGCGATAGTCCGGGTGGGTCCGCCAGGTGGTGTCGTGCAGAAGGCAGGCGACTCGGACAAGACGGTCCAGCGACGGATCGGCATCCTTGAAGATGGGCTGGAGGAAATGATAGAGGCGCTTGCCGAAACCCGGCATCCGCGCCATCTGCCGTTCGGCGAATCGCGCCGCCTCGATCAGCGGATCCCGCGCCCTGAGGCTGGGCGGCATCTGCTCGTAGAGCAGCCCCTCGCGGATGCCATAGGACGAGATGGCCAGCGATTTCGGCTCGAAGCTCTGGACCAGTTCGCGCAAGACCTGGCTTGCCAGCGGCACGAGATCCATGCGGCTGGCCGAGATGCCCAGCCGCCCGCGCAACTCGGTCAGGTTCTGCTCGTCGATCCATTTCACGGTCTGGAGGACCGCTTGCGGCGTCATCCGGTATTCGTGCAGGACCGTCATCGGATAATTGACGCGCTCCATGTCCAGCCGCCCGACGGCGCGCCACGAGCCGCCGACCAGATAGACCTGCTCATGCCCGCGCCCGAGTTGGGCTGCAGCCTCGTCCATGATCTTGCGGATATGGGCGCGCAGGCCGCTGGCGCCGCCCTTGATCTGCTGCAGGCGGAAGGGGCCAAGCGGCGTGGTGATGCGGCGGCCCACCTTGCCGTCGCTGACCTCGGCCAACTCCATCGAGCTGCCGCCGATGTCGCAGACCAGACCCTTGGCGTCGGGCCAGCCCAGCAGCACCCCCTGCGCGGAAAGCCGCGCCTCCTCCTCGCCGTCGATGACCCAGAGCTTCAGGCCGGTTTCCTTCTCGACCGCCTTGCGGAAATCCGGCCCGTCCTCGGCCTCGCGCACGGCGGCGGTGGCCACGCAGGTCAGCGGCTTGATCCCCATCCCCTCGGCCAGCGCGGCAAAGCGTTTCAGCGCCGACATGCCGCGGCGGACGCCTTCGGGGTTCAGCCGGCCGGTAGCGGAAAGCCCCTGCCCCAGCCCGGCCATCACCTTCTCGTTGTAGAAATATGCCGGAGAGCGGGC
>Ga0160471_100275_pt1 | contig 16790 bp, 16 predicted proteins | sample HID1973K_E11MG_FD_108268 | JGI IMG/M metagenome (GOLD analysis project Ga0160471, IMG submission 108268) | Enriched mosquito-associated microbial communities from UW Madison campus, WI, USA - HID1973K_E11 MG | ecosystem: Host-associated > Arthropoda: Insects > Digestive system > Unclassified ... | reverse complement strand
GGACGGGCCGCGCCGGCGAAACGCCTCGCGGAAATGGGTCGGTTCGGGACGGCCATCCTCGCCGCGCTTCGCCTCGGCCAGATAGGGGCCGACGACAACGCCCGGCTGACCCATCGCCTCGAGCATGGCGAGGTCGGCAATCGCCTCGTCCTCGAAAAGCTGCGCCTCGCGCGGGTCGGAGGTCCAGCCCCCTTCACGCATCCACACGCAATGGCCCATGCGCAGGTCATTCGCGGTGATGACAGCGGGTCGTGCTTGCGTCGGAGTGAAGGTCTTGGACATGGCCTTGTGCCTTTCGGAATGTGTCTCTGTTATATAGAAAAATCTCCCCCATATTGACGAGTGGGGTGGAAAAATAAGAAACGTGTTCCAGCTATCCGCCGCGCAAACAGGACCAGATTTCCCGATGAGCCAAGACAGACAAACTCCCATCCGGCTGGACGATACTGATCGTAAAATCCTGTCCCTGCTGCAGGAGGACGCGACCCTGTCGCTGGACGACATTGCCGCCCGGGTGGGGGCCTCGAAGACCCCGGTCTGGAACCGGATTCGCAAGCTGCGCGAGGCCGGAGTGATCCGCGGACAGGTCGCGCTGCTCGACCCGGATTCGCTGGGGCTTGATGCGTGCTTCTTCGTGCTGATCCGCACCAGCGAGCATGATCCTGACTGGGCGCGAAAATTCCTGACCGCGGTGCGCGCCCGCCCCGAGGTGATCGAGGCCCACCGGCTTGCCGGCGATATCGACTATATCCTGAAGGTCCGGGTCCGGAATGCCCGCGCCTATGACCGCTTCTATCAGGCGCTGATCTCCGAGGTGAAGATCCACAACGTAACCGCGCTTCTGTCGATGGAGGAGTTGAAGGCGACGACCGCGCTTCCCCTCGACTGACCCTGCCTCTGGCGCGGTCGCGGGGGTATTTGGAAAACGGTGAAAGACAGGCGCCGCGCCAGCGATCAACCCTCGCGGGCGCGGGCCAAAGCGAGCGGAAGTTCTTCGGCGAGGATGTCGAGTTCGGCGGCTGGTCCGCAGGAGATGCGGATGCAGCGATCCATCGGGGCGGTGCCGGGCATCCGGGCGAAAATGCCCCGGCTCTCCAGCGCGGCAAGGACGCGGCGGGCGAAGGCGCCATCATGGCCGCAGTCGATCGCGACGAAATTGGTGGCCGAGGGCAGCGCGTGGAGCCCGTTTGCGTGGGCGATTTCCGCGATGCGCAACCGTGCCTCGGCGACATTCTCGCGGGTCCGGGCCAGCCAGTCACCATCCGCGAGCGCGGCGAGCGCCCCGATCTGGGCAATCCGGTTGATGCCGAAATGGTTCCGAATCCGGTCGAAGCCCGCGATCAACGGCCGTGGCCCGATCGCATAGCCGATCCGTGCGCCGGCCATGGCATAGGCCTTGGAGAAGGTGCGAAACCGGATCACGCGCTCGTCCTCGGGATCGAGGCGGGGGATGGCGTCATCCGGCGCGAATTCGGCATAAGCTTCGTCGAGGACCAGAAGGGTGTCTTCGGGCAACCGATCAAGCATCGCCGCGACCGTCGCGCCGGGGTGCCAGCTTCCCATCGGATTGTCTGGATTGGCGAAATAAACGAGCCGTGCTCCGGTCTGCCGGGCTGCTTCGAGAAGCGCCTCCGGGTCTTCGGTATCGTCACGATAGGGCACCTTGTAGAGCCGTCCGCCGAAGCCCGCGACGTGATAGTTGAACGTGGGATAAGCCCCTTGGGAGGTCACGACCGTCTCACCCGTCGCCACCGTCAGCCGGACCAGCAAGCCCAGCAAGCCATCGATGCCCTCGCCCAGAATGATATTGGCCGGGTCGATGCCATGATGCGCAGCCAGAGCTTCGCGCAGGTCATGACTGTCGGGATCACCGTATTTCCAGACCTCGCCCGCGGCCCGCGCCATGGCCTCCACCGCCCTGGGCGAGGGCCCGAAGCCATTCTCATTGGCTCCGAGCCGCGCACGGAATGCAGCACCCCGGCGACGCTCCAGCGTTTCCGGACCGGTAAAGGGAACCGAGGCCGGCAGGGCGTCGGGGATCGGGGCGAAGCGAAGACGTGTCATGGCCGAACCAGAACCTGAAACGGACGCCCCATGCAAGAGGTGTCGTTCGCCCCAGACCTCGCTGATTCACCGTTTTCCAAATACCCCCCGGCAACGGTGAAACCGCGGCCGCGTTTCAGATCTTGCCCTGCTGCGGACCGGGTTCCTCGCCACGGATCAGGCGGCGATCCTCGTCCATCTCCAGCCACATCGCGTTCAGGACGGCAAAACCAGCGGCAAGCGGCAGGCCGAGGATCCAGGCGAAATACCACATGTCTGCATCTCCTCAATAAGCGTGGCGATCGGGGTCCTCGACATCCTCGGGGGTGACCTTGCCCCAGAGCACGCGATAGACCCAGGCCGTATAGGCCACGATCATGGGCAGGAAGATCAGCCCCGCGATCAACATCACGAACAGCGTCAGATGCGAGGAAGACGCGTCCCAGACAGTCAGCGAGCTGTTGGGGTCGGTCGAAGAGGGCAGGATGAAGGGAAACATCACCAATCCGACCGACGAGATCATCCCGAAGATCGCCATCTTGGACCAGAGCAGCGGCGAGACCTCCCCCTCGGTCGAGAGCGCGCGCCGGGCCATGAAGGTTCCGACAAAGCCCATGACCGGGGCGATGATGATCCAGGGCCGCAGCGCATAGGCCGCAAGCCAGCTGCCCGAGCGGGTGACCTCGGACAGAAGCGGGTTGGACGGCCCGTCACGGGGCGGTTCGGTGACGAAGGCATAGCCGCTGATCCCGAAGGCCAGCCACAGCCCGGCCAGCGCATAGCCCGCCAGCACGACCAGCGCCGCCGTGCGGCCAAAGGCGCGGGCGCGCTGCTGAACCGGACCCGTGGTCTTCAGCACCAGCCAGCCCGCGCCATGCATGACCAGCATCGAGATCGACACCACTCCGCAGAGCAGCGCGAAGGGGCGCAGCAGGCCGAAAAGCTTGCCGAAGAGCCCGCCTTCATAGATCGGCATCAGGTCAGGGGTCAGGTGGAAGGGAACGCCCAGCAGGACATTGCCGACCGCGACGCCGAACAGCAGCGCCGGCAGCGCGCCTCCGACGAAAAGCGCCCAGTCCCAGAAATTGCGCCAGGCCGGATCGTCGCGCTTGCTGCGATACTTGAAGCCCACCGGGCGCAGGATCAGCGCGACGAGGATCAGGAACATCGCGAGGTAGAAGCCCGAGAAGCTGACCGCATAGAGCGGCGGCCAGGCGGCGAAGATCGCGCCGCCGCCAAGGATGAACCAGACCTGGTTGCCCTCCCATATCGGGCCGATCGTGTTGATGACCACGCGCCGCTCGGTATCGGTCCTTGCGACGAAGGGCAGCAGCGCCCCGGTCCCCATGTCGAAGCCGTCGGTCAGCGCAAAGGCGATCAGCAGCACCCCAAGAAGAAGCCACCAGATCACGCGCAGGTATTCGAAGGGGATAAGCTCGAACAGGATCATTTGCGTATCTCCGCTCCGGCGGTCAGCAGCGCTTCATGCCGCTCGACCCATGCCCGCGTATATTCGACATCCTCTTGCGGGCCTTTTCGGATGTATTTGAACATCAACCCCATCTCGACCACGAAAAGCGCCGAGTAGAGCAGGAAGAAGCCGCATAGCGTCAGCGCGACCTCGGCCACGCTGAGATGGCTGACCGAAAGCGCCGTCGGCAGGACCTCGGCCACGGTCCAGGGCTGGCGGCCGTATTCGGCGACGATCCAGCCCATTTCGGCGGCGATCCACGGGGCGGGGATCATGATCACCGCAAGGTGCAGCGACCAGCGCGGAAAGCTCATCCGCCTGAACGAGGCCCGCCAGAAGAAATAGGCCATGGTCGCGATGAAGCAGAAGCCCAGCCCGGCCATGATCCGGAACGCCCAGAAGATCGGCCAGACGGTCGGCACGGTGTCCATCGCGGCCTGCTGGATCTGCGCCTCGGTCGCCTGACGGGGATCGTCCAGATAGCGCTTCAACAGCAGAGCGTGGCCAAGGTCGTCGCCATGTTCCCGGAACTGCTCGAGAAGCGCCGGATCGACCTCCGCGCCGCGCTGGTCCTGGATCTGCATCAGCAGGTCATAGGCGATGATCCCGTTGCGGACCCTCGCCTCAGCCTCGCGCTCAAGTTCATAGATGCCGGGGATCTCCTGCGTCAGAGAGCGTGTCCCGATCAGGCCCATGACATAGGGAATGTGGATCGCCCATTTCGTCTCCCGCGCTTCCTGATCGGGCCAGCCGAACACGGTGAAGCTGGCGGGGGCGGGTTCGGTTTCCCACATGGCCTCGATCGCGGCCATCTTCATCTTCTGGTTGACGCCGGCGCTATAGCCGGATTCGTCACCCAGCACGACGACCGACAGGGCCGCGGCCAGACCGAACGCCGAGGACACCGCGATCGAACGCCGCGCAAGGTCGACATGCCTCTGGCGCAGCAGAAACCAGGCCGAGACGCCCAGCACGAAAACCGAGGCCGTGACATATCCAGCGCTGACCGTATGGACGAATTTCGCCTGCGCGACCGGGTTGAACATCACGTCGAAGAAATTGAGCATCTCCATCCGCATCGAGATCGGATTGAACTCCGCCCCGACCGGAAACTGCATCCAGCCATTCGCGATAAGAATCCAGAGCGCCGAGAAATTGGATCCCAGTGCGACCAGCCATCCCACGACGAGGTGCTGGCGTTTCGAAAGCTTTTCCCAGCCAAAGAACCACAGGCCGACAAAGGTGGCTTCGAGGAAAAAGGCCATCAGCCCCTCGATCGCGAGGGGGGCGCCGAATATGTCTCCGACATAATGCGAATAATATGCCCAGTTCATGCCGAACTGGAATTCCATGGTCACGCCGGTCGCCACGCCGATGGCGAAGTTTATGCCAAAAAGCGTGCCCCAGAATTTGGTCATCTGCCGCCAGATGGGACGGTCGGTCATTACATAGACCGTCTCCATGATCGCAACGATGACCGAAAGCCCGATCGTCAGAGGAACGAACAGAAAATGAAACATTGCCGTTGCGGCGAATTGCAGGCGGGAAAGTTCGACGACTCCGAATTCCATGGCTCTCTCCTCGGTACGGGAAAAAGTTTTATTCCAAATTCAGAACTTGAGTAGCTATGTCGAGGTCGCAGCGACGATGTGACGCAACCACGATTGGAATATCGCACGCCAGCAATCGTATTGCAGTGATAATCTGCGCGGCGAGTGCGTCATCCATGCCCTCGGTGGGCTCGTCCAGCAACAGTATCGCCGGGCGTTTCAGCAACGCGCGGGCCAGCGCGACCCTGCGCGTCTCGCCGCCGGAGAGGGGGGCGCCCCCATCCGCAAGCCGCATGTCAAGCCCGCCCGGAAGCTGATCAAGCCGCATCGCGGCCAGCATCTCGCGCATCCCGGCCTCGGTTGCGCCGGGGGCGGCCAGCGCCAGATTCTCGCGCAGGGTTCCGGCGATCAGCGCGCTTCGCTGCGGCACGAGGGTCAGGACCGACCGCAACTCAGCCTCGGGCCAGTCCCCGACCGGACGCCCGCCCAGAGTGATCTGATGCCCCTCCGGCGGCAAAAGCCCGGCGATCCGGGCAAGCAGGGTCGATTTCCCCGCCCCGCTGGGGGCCGAGATCCCCAGCACCGCCCCCGGTCCAAGCGAGATCCCGTCGACCACCAGAGGCAGGGCCGCAGGCACGTCGCCCGAGGGTTCCGGCCGCGGGGCTTCCAGCATCGGCGCGACGCGCGCCGCCGCATTGCGGATACGCCCCCAATCGCTGACCGCACGCCGCAGCGGCGCAACCACCTCGGCCAGCGCGAGCGCCGCGAAAAAGCACATGGCGGCCAGCGCGGGATCAAGCGTGCCATCAAGCACCCCCCTCGCCCCCAGCACCAGCGCCGCCGCCATCGCGGCAAGGCGGCCGGCTTCCTGCAGCAGCGCGATGCCGCGCTCGGTCGCCTCCATGGCGCGGGTGCTTTCCGCCGCCCGCGCCTCGGCCGCCATCGCCAGCGCGACCTGCGCCTCCAGCCGGTCATAAACCAGCAGGTCGTCGCGGGCCGCAACCAGATCCAGCGCATGACTGCGAAAATCCTGCTCGGCCTCGTCAAGCCCGGTCGCGACCCGGACAGACCGCCGCAGCCCCCAAAGGATCGACGCAAGCGCCGCAAGCAGGTGGCAGCCGCAGACCCACAGCGCCAACCCCCATCCGGCAAGGGTGCCGATCAGCAGGAAGGCCAGCGCCATGACCACGATCCCGGCAAGGCCGGGCAGCACCAGCCGCAGCGGCAACCCGTCGAGGATATCGGTATCGCTCACCACCCGGGCCAATGCAGGCCCCCGCCTCAACCGCAGCATCGACCGCCATGGCAATATCGAAAGACCCGCCAGCACCGCCCCGCGCAGGCCCACGACAGCGCGCAAGGTCGCGTCATGGCCCAAAATCCGCTCGCCATAGCGGGCGGCGGTCCGGATCAGCGCCAGCCCCCGGACCGAGGCCGCGGGGCGGAACACGTCAAAGGCGACGCTGCCCCCGGCATAGCCCGCCAGCCCGGCAAGGGCAGCGGCGCTGATGAACCAGCCCGACAGCATCAAAAGGCCCACGCCCGCCAGAACCACCAGCACCGCCAGCAGCATGGCCCAGCCCATGGCCGATGAGGCCGCCATCACGCGCCAGACCCGCCGCATCACGGCCCCCCGACCGGGTATTCGCGCCCGATCGCCCGGACCAGCGCGGCATCGTGGGTGGCGACCACCAGTCCCGCCCCCGCCCGATGCGCGGCGAGGAGGCCCCGCGTCACCTCGGCCGCAGTCTCGGCATCCAGATCGGCGGTCGGCTCGTCGGCAAGGATCCAGACCGGCCCTCCGTAAAGCGCGCGCGCAAGCGTCAGCCGCCGCGCCTCACCTCCGGAGAGACCCGCCCCCCGCTCACCCAGCCGCGTCGCCAGCCCCTCGGGCAACCCCTCGACCAGATGGCCCGCAGCGGCCCCGGCCAGCGCCACACCAAGATCGCCCTCGCGACCCAGCCGCAGGTTCTCCTCAAGGCTCGCATCAAGGAAATGCACCCGCTGCGGCATCCAGCCGATCTCCGCATGTGCCGGCCGCCGGGCTTCACCCCGTTCCGGCATCTCCAGCCCGGCAAGAATGCGCAGCAGGCTGGTCTTTCCCGCCCCGCTCGGCCCGGTCAGCGCCAGCGCAGCGCCGGGGGCAAGGTTCAGGTCGGCATATTCGACCCCGCGCAGCGACACGCCACGCAGCAGGATCCCTCCGGACATGCCATCGCCGGGCAGCATCTCGCCGTCCTCCATCTCGCGCAGCACCGCCGAGGCCGCGGCCTCCGCAGCGGCACGGTCATGCCAGAGCGCGGCGAAATCGCGCAGCGGCTGAAAGAACTCCGGCGCGATCAGCAGCAGAAACAGCGCCTGCCGCGTCCCGAGCGGCCCGCCCCAGGTTCCGAAACCGATCTCGCCCAATACCGAAAATCCGCAAAACACGGCCATCATCGCAATGCCCAAAGCCGCGAAAAGCTCCAGCACAGCCGAGGACAGGAAGGCAATGCCCAGCACCCTCATGGTGCGCCGCCGCAAGCGGTCCGCCGCCCGCGCGAAGCCTTCGGACAGCGCCGCCGTCGCCCCCAGCAGCCGGATATCGGGCAATGCGCCAACCCGGTCGGCAAGGAGCGCGCCCATATTGCCCATCTCGCCCAGTTGCGCGCGGCTGGCCCGGCCCGCAGCCTGCCCGATCAGGATCATGAAGACGATGATCGCCGGCCCCGCGACCATCAGGATCAACCCGCCCGCCCAGGCGGTCACGAATGCCGCCAGCAAAACCGCCAATGGCACCGCAACCGTCCGGTCCCGCACCAGAGCATTGCGCGCTGCAAAGACGCCCAGCAGGGCAAGCTGGTCGCCGGCAAGGGACGCGATCGCCCCGGCCCGGCCCTTGCGGGCCCGGCGCGCGACATGGTCGAGCAGCTCTCCCCTCAGCCGGCCAAGCGCCTGCCGCGCGCTGCCCTGCGCAAGACGCTCGGCACCCAGCGATAGACCCAGGCGCAGCAGTCCCAGCCCCAGCAGCAGCAAGACCGCGCCGATCCTCGCCTCGCCCCGGTCGATCAGCCCGGCAAGGAAGCCGGCCACGATCCAGGCCATCGGCAACCATGTCAGCCCCGCCAGCACCGAAATGAGGCTCGCCCGGCGCAGCCTTTGTGCCTCGGGCCGGAGCAGCCGGGCCGCGGAACCGGCCGCCCCGGCCATGCCCCGCCCCGCGCCTGCCGCGCCGCTTCTTCGTTCGGAAAATACTCCGGGGGAGTCGCGCGGAACGCGCGGCGGGGGCGGCGCCCCCATGACCTCGCCCTCTCAGAATGCCTTGAAGGTCATCGTGGTCAGCGTGCGGCTGATGTGCGGGATGTCGAACAGCTTCTCGGAAAGGAACCGGCCGACATCCTCGTCCTCGGGGACATAGATCTTCGCGATCAGGTCGTATTCGCCCGAGGTCGAGTAAAGCTCGCTGACGATTTCCCGGTCATAGATCGCATCGGCGACCTCATAGGTCTTGCCGGGCGTGCAACGGAACTGGACAAAGACCGGGCGCATCGCGAAACTCCTTGGCTTGGCGCGGCCAAACTAGACCGCGGCGGCGGCCGGGGTCCAGTCCCCCCGCGCATGACCCCGCCAGAAGCGCCGCATCAGCAGGGCCGAGGCCACGGTCAGCCCCGCGACCAGCCCCATCCACAGCCCCTCGGGGCCAAGCCCCAGCCCGAAGGCGAGGCCATAGGCCACCGGCATCCCGACCAGCCAATAGCTGATCGCGGCGATCACCATGGGCACGCGCGTATCCTGCACCCCGCGCAACAGGCCAAGCCCGATCACCTGCAGCGCATCGGTCAGCTGGAAAAGCGCGGCATAGAACATCAGCCGCACGGCGATGTCGATCAAGGCCGGGGTCTCGGGATTGCCGGCATCCAGATAGAACCCGACCAGTTGGCGCGGGAAAAGCACGAAGGCCAGCACCGCCAGCAAGGCAAGACCGATCGACAGCGCGGTCACGGTCACTGCGGCATCGCGCATCCAGCCGCTGTCGCCCCAGCCCTTCGCCTGCCCGATGCGGACCGTGGCGGCGTTCGACATGCCAAGATGCACCATGAAGGTGATCGAGGCCAGTTGCAGCGCGATCCCGTGCGCCGCCAGCTCGCGCGTGCCGATCCAGCCCATCATCACGTTCGAGCCGACGAACAGCCCGCCCTCGGCCACCATGGTCAGCCCGATCGGCAGGCCCAGCACGAAAACGTGGCGCAGATAGGTCCAGTCGGGGCGCCAGAAGCGCTGGAACAGATGGAACTTGCGCGCCGCCGGCAGCCAGGCCGCATAGGCGGTGATCGCCGCCAGTTGCAGGAACTGCACGACGATGGCGGCGACGGCCGCACCCTCGACCCCCATTTCCGGTGCGCCGAGATTGCCGAAGATCAGCACCCAGTTCAGCAGGATGACCAGCGGCAGCCCCGCCAGCGTGATCCACAGGACGACCTGCGGCCGTTCCATCGCCGCAAGATAGCTGTTCAGCGTCAGCTGGCACAGGACGGCAAGCAGGCCGAAGCCCGCGATGCGCAGATAGTCCTGCGCCAGTTCGGCGACGATGGGGGCCTGCCCGATGGCCAGCAGGATCGCCTCGGAATGCCACAGCAGGGGCAGCACGATGATCGAGTGGATGATCGACAGCCACAGCGCCATCCGGGCCGAGCGGCGGACCTCGACTTCGTCATCGCGCGCAATGGCGGCGGCGATCAGGCCCATGACCCCGATGCCGAAGCCCATGCCCAGGAAGAACAGGATGTGGAAGAACGAAACCGCGATCACCAGCGCCGCCAGTTCGTTGACCCCATACCAGCCGACCATGATCGTGTCGGCCACGCTGATCGCCATGCGCGCGAGGTGGCTGCCGACAAGCGGCAGGCCGAGCGCGAGGGTCGCGCGCAGATGCGGGGCGTAACGATCGAATGTCATTGCTCTGCCTTATCCTTGGGCAATCATTCGGGCAAGTGGCAGGTCATGGTGCGTCAGGGCAGAATCTCCACCTCGATCCCGATGGCGGCATGGGCAAAGATCTCCTCGATCTCGGCATTGGTCAGGGCGATGCAACCGGCGGTCCAGTCGCCCTTGACCTTGTAGCCCTCGGCGATCTGGTTCGGCTGGCCGTGGATCATGATGTCGCCGCCGGGATCATAGCCGCCGTCACGGGCCGCCTGACGATGCCGCTTCTGCGGATAGTCGAGCCCGAGCGATAGATGATAGGCGCTCTGCCGGTTCAGCCGGTCGATGCGGAAGATGCCCTCGGGCGTGCGGCCGTCGCCCTGACGGCTCTTGTCGCCCTCGGGCGCGAAACCCAGCGCGATGGTGAACGCGCGCGGCGCGCCCTCGCGCTGCCAGACCGTCATGCGCCGCGCCCCCTTCTCGATCAGGATACGCTCGACGGGCGAGGCGATGGGCGCGGCCGACGGGCGCGGCAGGGGCGGCAGCGTGATCCGTGGCAGGTCGGGCAAGCGGAACTCGGGCCAGCCGAACGGCGGAATCCGCGGCCAGAACCAGCCGTTCCCCGGCTGTTCCGGGGTCGCTGCGGGGCGCTCCTGCTGCGGCGCCCAGATGAGCCAAAGCCCCCCGAGCAGCGCGACAAGGCAAAATGCCGAGAAGAGCGCCCCGAGCCGCTTCATTGCAGATCGCCGAAGGCCTCCTTCAGGCGCGCCACGGCCTCGACCACGCGGGCGCGCGGCGTCGCGAGGTTGAAGCGCAGGAAGGGCTCGCCCCCGGTGCCGAAGGTGCCGCCGTGGTTTACCGCGATCCGCGCGCCCTTCTCGACCCGCCGGGTGAATTCCTCGGTCGTCATGCCGGTGCCCGAGAAATCGACCCATGCAAGATAGGTCGCCTCCAGCGGCATCGAGCGCAGGCCCGGAACAGCGTTCACCCCCTCGTCGAAGATGCGCCGGTTGCCGTCGAGATAGGCGATCAACTGGTCAACCCACTCCGCCCCTTCGGGAGAATAGGCGGCGGCGACCATGTCCGGCCCGAACATCCCCGGCGACAGACCAAGCGCCATCAGCTTCTGCTGCAGCGCCTTGCGCAGCCGCTCGTCGGAAACGATCATGTTGCCCAGATGCACGCCCGCGATGTTGAAGGTCTTGGTCGCCGCCGTCAGCATGATCAGGCGCGGCGCGATCTCGGGCACGGCATTGGCCATCACCACATGGCGAGGCGCGCCGGGCATCACCAGATCATGATGCACCTCGTCCGAGATCAGGATCAGGTCATGCGCCTCGCAGAAGGCGGCGACCTCGCGCAACTCCTGCTGGGACCAGACCCGGCCGCCGGGATTGTGCGGCGAGCAAAGGACCATCAGCCGCTCGCGGCCGGTCATCCGCGCGCTCCAGCCCTCCCAGTCCATCCGGTACTGGCCGTCCTCGACGGCTAGGGGAAACTCGACCACTTCGCGCCCCGAGGCGCGGGTGACGCGGGCGAAGCCATGATAGACCGGCGTCATCAGAATCACCCCCTCGCCCGGCTGGGTGAAGGTGTCGATGCAAACGCTGGTCGCATTGACGAGGCCATGCGCGTTCAGGATCCATTCCGGCTGGATTTCCCAATCGTGCCGGGTCCGCATCCACCAGCAGATCGCGTCGAGATAGGGGCGGTTCATGCCGGGATAGCCATAGAGGCCATGCGCCGCCATCCGCTCGACCGCGCGCTGGACCGAAGCGGGGGGCCGGAAATCCATGTCCGCGACCCACATCGCGATCCCGTCCTCGGCGGAAATCCCGTAAACCGCCTGCATGTCGTCCCATTTCGAGCAGGTGGTCCCGGTGCGGTCGATGATCTCGTCGAAATCGGGTCTGGTCATGGTTTCACTCGCTATCTATTCGCCGGGCCACAATAGCGCCTTGTTGCGGAACGCCAAGCCATGCCCTAGATCACGCTCATGACATTGCGCAGCATCCTCCTCCACCCCGATCCGCGGCTGAAAAAGCCCTGCGAACCCGTGGCCCGCATCACGCCCGAGATCGAGACGCTGGCCGCCGACATGCTGGCCACCATGTATGACGCGCCCGGCGTCGGCCTTGCCGCGCCGCAGGTCGGCGTGCTGTCGCGCCTTTACGTCATGGACTGCAACAAGGACCCCGAGGCCGAGCCGCAGCCCATGGTCATGGTCAATCCCGAGATCACCTGGACCTCGGAGGGGTTGAACACCTATGAGGAAGGCTGCCTCTCGATCCCCGACCAATATGCCGAGGTGACCCGCCCGGCCGAAATCCGCGTGACCTGGCTCGGCCTCGACGGCAAGACCCATGAGCGCGAATTCGACGGACTTTGGGCGACCTGTGCCCAGCACGAGATCGACCACCTCGACGGCCGGCTGTTCATCGACTACCTGAGCCCGATGAAGCGCCAGATGATCACCCGCAAGATGGTCAAGCTGAAGCGCGACCGCGCCCGCGCCTGACCTATCGCAAGGCCGCCGCCAATGACCGTCCGTCCCTTCCTGCCCTATACCGACCGCCGCCTGCACATGCCGGCCGAACCCGTGACCGAGATCACCGAGACCGTCAGGATGATCTGGGACGACATGGTCGAGACGATGGACGCGATGCCCGGCGTCGGGCTTGCCGCGCCGCAGATCGGGATCATGCAGCGCCTTGCCGTGGTCGACGCCTCGGACAAGCGCGGTCAGGCGGTGCGCATGGCCAATCCCGAGATCCTTCACGCCTCGGTCCAGCTTCGCGCCCATGACGAGGCCAGCCCGAACCTGCCCGGCGTCTTTGCCCGGATCGAGCGGCCGCGCGCCGTCACCGTCCGCTTCCTCAATGAAAGCGGCGAGATCGAGGACCGGGATTTCGTCGGCCTCTGGGCCACCTCGGTCCAGCACCAGATCGACCATCTGGACGGCCGGATGTATGTCGACCACCTCTCGCCCCTGCGGCGCAAGATGATGGTCGCAAAGTCCGCCAAGCTGCAGCGGGGCTGATCTCGCCGGACTTTCCTTTGTGATGGACGGGGGTTAACCTCCGGGGCGAACCGCCTCGCGCGGGTCCGATCCTGAACGAAGGGGCCCAGTTCCGCATGGTTGCCATATTTCCCCTGCTGGTGGGACTGCTGCTTGCAGCCGCCTCGCTCACCCCCTCGCTGATACCGCGCGACTGGATCCTGCAGGGGCTGCTTGCCGGGGTTTGCATGGCAGCCGGCTATCTCGTCACCGTGTTCCTGCTGGCGATATGGCGAAGCCTCCAGATCCCCATGCTGCCGCGTCGCTGGGCGACGATCTGCCATGCCATCCTCAGCCTGCCGGTCCTTGCCCTGCTGGTCCGCTGCGTCGCCCTGTCCGACGATTGGCAGAACAGCATCCGCGAGCGGATGGAGATGGCGCCGCTGGAAGCGGCCAACACCATCAAGATGATGTTGCTCGCCTCGCTTGTCTTCTTCGTTCTCTACGCGCTTGGCTGGGCGTTTCAGGGACTGTTCAACGTCCTGCGCGGCAGGCTTGCGCGCTATATCCCAGTGGCCAGCGCCAATGTGCTGGGGCTGATCATCGCCGCGCTGATCGCCTTCATCGTCACCCGTGACGGCGTGGTGAACTGGGCGTTCCGGATCGCCGACCAGTCCTATGCCGCTGCCCAGCACCTGACCGACCCCTCCGTTCCGCCTCCGGCCGAAAACTGGCGTTCGGGCGGGCCGGATTCGCTGTCGGACTGGGATCTGATGGGCAAGCCGGGCCGCGATTTCGTGTTGGGCGGACCGCGCGCCGCCGCGATCGAGGCTTTCAACGGACGTCCCGCGCGCGAGCCGCTGCGGATCTATGTCGGCCTCGCGCAGGACCGCAGCGCCGAGACCCGCGCCCGGATCGCGCTGGACGAGATGCTGCGCGTCGGGGCCTTCGACCGCAAGGTGCTGATCGTCAGCAGCCCGACCGGCACCGGCTGGATGGATCCGGCAAGCTATGACGCGCTGGAATACATGCATGACGGCGATGTCGCGACGGTGGCGGTGCAATATTCCTATCTGCAAAGCCCGCTCGCCCTGATCTTCGAGACCGATGCCGGGCTCGAGCAGGCGACCGCGACCATGCGCGCGGTCTATGATCATTGGCGCCACCTGCCGGCCGACAAGCGGCCACGTCTCTATCTGCACGGCATCTCGCTGGGCGCGTGGTCGTCCATGTATTCGCTGAACCTGTTCCAGATGATGAACGAGCCGGTCTCGGGCGCGTTCTGGGCCGGACCGCCCTTCACCTCGGAATTGTGGCGGCAGGCCAACAACGCCCGCCGTCCCGGCAGTCCCTTCGTCCTGCCCGAGGTGGATGACGGCGAGGTGATCCGCTATGCCAGCCAGTTCTATCCGCCCGACCGTTCCGGCCAGCCCTGGGGACGGATGCGCATCCTGTTCCTCCAGCACGCAAGCGACGCGATCGTCTTCTACAATCCAGCCTCGCTGTGGCGCGCGCCGGAATGGATGCGCGAGCCGACGGCGCCGGATGTCTCGCCGCTCCTCAGCTTCACGCCGATCGTGACGCAGTTCCAGCTTGCCGTGGACATGGCGGTCTCGACCACGACCCCGCCCGGATTCGGCCATATCTACGATGCCGAGGAATATATCGACGGCTGGGTCTCGGTCAGCGCGCCCGAGGGCTGGACAGCGGAAGACACCGCCCGGCTCAAGGCGAAATGCGGCAAGGGCGGCCTCCTCGGATGCGACAACCGCTGATCGTGCTGGCCATTGCGCTGTTCGTGGTGGTAGGCCTTCTGGCCGCGAATACCGCGCGGAACGCCGTCGGCTGGCAGCCGGTCCTGCACAGCCCGATCGAGAGGGAACGGATGCTGGCCGGTAGCTGGCGGGTGCTGCGCCCCTCGACACCCGGCCCGCACCGGGCGGCGATCCTGCTTTCGGGCTGCGACGGGGTCCATGACAACATGGACTACTGGGCGCAGATCATGCGGGCGCAAGGCCGCGCCGCGATCATCGTCGACAGCCACGCCCCGCGCCGGCTGAGCCGGGCGCAGGCGTGGCGCGCGGTCTGCGCCGGGCAGATCCTGCCCGGAGCCGAACGGGCGGGCGATCTTGCCGTCGCGCTCTGGGCGCTACGATACATGCAGGGCATCGACCCAAGCGAGGTGGTGGTGCTGGGCGCGTCCCATGGCGGCTGGTCCGCGATGGAGCTGATGGCGCGGCTGCCGAACGACGCGCCGCCGCCGGGACTGACCGAATGGCCCGCCCCGCCCGAGACGCTGGCCGCGCAGATCGGGCCGGTGATCCTCCTCTATCCCTATTGCGGCCTGATCAGTGGCGCGGGCGCGGGTCCATGGCCCGAGGGGCCGCGCGGGCTGATGATCCTCGCCGAGCATGACCGCATCATCGACACCGACGCCTGCCGCGCCATGGCGGACAGCCTGCGCGAGATGGGCGTGCCGCTGAAAACGGTGGTGCTGCCCGGCACCGATCACGGCTTCGACCAGCGCCAACGCTCGACGCTCTCGCCGCTGGAGTTCGACCTGCGCGCCCGCAACCGCGCGACCATGCTGGTCGAGGACTTCCTGCAAGATTTTGCATCCCCCCGCCCGGCCGGGATATGAAGCCCGCGTAACAGCAAGGATCAGGCCGATGCGCGTCGTCTTCATGGGAACCCCGGAATTTTCAGTCCCCGCGCTGAGGGCCATCGCCGCCCGGCACGAGGTCGTCGCGGTCTATTCCCAGCCGCCGCGCGCCGCCGGGCGTGGGCAGAAGCCCCGCCCCTCGCCCGTCCAGCGCGCCGCCGAGGAGTTGGGCCTGACCGTCCTGACGCCCGCCCGGCTGAAATCGCCCGAGGATCAGGCCGGTTTCGCGGCGCTTGGCGCGGATGTCGCGGTGGTGGTGGCCTATGGCCTGATCCTGCCGCAGCCGGTCCTTGATGCGCCGCGGCTGGGCTGCCTCAACATCCACGCCTCGCTGTTGCCGCGCTGGCGCGGGGCGGCGCCGATCCACCGTGCGATCATGGCGGGGGATGCCGAAACCGGCGTCGCCATCATGCAGATGGAGGCGGGGCTGGATACCGGCCCGGTCGTCGCCGAGACGCGCATTGCCATCGGTCCCGAGGACACCACCGCCGATCTGCATGACCGCCTGTCGGCGCTGGGGGCGGGGCTGATCGTGGAGACCCTCGACCGCCTGCCCTTGCCCGCGGTTCCCCAACCGGCCGAGGGCGTGACCTATGCCCAGAAGATCGACAAGGCCGAGGCCCGCATCGACTGGACCCGCCCGGCGGCGGAGGTCGACCGCCAGATCCGCGGCCTCTCGCCCTTTCCCGGCGCCTGGTGCCTGATCGGAGAGGAACGGGTGAAGCTCCTGCGCTCGCGGCTGGTCGAAGGATCGGGCGCGCCGGGCCGGGTGCTTTCCTCCTTCACCATCGCCTGCGGCACGGGCGCGGTCGAGGTGCTGGAGGCGCAGCGCGAAGGCAAGCGCCCGATGCCCGCGGCCGAGATCCTGCGCGGCCTGACCCTGCCCGGGATCATCGGCTAACCCGTCAGGATTGCAGCATTTTCATCACAACGCCCTGACAATCGCACCATCCCTGCGCGGCGGGCGGCCCAAGCCGTGATAGCTTGGCGCGACTGCAATCGCCAAGGAGGTTTCCTGATGGACGAGTTGGTGCGCGTCATGTCCGCGAACTGGTGGGTGCTTCTGCTGCGCGGAATCGCGGCAATCCTGTTCGGGATCGTCGCCCTGCTATGGCCGGGACTGACGGTCTTTGTCCTGCTGTGGGTTTTCGGTGCCTATGCGAT
>Ga0160471_100265_pt1 | contig 17386 bp, 18 predicted proteins | sample HID1973K_E11MG_FD_108268 | JGI IMG/M metagenome (GOLD analysis project Ga0160471, IMG submission 108268) | Enriched mosquito-associated microbial communities from UW Madison campus, WI, USA - HID1973K_E11 MG | ecosystem: Host-associated > Arthropoda: Insects > Digestive system > Unclassified ... | reverse complement strand
TTGAAATCTTGCGCAGCGCCATCTTTCCGCGGCCCAAAGCCGCCCATGCCGCCATCAATGGCCGCCAGAACCGACCTCCCGCTCGCGCACCTGCGTGGCGGCATGCGAATAATGATCCACGCGCGAAAGCCGCATTCTTCAACAGCCCCACGGTTCATCATCAGGGCCATGGTATTCGTCCCCAGAAGCGTCAAGATCGACTGTTTCCGTAGGGGTTGCGAGATCAGATAAAGATCGATCTAATTGATCGTGGCCGAGCGATAGGCCGCTTCCTGCAGGGTGAATACCGCAATCAGGAAAGCCTGAAAGAATGCGGCACGCGACAGGGCCTCGCCCAGCACCTCGGCGCTGTTGTCGAGGCGCATGGTGGCAATTCCGGCCGCCAGAATGGAAAGCATGAAAAATAGCCGCCCGACCTTGCCCGCTTGCAGCATCAGGTAGGGCACGATGGCGACCATGGGACACAGGCTGGGAAGGAACGCCCTGTCTAGATGCAGCCAGGCACGCGCCCCCTCCAGCATCATCAGGGCGAGCAGGAGAATCCCCACGATCCCCCGCCAGCTCGGCAGATCGGAGGCAGGTTTCCCTGCGGCAGAGGTGGCTACTGGGCGCAAGGGGATCTCGATCTCAAGAATTATTCATAAATAATCCTATAATATAAGATGATTTACAATGCATGTGAGGCGATGGTAAATCCCTTTCCAGCGCCTGCGCGGCTTCGCGCAGCGGCAATCGTCGCGGAGGAACGAATGACCCGTAGTAACAATGTGGCAATTTTGGGCGGGGCGGCCACCCCGGTCGGAAAGCTCCAGGGGGTGAGCGAGGACGGCACCCAGCAGCTTGAGCATGAGGTCCTCGGCAGGCTGATCGTCGAGGCACTGGCTGATGCGGGGCTGGAAAAGGAAGATGTCGGCTCGATGATCTTCACGCTGCCGCGGCCCTATACTCAGCAGAAATATTTCGCGACCTTCATGGCCAACTATATGCGCCTGCCCTGCGACGGGCTGGTGATGGAGGTGCTGGGGAACGGCATGACCCCGGCGCTGACCTTTCAGGTTGCGGTCGATCAGGTGCGGCTGGGACGCACGAAGGTTGCCCTGGCGCTGGGGATTAATTTCGAAACCGGGACCCCTGCGCCAGAGCATATGATGTCCTCAATGCGGGCCACGGGTGATGTCGATTTCCATACGCCATTCGGCTTCACGCCGATCTCGTGGTATGCGATGGATGCGGTGCGCTACATCCACGAGCATGGCTCGTCGCGCGAGGATCTGGCGATGGTCGCGGTGAAGAATCGCCGGCACGCCTCGTTGAATCCCTTGGCCCAGTTCCGCAAACCGATGACGCTGGAGGACGTGCTGGCCCAGCGGCCGATCGTCGATCCGCTTGGCCTCTATGAGGTGCCGGGCCGGGGCGACGGTGCGGTTTGCCTTGTCATCGCCGAGGAGGAGATCGCGCGGAAAACCGGGCGGCCCTATGCCCGGATCCGCGGCGAGGGTTTCTATCACGAGGGCGCGCATCAGATCAGCGAAGTGCCCAATGACATGATCGCCTTCGAGGCCGCGCGCCGCGCCGGTGCCAAGGCTTTCGCGGAAGCGGGGGTCAGCGCAGGCGACCTCGATCTGGCCGAGATCTATGCGCCCTGCACCATTGTCGAGGTGCTGGTGGCCGAGGCGCTTGGCCTTTGTCCCAGGGGGCAAGGGGCGCGTCAGGCGGCGTCGGGGGAAACCGCGCTAGGCGGGCGCATTCCGATCTGCACCTCGGGCGGGCTTCTCTCCCTCGGGCACCCGGCCTATGTGACGGCCCTCTACAGCTATTACGAATTGCTCGAGCAGTTGCGCCATCGGGGTGGGGAACGTCAGGTCAAGGGGGCCGAGCTGGGCCTCGCCTGCACCGAACTGGGGAATTACAACGCCGCAATGGTGCATGTGCTGGAGGCTGCAGCATGACCCTTCCGATCATTGTGACCAAGGGCACCCGCGCCTACCCCCCGCGCATGAGCGAATTCACCCAGCTGTTCTGGGATGGGCTGGTTGCCGGCAGGTTCCTGACTACCCGCTGCAATGCCTGCGAACGGCCAAGCTTTCCGCCGAAGCCGATCTGCCCGCATTGCTGGTCCGAGAGCGTGAACTGGATCGATCTGACAGGGAAAGGCCGGCTCTACTCGGCCACGACCGTTCATGCCGGCCCGGCCGTTTTTTCGGCCGATCTGCCCTATCGGGTCGGGATCGTGGATCTTGACGAGGGCCTGCGCCTTGCAACCCGCGTGCTGGACGATACCGAACTGGACCAGCCCGTCGAACTGGTCGTGCTGAAATACGAGGACGGGCCGCTTTACGGGGTCCGGGGCATCCCTGCCTAGACAGTGAGGCGCGGCGTCGTGAAGACGGGGCCGGGCCTGCCATCCTCGGGTTTGTAGGCGATAAGCTGCTGCGAGATGCGGCCTGCCGCCGCAACGACAAGGGCGGCAAGCTCGGCCTTCTGCGCCTCGGAGGTAATGTCGCTGCGCCGGATATAGCTCAAGCTGGCGGAAACGGTGGATTTTTCGTGAAAGATCGGCGCGGAGACCCCAATGACGGTGCGGTTCATCTCGCTGCCCATGCAATAGCCCTGCTTGCGCAGAAGGCGCATCGAGGTGCGGAAATCCTCCCATGTCTCGCCCAGCCGCGCCTTGGCCACCTCGGTGGCATTGGCGATATAGAAGTTCTTCATCTGATAGGGCGGCAGGTAGGCAAGGATGATGCGCGACGGGGCGCCATAGATCAGGGGAAAGACCCGTCCACGCTCCATCGTCAGATAGATGTCCGGGTCGCAGCGTTCGACGAAAACCGACAGCACTTGATCGCCATAAAAGCTCGATATGCTCTTGGCCCCGATCAGCGGCGAGTTCTCTCCCTCAAGCAAAGGCACCGCGATCTGAAGCAGAGGGTCCGAATGCTGAATCTGCCGGTCAAGCTGAATGATGCGCGGCCCAAGCACATAGCTGCTGCCGGCGCCGGGCGCCAATAGCCCGGCATCGGATAGCGCCTTGACGTATCGATAGGCCGTGGCGCGGGTCGCATCAAGTTCCTTGATGATCATCTCCACGGTCCAGGCAGGAGCGTCCTCGGTGAAAAGATCAAGGACTTTCAGCACCTTGTCGGCGCTGCTTTTCTTGACATCGTCCGACTTGACCATCGTTCCAGTTCCTCCGGGTTCCTGCGGCTGGCTATGCCTGCACCGCATGCCGGTCGTCGCCAATCTCATATAGTGAGACAATGCGGCAAGGCAAGTTGGATTTGGCCTCTTCCAGAAAAATCCGCCGGGTGGGTTCAGTCAGATTGCATATTTATAAATAATCTCGCATAATGGGAAATATTAAAAATAGGAGGAGGCGAAAAATGCCAGCATCATCGGCACGACTGAATTTCGAATCCGCCCCGCCACAGCCCGGAGATGGATTGATGCGGCGGCCAATGGATGACTTCCCAGAGCATTCGGGGCCGCGGACAGACAAGCCGGGGCCGCTGTCCGGCGTGCGGGTTCTCGACTTCACGCATTTCGTGGCCGGCCCGCTCAGCACCATGATTCTTGCCGATCTGGGTGCAGAGGTCCTCAAGATTGAATCGCCCCGCGGCGAGGATTTCCGCCAGTTTCCACCCGCTGATCCGGCCCTTGACGGCGAGGGTTCGCCGTTCCTCTGGGCGAACCGCAACAAGAAAAGCGTCGTCCTGAACCTCAAGTCGGACGAAGGGTTGGCCATCGCCCGAGAACTGGTCGCAGGGGCGGACGTGCTGGTCGAAAACTTTTCGACCGGGGTGATGGATCGGATTGGCCTGGGTTACGAGGCCGTCAAGGCGATCAACCCGGACATGATCTATACCTCCGTTTCTGCCTATGGCCGCAGCGGTCCTTATGCGGACCGTCTGGGTTTTGACACCGTGGTGCAGGCCGAAAGCGGATTCATGTCCTTCAACGGTTTCCCGGACCGCGACGGCGTGCGCGTCCAGCCCGTGATCATGGACAGCTCGACCGCGATGATGGCGGCGAACGGGATCCTTGCCGCGCTGTTCCGACGCCAGCAGGGCGGCGGAGGGCAGCGGCTTGACATCTCGCTTTACGACACGTCGATCCTGATGATCGGCTACGGAGCGATGCAATACCTGATGAACGGGGTCGAGCCGTCGCGCATCGGCAATTCCAGCAATGACACCGCCCCGACGGGTGTTTTCCACACCAGCGACTCGGCGTTCTTCGTCTCGTCGTCGAATACCGCGATCTTCCAGCGCATCTTCCGGGTGATCGGCCGGGATGATATCGCTGACGACCCGGCCTTGCAGGACCGGATGGAGCGTCTGGAGCGACGGGAATGGATGCGCGGCATCCTCTCCGAAGCCTTCGCGAAAGAGCCGTGGGCCCATTGGGCGCCCATGTTGCGCGCCGCAGGCGTCCCGGCCGGAGAAATGCGCACCCTCGCGGCCGCGCTTCGATCCGAGGAGACGCGGGCCGCAGGTCTGGTGACGCGCGTGCCCCATCCGACTGCCGGATTCGTCCCGAACATCGCCCTGCCCATCCGCATGTCCGAAACGCCGCTGGTCGACCCCGTCGCCGCGCCGATCCTTGGCCAGCATACGCGCAGCGTGCTGGAAGCCATGGGCTACGACCAGGATCGATTGGCGCAATTGCAGAGCGCGGGGGCCTTCGGCCCCGCCGGGCTGAAAGACGAAAGCACGCTGGGAAAGGTCGCGCGATGAAAGGCATGTTCATCGAGGATTTCGCCGAGGGCAGGGTCGATATCAGTCCCGGACGGACCGTCACGGAGACTGATGTCGTGACCTATTCCTGGGTCTCGGGCGATGTGAACCCGATGCATACGGATGCGGAATATGCCGCCCGCTCTCCGATCGGCGCGCGCATCGCGCATGGCACGCTGGGGATGTCGATTGCTACGGGTCTCAGTTCCCAGATCGGCGGGCTGATCGGGACCGCCATCGCGGCGATCAGTGTCGACGAATGGAAATTCGTCAGACCGATCTTCATCGGCGACACGCTGACGCTTCACGCGACGGTCGTCAGCACGCGGGTCAGTGCGTCGAAGCCCGACCGCGGCATCCTGGTCCGCAGGATGGAATTGCACAACCAGCACGGCGACCTCGTTCAGGCCGGCCTCATGAAGACGATGGTGCGCACGCGCGCGACCGCGAACAAGCAGAAGGAAGAATGACAATGGAATTCATCAATACCGCCGGGCTGACCGAGGATCAGCAGATGATCCGTGCCTCGGTTTTGGATCTGCTCGAGAAGCACCTACCCTTCGATTCGATCCGCAAGCTGGATGACGAGCGCGCTTTTCCCCATGAGGCTTATAATGCGCTGGCCGAGGCCGGGTTCATGGGCCTGTTCTACCCCGAGGAATATGGCGGGGCGGGCGCCAGCCATTCGGACCTGACCGCGCTGGTCGAGGCGCTCGGCTATTACTATACCGGCATCGCCCAAGCCTACATGACCACGGTGATCTATGCCGGGATGCATATCGTCAACAGCGGCAGCGCCGAGATGAAGGCGCGGGAGCTGCCCGGTATCATCAGCGGCAAGACCAAGCTTGCCCTCGCCATGTCCGAGCCGGGCACCGGATCCGACGTGGCGGGGATCAAGACCTCGGCCGTCCGTCAGGGGGATCACTACGTCCTGAACGGCAACAAGATCTGGATCACCTGCGCCCATGTCGCGGACAAGCTGGTCGTCGTCTGCAAGACCGATTCCGAGGCCGCCCGCCATCAGGGCATGACCACGCTGCTGGTCGATGCCCGCGCCCCCGGCGTCGAGATCCGCCCCCTCAAGATGCTGGGCCGCCGGACCACCCATGCGAATGAGATCTTCTTCACCGATGTGAAGGTGCCGGTTGAAAATCTGATCGGCGAGGAAGGTGGCGCCTGGAAGAGCATGATGAAATGCCTGAACGTCGAACGGCTCTGCCTTTCGGCGATTTCATCGGGCCATTGCTTCCGCATCACCGATTATGCAGCGGATTATGCGCGTGACCGGATCCAGTTCGGCCAACCAATTTCAAAGTTTCAGGTCATCCAGCACAAGCTGGCCGACATGCTGATCACTTCAGAGACCGCGCGTCAGTCCGCCTGGCGGGTGGCGTCGCTGATGGATCAGGGGGAAAATCCGGTGCGCGAGACCTCGATTGCCAAGATCGTCACCTCCGAGGCCAACGTGAAATGCGCCGATATGGGTGTGCAGGTCATGGGCGGCGCCGGCTATTCGTCGGAATACATGATGGAGCTTTACTATCGCGACTGCCGCGTCGGGCCGATCGGCGGCGGATCGAACGAGATCCAGCGCAATATCATCGCCAAGCAAATGCAGCTTTGACGTCATTGACGAGAAAGGCGGGCCGCCATGCGCGGCCCGCCTTTTGCGGGTCCGCGCTGCTCAGGCGCCTGGAGCCTCGATCATCTGGCAGAGGTTCGCGACTGTCCGGCCCTGCCCCAGGCCGATGCAAAGCCCAGCCAGCCGCGCCGTCTGCTCGGAGCCGAGGACCGGCCTTGCCAGATCGACAAACTTGCCCATCAGTGTCGCCTCGCCCAGCGGGTTCTGCGCTGTCCCACGCGGTGCGTCGTTCGATCTGCGCAGGATCTCACCATTGCTGCGCTCGATCGTGACGCGGGACTGGTGATAATGGGTCAGCTCGGGCGCGGCGGAGATGGTGATCCGGTCGATCAGGGCGCGAATCTCGGGCCGTGCGAACTGGGTCGCGAAATCATTGCTCATCGCCGGCGTGACCGGCCCGGCCCCGGCAAGGGCGTGCGCCAGCATGTATTGCATGTGAAAGCGGGCCTCGTTCGGTGTGCTGGGCGGCGCGGCCTTGCGGATCGCCGGGATGGTATAGGCCGGGACTTCGACACGGACGGCCGCGATGTCCTCCGGCATCAGGCCGTGGGACGAGACAAGGGTTTCGACGGTGTCATAGGCCGAATGGATATAGCCGCAGCAGGCATGCAGCTTGCGCCGGGGGCTGGTCAGCGCCCAATCCTCGGGCGTGATGGCGGATGGGTCCCATTGCGTGGCAACTGTGACGAAAAGCCCCTTGTCCGAGTCGAGGATGTTGGGCGGGCCGGTCATCCCCTCCTTCGCGGCCAACGCGGCCGAGATCCCGACCGTTGCCGGAAGGCCGCCAAACAGCATCGGCTTCGCCATGCCCCCGTCCCCAAAGATCACCTCGGCCGGGCACCAGTTGGCCCAACCGGCCGCGATCGCCATCGCATGCGCCGTCCTTTCGACGTCGAGCCCGAGGATAAGGGCAGAGGCCGCCGCCGCACCGATGGTCGAGACGGGACCGACCGAGACGATCCCGACCTCGTCCAGCGGCTTCTGGAAGGGGTAGAAGGCATTGTAGACGCGCGCCGTGGTCTCGATCCCGGCCACCAGCGCCATCAGCAGCGTCTGCTCTGGCGCCTGCCGCGCCTGCGCCAGCGCCAGAGCCGCAGCCACGTTGCCGATACTGGCATGTCCGGCGATCAGGTCATTCAACTCGAAAACATCGCCTTGATAGGCATTGATCCGCGCCGCGCCCAGCAGCGAGTGCCGGCCTCCGCCGGCGACCGAGCAGAGCGCGCCCGGATTGGTCGCGGCCTCGGCGCGGCGCAACCGCTGCGCCTCGTCCGTCCCGGCGGCGGAAATCATGCAGCCGAGCGTGTCGAGGAGGCATAGCCGGGCCTGCCGCATGGCCTCGTCGGGAACGGCTTCGGGCCGCAATCCCGCGACGAATTCGGCAATCCGGGTGAGTGGGTTCGGTGTCATCGGGATTTCTCCACGCATCGGTCGATGGGCGTGGCCACCAGCGCATCCGCCATGACGCACCGGGCAGAGAACAGAATTCCTCGGCGCGGTGTCCTGCAAGTGCCGCGCCACATAAATGCGCCCTTCGAAATCATGATGTCTCCTTTTCAAACTTCTGGCCGCGATTGCCAGCCAACTGGCCCGATGCGGCGGAGGAAGCAATTGACGCCCTGTTAAAGATATGCAAATATCTTATAAAATGAGATTGTTTACCGCAATGGGGTTTCCGCCCCGGTCGAAATGACGTCGCATCGCGGCTCATGCGGGCGGTAGCAAGGGGGGAGGATCCGCCGTGAACGACAAGGCAGTGCTTTGGAAAAAGCCGAAGCGTCGATTGACGGGCAGCGCGTTTGCGCATGCGGCGCTCTGACCGGAAAGACCATTGCCAAATCGCCGGGGCAGAGGCGGAACAGTTCAACGAACCTGTCTACGGGCGGGCGACAAAAGGATCGGTCCTGTGATCCGCAGGCAAGGGATGCACCCGCGCAGGACCGGTGTAAGGGAGGAGTTTACATGAAAGACCTACTGGGCGTGGCCGATCGTATTTTACGGCCACTTGAGCTTCTGGCCGGCTATCTCGGAGGACTTATCGTCCTCGTCCTGATGGTCCTTGGCGTGGTCGAGGTGATCGGACGATCGATGTTCAGCTCGCCGATCCATGGCAATATCGATATCGTCGAACAGCTTATGGTCGCGGTCGCCGCCCTTGGCATCGCTTATTGCCAAAGCAAGTTCGGCAATATCCGCATGACGCTGCTGACGCAGAACCTGACCGGGCGCCGGAAATGGTTTGCCGAGTCATTGAGCCTCGCCGTGGCCATGTTCGTGGTCGTCGTCTATCTCATGGGCAGTTATCTCAATCTGGAGCGCTCGCTGACGCTTGGCGGCGCCACGCCCGAGATCAGCATTCCGCGCTGGATCGGAATTGGCTGCGTGACCGTCTCGTTCGCCCTGCTGCTGGCGCGGCTGACTGTCCAGTTTCTCGAGGCGCTGCGGCTTTTCGCGACGCCCGAGGACTCATCGCGCATCATCACGGCGTTCTCCCATGAACAAGCCGGGGAGCACTGAGGATGGATCTGTTCACTCTCGGATATGTCGGTCTTGCAGCCGTCGTCCTCCTGGTGGTTCTTGGTGTGCCGGTCGCCTTTGCCACGGCATTCACCGGCATTGCCGGGCTGATCGCCATTCGCGGCTTCGATGTGGCGGTCGGATTGGTCGGCATCATTCCCTATTCGGAATCCGCCCATTACTCGCTGAGCGTCCTTCCGTTGTTCATCGCCATTGGTTTTCTTGCCATGCATGCGGGCATTACGACCTCGGCCTATAACGCGGCGCGGGTCTGGGTCGGTCGCGCGCCCGGCGGGTTGGCCACGGCCACGATCTTCGCCAGCGCGGGTTTCGCGGCCGTCTCGGGCGCCAGCACCGCAAGCACTGCCGTCTTCACCAACCTCGCCCTGCCGGAAATGGAAAAGCGCGGCTACGACAAGGCGCTCGCCGCCGGGGTGGTTGCCGTCGGCGGCACGCTGGCTGCACTCATCCCGCCCAGTGCCATCCTTGTCATCTATGGCATCCTCGTCGAGGAATCCATCGGCGCACTGTTGATGGCGGGCTTCCTGCCGGGCCTGATCTCGATTGTGGTCTACCTGCTGGTGATCACTATTGTGGTGATGATCAACCCCAATCTCGCGCCCAAACTCGAGCGCACCTCGATGATCGAGAAGATCCGCACGATTCCGCAACTGGCGGGGATCGGACTGGTCGTGGGGGTGATCCTTGTCGGCATCTATCTTGGCATCATGACCCCGACGGAATCGGCGGCGGTGGCGACGGCGATCATGTTCGTTATGGCGCTGGCCAAGAAGATCAGCTTTGCCGACATGCGGCTGGGCCTGCTGGAAACCGTCAAGACCACGGTGATGATCTTCATGGTCATTTGGGGCGTCCTGGTTTTCGTCCGCTTCCTTGCCTATACCGGCCTGCCCGCATCGATCGCCGATTCCATCGTCGGGCTGGACGTGCCGCGCTGGGTGGTTCTGATGGCGATCATCCTGCTCTATCTGGTCCTCGGCATGGTGCTGGACGGGATCGGCATGATGATGCTGACCCTGCCGGTGGTCTATCCGGCGATTGTCGGTCTTGGCTATGATCCGATCTGGTTCGGCGTCCTGCTGGTCAAGCTGATCGAGGTCGGCGTGGTGACGCCCCCCGTTGGCCTGAACTGCTATGTCGTGAACGGTATCCGTCCGGACATCCCACTGCATACGGTTTTCAAGGGCGTCGCGCCCTTCCTGGTAGGCGAGATCGTGATCATCGCGATCATTGTCCTCTTCCCGGACCTCATCCTCTTTCTGCCGAACATGGTGCGCTGATGGAGAGAAGATCGGAATGCGTGAACTCTCGCTCAGGCGACATATCTCGTGGGATCTGAACTGATGAAACTGACAAACATCACCAAGATTGGCATCGCCTCGGTGCTGTGCTCTGCCAGCCTTCTGGCCACAGTGCCGGCCACGCCGGCGCAGGCCGCAGAGGTCGACGGCCCCAAGGTCAAATGGCTGTTTTCACTCTGGGGTGGGCGGCGCGGCTTCACCGAAGGTATCGAAGGTCTCGCGGAATATGTCTCGGAAAAGACTGACGGGAATTTTGAAATCTCGCTGCAATACGGTGCGGTTCTTTCCCCGGCCAACGACAATCTTGACGGGCTCTATATCGGAGCATTCGAGGCGGCGGCCTTCTGCGCGCTCTACGATCCCACCAAGGCGCCGGTGCTCGGTGGTCTGGACCTGCCCTTCCTGCCGGTCGAAACGCTTGAGCAGCGTCGGCGCGTCGTCGAGGACTACTACCGGCTGCCCGCCGTTCAGGAGGAGTTCGGCAAATGGAACTCCGTGCCGCTGATGGGCATCCTGATGACCAATTACGAGGTGATGGGGACCGGAGAGGGACCCGACACGCTCAGCAAATGGAAGGGGATGCGCGTCAGTTCGACAGGGGGTGTCGGGCAACTCATGTCGACGCTTGGCGCCAGCGTCACCGTGGTCAGCGCCCCGGACATGTTCCAGGCGATGGAGCGGGGGATGATCGACGCATCGACATTCCCCTATACCTACGCATTCGCGGCCTATCGTCTGCATGAGGTCAGCGATTGGGTGACGGACAACTGGTCGATGGGCTCCATGGTCTGCCATGCGGCGGCCAACAAGGATGCCTATGATGCGCTGCCCGACCAGTACAAGGCCCTGCTTAAAGAGGCGGCGCAAGCCGGCTACCAGCACCAGATCGCGGAATATGTAAAGGTCGATGAAAAGAACGAGGCCGTGTTCGAGGCGCGCGGCCTGACCCGCGTTCCCCTGAACGACGAGATCCGCGAGGCGCTGGCGGGCGCGGCTCAGCCGCTCTGGGACGCCTGGGTCGAGAGTACCAGCGCAAAAGGCTATCCTGCAAGGGAGCTGTTGGCAGCGATACTGACCTCGGCAGCAAAAGCCGAGTAAGCCTGACCCAAGGTCGCGCGGTGCGGGGTGCCGCGCGACCAGACCCTGATCGGGTCCGAAACTTCAGCATCATCAACTGCCTCAACAACCGGGGAGGGCCAGCCATGCCGGGTCCATTGTCAGACGTCACCATTCTGGAATTTCAGGGTCTGGGCCCTGCTCCCTTCGCCGTCATGTGTCTGGCGGATATGGGCGCGCGTGTTATCCGCATTACCAGACCGGGCGCTGCGGGCAATGCCATCATCGGCCGGCACCGCGAGGATTTTCCTCTGAACCTGAAGGACAAGGCCGACCACGCCCTCGCCCTCGACCTCGCCCGTCGGGCCGACATTCTTGTCGAGGGCTTTCGGCCAGGCAAGATGGAGGGGTTGGGGCTGGGCCCGGACCATTGCCTTGCCGTCAATCCGGGGCTGGTCTATGGCCGTATGACTGGTTGGGGGCAGACCGGGCCAATGGCGCATCTGGCAGGCCACGACCTGAACTATCTGGGCCTGACTGGGCTTCTGTCGCTGATGGGAACCCCGGGCCAATCTCCCACACCCCCGCTGAACCTCGTATCCGATTACGGCGGCGGCGGCATGTATCTGGCACTCGGCCTGCTCGGCGCGCTGCTTGAGGCACGCGGATTCGGCAAGGGCAAGGTCGTCGACGCCGCAATGGTCCATTGCACCAGCCATCTCGGGACGCTGTTCCACGGATTGGCGGCACAAGGCAAATGGGTGCCCGAGCGCGGTGCCAATTTTCTGGACGGTGGCGCCCCTTTCTATCGGGTCTACGAGACCTCGGACGGCCGCTTCATGGCCGTTGGCGCGATCGAGCCGCAGTTCTGGCGCAATGTGCTGCACGTGTTGGACCTGCCTGCCGCGATGCTTGAAAGGCAGGATGACCGCACTGAATGGCCCCGGCAATCGGCCGAGCTTGCTGCGCTTTTCGCCACCCGCAGCCAGGCGGACTGGGTCTCGAAATTCGAAGGCGTCGATGCCTGTGTGACCCCGGTCCTGACCCTCGCCGAGGCGTCGCGGCACCCCCAGATGCGCCCCTTCTTTCACAACGTCGATGGGGTGCAACTGCCGAGGCCCGCGCCTCGATTTACTCGCTAGGTCGGTTACGCGTTGCAGTGTGTCGCCCGACGGGGGACGTAAGGACGGGGTCGTCGGAGGCTACATGCGGGGCGCAGGATGATAAGAGGAATGGCGATGCCTATTCCAGCGACTGGCCCACGGCCTCGGCTGCGCGGCGTTCGGCGCTTGTTGGGCCAGTGCTCTCGGCCCGGCCGGTGTTTGCCGACCGGACCGATTTCGGGCGCGGCGGCCTGTTGTAGCCCATGACCCAAGCGAGCACCTCGCTCACGTGCTTCGTCGATGATGGTGGCGTGCCGTTATGCGTGGCTCGCTCGCGATCGAAAAACCCGGCACGGTTCGCTCACGAACGGATTTGCTATTTCGAAACCGATGAAGAGTTGATTATCGGCCCCCTTGCCCGAGCGCGCTCCGCACATATTCGGCAGTCTCGGTGACCGCTTGATCGGCGGTCGGCAGTTGCGCGCCGAGCGTAAAGAAGCCGTGGATCTGGCCGGGGTAGTGCCGCATCGTAGTTTCCACGCCGGCTTGTTTCAGGCGCCGCGCATAGGCGTCTCCTTCGTCCCAGAGCGGATCGTAGCCCGCCGTCACGACATATGCCGGGGGCAGGCCTTCCAGCGACGGGGCGAAGACAGGCGAAGCCTCCCACATCGTCTGTTCGGCTGCGGAATTTAGGTTCCAGACTCATTGAATTTCAAAGCCAGAACAGAACGGTTGCGGCGAGCATGATCGCGGAGACGAACGTTTCCGGGCACCGGTCGTATCGCGTGGCAACGCGGCGCCAATCCTTCAGGCGACCGAACGTGATCCCGATGCGGTTGCGCCGTTTGTAGCGTCGCTTGTCGTATTTGACCGCCGTCTTGCGGGACGTCCTGCCGGGGATGCAGGACCGTATCCCCTTGGTTTTCAATGCTTCTCTGAACCAATTAGCGTCATAGCCGCGATCTGCCAACAGCCAACCCGCTTTCGGCAGGCTGCCAAGCAGGGCCGCTGCGCCGGTGTAATCGCTCACCTGGAGCGCCGACACGAAGAACCCGCTCGGCCGCCCCTTGGCGTCGGCAACGGCGTGCAACTTGGTGTTCATGCCGCCTTTGGTTCGCCCGATCTGGCGTCCACGCCTCCCTTTTTCACCCCCAGGCTTGATGCCGTGCGGTGCGCCTTGAGATAGGTCGGGTCGATCATGATCGTTATGTGTTCGGCGCGGCGGCAAGGCCGATCATGATCCGCGCGAAGGCACCATTGTCGCTCCAACGCTTCCAACGGTTGTAGAGGGTCTTTGCCGGACCGTATTCCTTCGGTGCGTCACACCATCTCAACCCATTGCGATTGATGAAGATTATGCCGCTGAGAACGCGCCGATCATCGACACGCGGCTTGCCATGGCTGACACGCGGCTTGCCATGACTCTTGACGAAAAACGGCCTCCGACGCTCCATCTGTGCGTCCGTCAGCCAGTATAGGTTGCTCATCGATACAGTCTCGTTGCGGAGCCTGAATCACGCCATAAACCGGAAATCAATGGGTCCGGAGCCTAGCACCTCGATCACCCGGCAGTCGGCGATGGTACCGCTGGCGCATTGCGCCAGCATGCGCTGCAATTCGTCGCGCAACACCGTCAGCCGGGCGATGCGGGCATTCACCGCCGCAAGCTGGCGGCCGGCGATCCCGTCGGCGGCGGCGCAGGGGATGTCCGGCCGGTCCGACAGGCTCAGCAACTCGCGGATCGCTTCGAGCGGGAAACCTAGGTCACGGGCATGGCGGATGAAGGTCAGCCGCTCCTGCGTCTTTCGCGAGTAAAGCCGCTGGTTTCCCGCCGTCCGCTCGGGTTCGGGCAGCAGGCCGATCTGCTCGTAATAGCGGATTGTTGGCACCTTGACGCCGGTCGCCCGGCTGAGTTTTCCGATTGAGAGCATGAGAAACCCTTGAAGCTCTAGTTGCTAGAGCACTTAGGTTCACGAATCATCGAGGACAAGGGCCGCGGTCTGCGCGGGCGGGAGACGAACGATGCATGAAAAGCAGGCCGAACGGGTCGAATGGACGGTGACGGGCATGGACTGTGCCGCCTGCGCCCGCAAGATCACCGCGGTGGTCGAGCGGATGCCGGGGGTGGGCGAGGTCTCGATCGGGTTGATGGCGGAGAAGCTGTCATTGACGCTGCACCCGGACGGGGCGAGCCGCGACCGGATCGAGGACACGGTTCGGCGCCTGGGCTTTGGCATCGCGCCGCGCGGGCAGGAGGCGCCGCGCAAGAAAGCCTTCGTGCTGCCCGATGCCGCGCCTGCGGCGGCCATGGCACCTGCAGCCGCCCCAGCAGCGCATGGGCACCGCCATGGCGCTACCCGAGACCAGAGATGGTATCGCACCACCAAAGGCCGGTTGGTCGTCATGACCGGCGTGCTGCTGGCCGCGGCCTGGGCCTTCGAACTGCTGACCACGGCCGAATGGGGCTACTGGGCCTTCCTGCTGGCCTGTGTGATCGGCGTCGCCCCGGTGGCGAAGCGCGCCTTCGAGGCGCTACGCATGGGCCAGCCTTTCACGATCGAAGGCCTGATGACCATCGCAGCCGTCGGCGCCCTCTTTATCGGTGCGGCCGAGGAGGCGGCGTTGGTCGTGTTCCTGTTCGCGGTGGGCGAGGTGCTGGAGGGCGTCGCCGCCGGCCGTGCGCGCGACGGCATCCGGGCACTGGCCGATCTGGTGCCCAAGACCGCGCTGCTGGAGGTAAACGGCAAGACGCGGGAGGTTTCCGCCGACAATCTGGAGATCGGTCAGGTCGGGATGGTCCGTCCCGGCGACCGCATCCCCGCCGATGGTGAGATCACCGAGGGTACAAGCGGCATCGACGACAGCCCGGTGACCGGCGAAAGCGTGCCGGTGACCAAGGGACCGGGCGACGGGGTTTTCGCGGGCTCGATCAATACCGAGGCGGTGTTGCGGGTGCGCGTCGCCAAGGCGGCAGCGGACAATACCATCGCCCGTATCATCCGCCTCGTCGAGGAGGCCGAGGAAGCCCGCGCACCCACCGAACGCTTCATCGACCGCTTCAGCCGCTGGTATATGCCCGCCGTGGTGGCGGTTTCGGCGCTGGTGGTGCTGGTGCCGCCGCTGGTATTCGGCGCGGATTGGGGGACCTGGATCTATCGCGGCCTGGCGCTTCTGCTGATCGGCTGCCCCTGTGCACTGGTGATCTCGGTCCCCGCATCAATCGCCTCCTCGCTCTCGGCCGGGGCAAAGCGCGGGCTGTTGATGAAAGGCGGCGCGGTGATCGAGGCCGCGGCCAAGGTCACCCATGTCGCCTTCGACAAGACCGGCACCCTGACGCATGGCCGGCCGGTCGTCACCGATCTGGTGCCGGCCGCCGGCGTGGACGAGGCCGAGCTGCTCGCCGTGGCCGGCGGGGCCGAGGCTGGCTCCAGCCATCCGCTGGCGCGGGCCATCCTGACCCGCGCCGCCGAGGCGGGCGTGGCCCCGCTGTCCGCGCGCGAGGCGCGGGCGCTTGTGGGCCGAGGGGTGGAGGCGATCGTCGCGGGCGAGTTTGCGTGGGTGTCCTGGCCCCGCCATGCGGCTGAGCAGGGCGGAATCGAACCCGATGCGATTCGCCGAGCCGTCATTCTGGAAAGCGAGGGCAAGACCGTGATCGCGGTCTTTCGCGAGCGCCACCCCCTGGGGCTGATCGCCATGCGCGACGAGCCGCGCGCGGATGCTGGCGAGGCGATGGCGCAGCTTCGCGCGCTGGATGTCGGCGCTGTCATGCTGACCGGCGATAACCCGCGTACCGCCGAGGCCATTGCGGGCGTCCTTGGCATGGACCATCGCGCCGAGATGCTGCCCGGCGACAAGCTGGCCGCGATCCGCGACATGGCGGGGCATGGCGGTGTCATGATGATCGGCGACGGCATCAACGATGCCCCGGCGCTGAAGCAGGCGAGCGTCGGGGTGGCGATGGGATCGGGTAGCGACGTGGCGCTGGAGACGGCGGATGCGGCGATCCTGCGCGACCGCGTCACCGACGTGCCGGCGCTGATCCGGCTGGCGCGGGCGACAATGGGCAATATCCACCAGAACGTCACCATCGCATTGGGGCTGAAGACGGTGTTCCTGGTGACCTCGGTGCTGGGGATCACAGGACTATGGATCGCCATCCTCGCCGATACGGGAGCCACGGTGCTGGTGACACTCAACGCCCTGCGCCTGCTGCGCTTTCGCCCGGAGCAGACCTGATGCCGCCCGCCTCGGCCGCATCGCTGATCCTGATCTGTTACCTGGCTCTGCTCTTCCGGGGTTCTGCCGAGGCCCGGCACGGCGACCGCCTGGCCGCCACCGGCTTTCGTCTGGGCTTCCTGCTGGCGCTGATCGGGGCCGGTTTTGGCGGGCGTCGTGCCGTCGCTTGCACTCGCCTCACTCGTCGGGCTGGAGGCTGCAGGCATCGTGCTGGCCGCCCTCGGCATGGCGGTGGCCTCGGCGCGCAGATGGCGATGGGGGTGCCGTGGCGCGTCGGGGTGCGCGCTAGCGAGGAAGGGCCGCTGGTCACGGCCGGGCCGTTCAGGATCAGCCGCAACCCGACCTTTCTGGGCCAGTTCCTGCTTCTGGCCGGTGTCCTGCTGGCCAGCCCTTCCCTCCTGACGCTGGCCGGGCTGGCGCTGTTCGCTGTCTCCGCATCCGTTCAGGTCCGCAGCAGGTGCCGCGCTGGATCGGCCTCCATCGGACGGACCGAGCTTGAATCCGCGTAACCTATCCTTGGATGGTCATGTCGCGCAGACTGTGGAAATTCCCTGGGGGCTCGCTCCGGGCATGTGAGGTTGGCTCCGATCAGGCGGCGAGGTCCAGTGGCATCGGCTCGAGAGGTTGCGCGAGGGTCTCCTATCCGTCGACCTCGCGCATCCGGATCTGCCCCGAGGCCCTGATCGCCCAGAGCAGCAGGGCGCGCCGCATCATGCTGGCGAGAGGCAGTCGCCTGGCGTCGACGGCCGGGACGGCATGGCGGTGCAGGACGAT